>Ga0115571_1001802_pt1 | contig 14687 bp, 10 predicted proteins | sample COGITO_mtgs_1205_FD_87293 | JGI IMG/M metagenome (GOLD analysis project Ga0115571, IMG submission 87293) | Pelagic marine microbial communities from North Sea - COGITO_mtgs_120531 | ecosystem: Environmental > Aquatic > Marine > Epipelagic | place: Germany:Helgoland, sampling site Kabeltonne...
ATTAGTGGGTGTGGGTTCATAATAGATGATGTGAATTACTCTGATTTCATTTACAGCTCTTTATTTGATTGTATCAGTGCTTCAACTCTTGGTAATGAGAATGAAATAAATCCAACAGTTTTTAAGTTATATCACAACCACCCAAATCCATTCAATCCAATCACATCATTAAGGTATGACCTGCCAGAACACGGTTTAGTAAATATTACCATTTATGATATGATGGGCAGGATAGTTAAAACACTTGTAAATAGCTCTCAAACCGCAGGATTTAAATCAGTCCAGTGGAATGCCACAAATTATAGAAATGAACCAGTATCTGCAGGTCTATATCTTTATACAATTCAAGCAGGTGAGTTTAGACAGACTAAGAAGATGGTGCTGTTAAAGTAATGAAAAAAATCTATTAATCGTTTCATTGGATCGGGTTTAAGATATAATCTCGATGACATTCTTTGGTATATTAATTTTTTTTACTAAAGACTTTCCTATTAAGACTTTGAGATTCAAACCAATACACACTACCCTCTAAAAATTCATACGTATTTTTAAATGATTAATGTAATTTTATATCTATGAAAAAAGCATATATACTAACCATATTATCTTTATTAATTCTTGTCTCTTGCTCGCTAGAATTCAGTAAAGAAAAAGACAATTTGGATAAAGGTATAGTCAGCAATGAAAATGCAATCATAATCGAACATGATGGGCTTGATAGGGAATATATATTACATGTCCCAAGCTCTTACAGTGGCAATCTTCCTGTTCCGTTGGTATTTAATTTTCATGGTGGTAGTGGAACAGCTACAGGTCAGAGGTACCTCTCTAAAATGGATCAGGTAGCTGATACCGCTGGGTTTATTGTTGCATATCCGCAAGGTTCGTACCTAAACGGCACTTCATATTGGAATTCAATGATCGCAACTGAGGGAAGCAAGGGCACCGCTGATGATATTGGTTTTATATCTCTTTTAATCGATGATATTTCTTCAAACTATAATATTGATCTAGAAAAGGTATATGCTTGCGGCTATTCAAATGGTGGAGATCTATCAATTTCGTTAGCTTGTTATTTGAGTAGTAAAATCTCCGCTGCAGCTCCAGTATCTGGATTAATGTCTCTGGAGTCTGATAGCTTATGTCAACCACAAGAAAACACTGGAATTTTTTTAATAAATGGAACTGCTGATAATTCACGGCCTTACAATGGAATAAATGACTATTATTTATCAGTCGATAGCACTCTGCATTATTGGTCAAATCACCATCAATCTGATTCCACTAATATTGAAAATTTTGTAGATGGTAATAATAATAATATTGATCACTATGAATATTTTGGTTTAAATGATCTTTCGTATTTAGAGCATTATAAAATCATAAATGGAGGACACGACTGGTTTAATTTGAGTGTTAATGGTAAAAATATTGATCAGGTTATATGGCAGTTCTTTTCCAATAATCTTATAAAACGGTAAGGCATCTAAGTTATTTTCACTATATTTTTTTATTTTAGTGTAAAGAATGAAATAATGTCCGTAAGTTCAAATATTGCTTTAGTATCGTTTATTTATATCTTCAATTTTACATTTCATAATTCAGTCCTATAAAATTGCCTAAAAATATTGATGAAGGGTATGTATTAAAAATATCGCTATTTAACAGTTACTAACTTTAAGGTTCTAATGAATAATATTTTATCTAAGGTGCGTGGTGACACTATTAGTTTATCACCCAAATTAGATATCTCTAATATTATTCTTAAGGATCGTTTTGCTCTTGTGCCATCGCAGCATTTTATATTCCCTAAATCTAAAAATGATTCCCGTGAAATTTTTATAAATGATTGGAACACATTAGAGGTAGATCTTCATATGGCAGATAATGGCAGCTATCGGTTAAGGAGATATGGCGTTTTTAATTTAGATCAAAAGACGTTAAACCTAACCTATCAATCCGATAATACATTTTATCAAAGTTTAGAAGCAAATCCTGTTAATGGTGGTTTTAAAAGGGGCTTTGCCCAATTATTAGATACAACCATTGAAAACCATTTTTTACATGCATTGATACGGATGGATTTCAGAAATTTGCCTAATTCTATTACTAGCAAGGATGCATCTTGGAAAATTGGAGTACATCAAATTAAGATTCGATCATTTCCTGGTAATCCAGGTCTGCCGACGCCTGAGGGTATTCATCGAGATAATGAAGCTTTTACAGTACAGCATCTTATTCAACGACACAATGTAGCATTGGGTGAAAATCTATTTTATGGTAGAAGTAAAGTGCCGTCTAAAATGGCGATGATAAGTTGGTTGCAAGAAGATTTTTTCGATTCATATTATTTTGATAAATCAGTTTGGCACAGTGTTTCTCCAATAGAATCACTTGATGGTATTAATGAAGGTTTTCGAGATGTTTTATTGTTAGACTTTGTTCCTTTTGCTTGACTAAAAAGGTGTATTCGTCAAGACGTTCAAACAAAAGTGGTAAGTCGCAAAAATACTACAAAAATTACGAATTGAATACACGAACACCACACCGAATGGTCTTTAAATGGGTAGGGTATCTATGCTATTGAAATGGTAAGTACTTAAATATGTAAAGTAGGTGTTAAAATCATGTAATTTTATGCCTATGAAAAAATATATATTTATCGTTTTATTGGTTGGAGTTGCCTTTGGGCAATTAGACAGTTCATATGTTTTAATTAATGAATTTTTAGCTGGCAGTGAGACCTGTTGTGGCACTGAGATATTTGATGGAAATGCTGAAGACTTTGTTGAGCTTTATAATAACGGAGCTGATACTGTTAATATTAGTGGTTGGGGTTTTAGCGATACCGATGGAATAATAACTACGATTGCTCCAGATACAAGTATAGCACCGGGTGATTTTCTCGTTCTCTGGTATACCGGAGATAATAATGGTTTTCCTGAGGTGAATGAAAAGCTATCAAAAAATGGTGAAACTATTTACATAGCAGACGCAGATGGAAGCCCAGTAGTTAGCTATGATTTTGGCTCTCAGACAGATGATTTATCTTATGGGCGCAATCCAGATGGTTCAGCCATATGGGAATATTTCCCAAACCCGAACCCGGGACAATCAAACGTTATTGAAAATACTTCATTATCTATTGATGGTAAGATAGTACCAGAAGCATTCGTTCTTCACCAAAACTATCCAAATCCATTTAACCCAGTCACATCTTTAAGATATAATCTGCCAAATGATGGTTTAGTTAATATCACTATCTATGATATGAGGGGAAGGTTAATTAAAACGCTTTTAAATAGCTCACAAACTGCAGGATATAAGACGAGCCAATGGAATGCAACCAATGACAGAAATGAGCCCGTTTCAGCAGGATTATATCTTTACGCTATTCAAACAGGCGAGTTTAGGCAGACAAGGAAGATGGTACTTCTAAAGTAATGAAAAATAAATTCTTGATTTAGATTATATATTAAATGAAAAGTAAACAATAAAAAAACATAGTCCTAAAACCGCAAATGCAGGAATTGTTTTGTGCAATGGGTTTTTCACCATATAATGGGTCCAAAGAGCACCGACCATAAGGACAACAATTCCTAAACAACCTAAAATGATTAAATCGTTACTATCTTTTAAAATCATTGCAGAAAAAGACAACATTAATACGCCTATAAAATCACGGAACCAATATGGGAATGTGTATCCTTCAAATTCTTTAACCATGTTTTCGTATCTGACTACCCAGACAAAAAATAAGGATATACTTAATATGATTTTAAATATTTCTACTAGTGTAATGATGTAAACGGACATTTAATTCACTTTTTATTATTTTAAAAATTAGTAATAAAACTTTGGATGTAATTTTTTTCGTTAATAAAAACACAATAAATATTTCAGGATATTAATTGTATTATTATATCACAAGTTATTTAGATGGATAATCTACTATCTTTTTGTATCAATTATTCTTTTAAAAATTTAAATTATCAAGTTATACCTAGTCGCGCATCTATGTTATTGCCAACAAAATTATTTCGCTATCTTTTGTAGATTTGATAATGAATCCATTTAAAAAATCAGCTATCGGCTCAGTATTACTTTTAACCTCTTTTATAAAGTATTACAGAGATCCTGAGATATTTTCATCAGCTACTATATTTTTAGCTTTAGGCTCTTTGGCAGTTTATTTTGAGTTTGGTAGTGATAATTTTAAATCTAAAGAGGTTAATGATGAGGAAGAATAAATGAAGAAATATCTATTCATCATCTTGTTCGCTGGTTAACTAAAGTTTTTTAAAAATATATTTTTAAATCCATTGATTGAAATAGTTAAAAATTATATATCATGTATTACTTTAATAGAATAGTATGGTCCTTATTCTTAATTATAAATTCATTAGCGTGGAGTTCATCCAGTAATACTGAATTTCGTTCCACTTGGGTAATTACCTGGGATCATATTAATCGATATGAAAATAGTGGCCAGAACCTGTATCGCTTGAGAAAGATTATGGATGATCATGTTGATGCCAAAATGAATGCAGTTATTTTTCAGGTACGTCAAGGTGGAACTGCATATTATGAGTCTTCATATGAGCCTTGGGGGTATTATGCTGGCTATCAATATCCTGGCTACGATCCTCTAGCTGTTGCTATTGAAGAGGCTCACTCACGAGGTCTTGAATTGCATGCTTGGTTTAATGTTTTTCAAACATCTAGTACCTATGATGGAAGTCCCGCTGCAGAACATCCAGAATGGATATGTAGAGACCAAAATGGGATTCCGATGAGTTCAAATCGGTCGATATCACCTGGACTTGAGGATGTAAGAGAGTATACGATTAATGTCGCGATGGAAATTGTACGTAATTATGATATCGATGGTTTGCATTTAGACTATGTAAGGTGGAATGAGCATACAAATTCACAACGCAACAATCTGACTGTTGATCAGGAGTTAGAGCGATTAGACGGGATAATCAATAAGAATGAAATTGAGTATTTAAACTCAAATGCGTCTGATAGATATCTTTATGATTATCAACATCCATACTCAGCCGGTGTGCCAGATGGATTCGCGTCTTGGGAAGAGTGGTGGAGATGGAGCGTTACAACTTTTGTTAGGACTTTACATGATTCAATTCAGAGTGTAAAACCACATGTTAAGTTAAGCGCTGCTGTTTTAGGTAAATATAATTGGTCTGGGTGGCAGGGGTATGGAACCGTTTATCAAGATGCGGCTTTGTGGTACAACGAAGGCTATTTAGATCATTTAATGCCAATGAGTTATCACTGGACAACTGCTCAGGGATTTTTAGGCATGCTATCAAACGATTGTCCAAACTGTTGGCAGCCATTCATTTGGGAAGGTATTGAATCTGGTAGGGGTTTTACAGTTGGCCCTGGGTCCTATATTTTAGAGTCGAGTGATGTCTGGAATAATCATCCTGATATTATCAACTCAGTCAGGGGAATCGACTGGGTGGATGGTTATCAATTCTTTAGTTATGCCACATGGCGTGACAAAGATTACTTCCTGTCAGCAGGGGAGACTTTTTTCGATAATAAAACAAAAATTAAAATAAACCCTCATGGATTTAATTCAGAAATAAAATCACCACCTGTAATTGTTCTTTCATCTGAAAATGGTATTGTCCAGTTAGATGTATTTCCACCAGATATAGTTGAGTCCCAATGGATCATTACCTACGCTTCTGACAGCCCGACTGCCAATCAAGAAACCTCCGAGGTAATTGATATTCAATTTGCTAAAGATCCGTTTGTGATTCTGTTGGAAACGAGCAGTATAGATACATCTGAAAAGAAATTTTATTTCTCTACGTCAGCAAATCGTTTTTGGAAAGAGTCTGATATGTCCAATATCGTCGTATTTAATCCTGAAAATAACAATTCAGAAAAAATATTCCAGTTATCTCAAAATTATCCTAACCCTTTCAAAAAAGGCACAAGGATTATGATAACCTCTTCATTCAAGCGCGATGTAAAACTGATAGTTTGGTCTTTGAGCGGTGAAAATATAATTACATTATTAGATGATGAATTATTTCCGGGATATCATGTTTTTAAATGGAATGGTAAAAACACCATGGGGGAAAGAGTGTCCTCTGGCATTTATTTTTATTCACTAATATGGAAAAATGAAATAACGGAAACAAAAAAGTTGATCTACTTTCACTAGTCTTTGTTATTACTCACAGACATTATTTGGTAATTAACAGTCTACGTTATGATGGGAAGTATAGTTCAAACGCTTGTAAATGGCTCTTAACCCTCAAGATTTAACTCAGTTTAATGTTTTGTCACCAATGAAAGAAATGAGCTCGTTTCTATAGGGTTATATTAATAAACCATTCAAGCAGGAGAGTTTAGACATACCAGAAAAATGGTGCGTCTAAAATAGTTATTGCGTTTCTAAGCACATAAAAAGAATAAATGACAAAAATTACTATCATAGCTATGTGTCTATAATGCTATGAATTCGCAAGAAGTAACCACTGCTTAATAACATTATTGAAAAAGTCTTTGTATGTTGTAAGTGCTAATTACAAAAAAACAAATGGAGGAAAACGTGGATACGAGCATTGCGTTAACTATTATTGGTGTTGTTTTGACTTTTATTGGAGTGGTTTTCATTGCTATACCTAAGGTCGTGAATGAAAAGACTTCTCCTGACCTACCGTTCGATGCTGTAAATGTAGCTGCTATGTTTAGAGCAGCTAATGGAGGATTTGGGTTCGCCCTGGGAATGGTCGCCATATATAGCAGAAACCTACCTTCTGAATATGCAAGCACAGTGCTACTTTCCCTTGGCACAGGAATACTGATTGTTAATCTATCATTAATCTCTGGAAAAATTAGAGGGTTTGGTGACTTACCAATTCCGCCGATGATTCTACTTTTTGCCTTAACTGTTGTAGCATACTATGCAGCGTTATTCTAAAGTTCTTTATTTTTGTTCAAAGGTATAGTTGTTTAAAGAGTTGTCTCAAAAAAACTATCTAGTTTATTTAATTTCCATTGGTCTTATGTCTTGTCATTTTAATCAAAGTGATAATCCCTTACCAAAAATAATTTCGTCTATGGAATCTAAATTTTCTGATGTAGTTCGAAATCCAAAAAAACATAAGCTTCAAATTTTATATACTCAAATAGATAGAGAGGGAGCGAATGAACCAATTTTTAAGACTTATTCTTTTGGTCTAGATACTAATGATTATTTTTATCCAGCTAGTGCTATTAAACTTCCAATTGCAGTATTAGCTATCGAAAAAGCAAATTTATTAAAAGAAGTTAATGTACATAATAGATTTGAGATCGATTCGGGGTCCGTTTACAAAATGGGTGTCTTGGTTAGCCCGGATTCAAAGAGTGGTTATCCAAGCATTGCTCACTCTATTAGGAAAATGTTTGTGGTTTCTGATAATAATTCTAGTAATTATATGTATGATTTCCTCGGTCGAGACTATATTAATAAGAGATTGTGGGATATCGGGCTTAAAAGTGTAAGAATGAGACATCGATTATCTCTACAGTTAAATGAAAAAGAAAATAAAGTCACAAGCCCAATAACTTTTTATGAAGATTCTACAATTTTGTACCATCAGCAAAGTAGATTTGCTCAGCTAGCGTTAGATGTCAATAGTAACAATCTCTTCATTGGGAAAAACCATTATGTAGGTAAAAAAAAGAAAATAGGACCTTCGAACTTTAGAAATAAAAATTTTATGGATTTATATGACCAACATGAATTAATAAAAAAAGTTATGTTCCCAGAGACATACCAAACTGACGAAAGGTTCAATTTAAGTGATGATGATTTATCATTGCTTCGCAGAGAAATGTCTATTCTACCAAGGCAAAGTGATTATCCTCGTTATGCAGATTATGATAAATATTACGATGGATATTGCAAGTTTTTTATGTTCGGTGATACCAAGAAAGAAATGCCAAATCACATTAAAATTTTTAATAAAATTGGTTTAGCTTATGGTTTTGCTTTAGATAATGCATACATAGTTGATATTGATAATAATATTGAGTTTTTTTTGACAGCCGTTTTGTACAGCAATAGTAATGAAGTGATGAACGATAATATGTATGATTATGATAGTATTTCTATTCCATTTTTATCTGAGTTAGGTAGAAAAATATATAATTATGAAAGTAAAAGAGAAAAATCAAATCTTCCCAGATTAGGATGGGTTAAGAAACTTTAATGAATCTTAGAATTATATTGATATATAATTTAGACAGGTACGAACAGGAATAATTATAAATCCTTATGATTTAATATTATATTATTTAAAAATATTTATCTAAAGTATTACTTTAATTATTTATGAACGACTTTTAAAGTAAAGTTATTGCAGAAGAACTAAATACTTTAAGCATAAAATCTTACAGAAAAAAACTGTTGTCAACTAGCGAGCAAGGCTACATTGCAGACGATGATATTAAACTATAAAAAATATTTTAGTACTCATAATCGAAAAAGTAATGATGAGGAAGAATAAATGAAGAATTATTTATCCGGCATTTTATTCTTTTGCTCAATATCTTCTTCACAAGAAATTATTATCGGAGTTGGTACTGCAGGTCAGCCACTTTTAGACTATGTTATTTTAAATTATAAGTCATCATCAACTTTAGGATACAACAATGCAAGAGATGTAATGTATTCAATAATCGATTTAGAAGATGATAACTCACTTAAAGGCATTTATACTAATTATACAATTTTTCTCGACCCTGCTCAAGACCCTAGACCGCAAACAAATGCTTTTAACATGAATTGTGAGCATTCTTGGCCTCAAAGCATGGGAGCGGGATCTGAACCTCAGAAGAGCGATTTACATCATCTCTATCCAGCTCGAGGAAATGTTAATTCTTCTCGAGGAAACAAACATTTTGCAGATATTGATGATAATGATACCGATAAGTGGTGGAGATTTGACTATTATGAAACTAGCATACCAAATGAATTTATTGATGAGTTTTCAGAAGTAGATAACGGTAATGGAGTATTTGAACCAAGAGAGGATGTTAAAGGAAATATAGCTAGGAGCATGTTTTATTTTTATACAATGTATAATGATGTTGCTGATACAAACTTTTTTAACATACAAAAAGAAACATTATATGATTGGCATAGGCAAGACCCAGTAGATGCTAATGAATTAAATCGTACTCTGGCTATAGCTGGATATCAAGAAAATAAACCAAATCCATATGTTGTAGACTCAACTCTTGTCCGCAGAATATGGTTTGAAGAAGAGTCTAAATCTACATGGTATATATCTATTGATGGCTCAGATAATACTGGCGATGGATCAGAACAGAATCCTTTTGCTACGATTCAGAACGGTGTTGACTCTGCAAATGACAATGATACTATTTTTGTATCGGCAGGATTGTATTTTGAAAATATTAACTGGTCTATGGCAAATAATATTAGACTAATAGGTTCGCACATGGATTCAACTGTCATTGATGGAGAAGGAGTAGGCAAAGTAATTGATAATTCGGACGAAACCGCCCACCCAATTGAGATCAGTAATCTTACTATTCAGAATGGGTATTCAACTGGAAAAGGTGGCGGAATAAGCTTAAAGATGGTCGGTGATATTTTGTTAAAAAATATCAAAGTAGATAATAATCAAGCTCGTAATGGGGCAGGAATATACATCGAAGGCGAAGGCTCAGCCTCTTCCATACCAACGACTTTGAATATTGAAAACTCTGTCATTTCGAACAATAGCGCTACGACTTATGGCGGAGGTATTTCGTTATCAGGAGCTATTATATCTTCGATTATGAAGAACGTCACTGTTGTTAATAATTCGGCAGTTGATGGAGGAGGAGGTATTAGTGCAGGTTCAATGGGCGACTACGCTATTGTTGTTAATTCAATTTTTTGGAATAACCAACCGACAAACGCAGATGGCATGATTTTTCCATATTATTCAAATATTGATATACCCATTGGCATTAATAATTTATACACTGATCCTTTATTTGTTGAAGGTGATACTAATTTCAACCTTTCGGACAGTTCACCTTGTATTGACGCAGGAACAAATTTTTTGGTTGTTGACCTATCGAATCAGATGCTCCCAGGTCCTGTGCCTGATACTCTGGTAAATTTAAGTCCTGATTCATATATTGGCATTAAACCTGATATGGGCGCCTTTGAATCTGCTTTTATTTCAGTAGAGTCTTGTATTGCAAATGATGGAACTGTTGGTGTCGAATTATGGGGTGAGTGTTATTCGATTGACGAGACAACAAACATAACTCTTTCTGGTAATCCCGTTTCTGGTATTTTAGATCTAGGCGTAATTCCTGCGCAAATAGGTAATTTAATAAATTTAGATACATTGTCATGTCAATTTTGCGGATTCTCGGGTTCAATACCACCCGAAATTGGAAACTTAATAAATTTAAAAAGTTTAAGTATAGTGTTTAGTGGATTAACTGGTTCTATTCCTTCAGAGATAGGAAACCTGTCGAATTTAGAGAGTCTAACTTTACATTCTAATCAGCTCACTGGTGCAATTCCACCTGAAATTGGAAACCTAACTAGCCTCAGTATACTTCATTTAAATGAGAATAGCTTATCTGGAGAGCTCCCTTCAGAAATTTACAATTTGATTAATTTGAGAGGGGGGCATTCATCTGGAGCGGGACCTCTTGGTTGGACTAATGGCTTAGATGTCTCACGTAATCTACTTAGCGGAGAAATTTCTTCTGGAATAGGCAACTTAATAAATGTTGTTTCAATGAATTTTTCACAAAATCAATTCACTGGTTCCATTCCAGCTGAAATTGGTAACCTAAATAATCTTTGGGGTTTAGCGTTGGACTCTAATCAACTCTCAGGGCTAATACCCATAGAATTATGGGATCAATTAAATTATATAGAAATATTAGATTTGTCCTTTAATCAATTTTCAGGAGGAATCCCTGAAAATATTTGTTCAATGAGTATCCCAGGGGTTACTTTTGATATTTCAAACAATCAACTCTGCCCACCTTATCCATCATGTATTGAAGATCACATAGGTGAGCAAGATACCTTAGCTTGTATCCCTTCTTGGAATTTTTCTATAAGCGAACCATCTATTCAAATAAGTGGAGATGATAATGATTGGAACCCCGGTGAATCATTGCAAATAGAAATGGATTTTTGTAATAATTCGGATATTGCTCATGGTTTGTATCCAGGTTTAGTCTTAGAAGCAGATACTAATTTAGTATCAATCTCTAATGACCATTTTTGGTTTTTTGGTATGCCTGGCAATAGTTGTAATATGGTACCATTTGATATCCTTGCGGACTCGACGATTAACTTTGATACTTTAGTAACATTCATAGCTTATGCTGAAGCATTAAATTGTCAAAATCAGCCAGAATATTGTATTTTTGGAGATACTCTTACTTTTCAAGTGTCACTATTGGGAGAAGATGTTTTATCTGCTCAAGAACTTGATATGCCGATGGCATTCAGCCTTCATCAAAACTATCCAAACCCTTTTAATCCTATCACCTTGTTGCGTTATGATTTACCAAATGATGACTTAGTTAATATTACTATTTATGATATGATGGGCAGAATAGTTAAAACGCTTGTAAATGGCTCGCAAACCGCAGGGTTTAAGACAATCCAATGGAATGCTACCAACAATAAAAACGAGCCCGTACCAGCAGGATTATATTTATATACGATACAGACAGAGGAGTTCAGGCAAGCCAAGAAAATGGTGCTATTGAAATAGAGATTTGAAAGTATAACACGTGATTAAACATATCTATTCATCGTTTTATTGGTGTGTTTATTGTTTGTCTTCTGAGAGCTAAATTTTTATATCAATTATATAAAATTTTTATCAATTATGTACAATAGATGAATTTTATAAAGATAATTTATTTAATAATAATTTTTGCAGGATGTAATAAAATGGAAAACAAAGCACCTTTAATACCCTTAGAAGATTTTTTTCGTAACCCTGAAAAATCTTCATTCAAAATTTCACCTAATGGAAATCACATTGCATATATGAAACCATGGAAATCAAGGATGAACGTATATGTAGTAGATATCAAAACAGATGTAGAAAAAAGATTAACCTCGTCAAGTGAACGCAGTATCTATGGGTTTTTGTGGCTTGGCAATAATAGAATAGGATATGTCAAAGATGATGGTGGTGATGAGAATATGCACTTTTATGCGATTGATAAAGACGGCTCTAATGAAATTGATTTAACACCATTCGAGAATGTAAAAGCGACTATTGTAGATGATCTTGAAGAGGATTTAGATCACGTCATTCTTGGCTTGAACAAACGCAATCAACAAATTTTTGATCCATATAGGGTAAATATTAATACTGGAAAAATGGAAATGATTGCAGAAAATCCTGGGAATATATCAGGATGGCTTACAGATCATGATGGTAAACTAAGAATAGCGGTTACAAGCGATGGTGTGAATACAAGTTTGCTTTACAGAAAATCAGAATCTGATGAATTTAAATCTATTCTAACTACCGACTTTAAAGAGGGTATATCACCGTTATTTTTTACGTTCGATAATAAAAATCTTTATGTTTCATCTAATAGAGGGAGAGATAAATCAGCTATTTATGAATTTAACATTGAGCAAGTTCAAGAAAATAAGCTGATATTTGAGCATGAAGAAGTTGATGTAAGTAGTTTGATGTTTTCAAGAAAAAGGAAAATACTTACTGGCGTAAACTATACTGTCGCAAAAACTAAGCGAGTATTTTTTGATGATTGGCGAGAAAATATCCAAAATAAATTAGAAACAAAACTACCTGGTTATGAAGTAGGTATTACTAGTTTTTCAAAAGATGAAACTAAGGCTGTAGTTGTTACTTATAGTGATAAGTCGAGAGGCACATATTATTATTACGATATAAGTGAGGATAAATTAACAGACCTAGGGAGAGTTTCTCCTTGGCTAAATGAAGATCATATGGCTGAAATGAAACCCGTAAAATATACTTCCAGAGATGGACTCACTATCCATGGCTACCTCACTCTTCCAAAAGGAAGCACTGGTAAAAATTTACCCATAGTTGTTAATCCCCATGGTGGACCTTGGGCCAGAGACAGTTGGGGATATAGCTCGCAAGTTCAGTTTTTAGTGAATAGGGGGTTTGGAGTATTCCAAATGAATTTTAGAGGAAGCACGGGATATGGAAGAGAGTTTTGGGAGATCAGCTTTAAACAATGGGGTAAATCCATGCAGGATGACATAACTGATGGTGTCAAATGGCTTATTGACGAAGGTATTGCAGATCCAAATCGAATTGCAATATACGGTGCATCTTATGGAGGTTATGCGACATTGGCTGGATTGACTTTCACTCCTGATCTCTATGCTTGCGGTGTTGATTATGTCGGAGTATCAAATATATTCACGCTACTTGAAACACTTCCCCCGTACTGGGAATTAGGTAGGCATATGATGTATGAAATGATAGGGAATCCTGACACTGAAAAAGATATTCTCAAAGCAGCATCACCCATTTTTCATGTAGATAGTATAAGGGTGCCTTTATTTGTGGCTCAAGGCGCTAATGACCCGAGAGTAAAACAAGCAGAGTCTGATCAAATTGTTGAAGCATTAAAAGCTAAGGGGGTAGAAGTACCGTATATGTTAAAAGAGGATGAAGGTCATGGCTTTTATAATGAAGAGAATCAGTTTGATTTTTATAGAGAAATGGAAAAGTTTCTAAAAAAGCATATTGGATGATGTAGTTTTTATCATGTTATACTATAAAGTCGGAACTAATCCCTAAATGAATGTAGACTGGCGTTGTGAAGAATATTTTTTCATTATTTTATAGATTATAAACTATGGAAACTAAAGAATTTATAATCTTCATAGGTGTCATAGTGATTGCTGTGGGGTACATCCCATTCAAGCTAATAGTTCAGATTTTTTTTCGTAGTAGTAATAATGATGAGGCAGAATGAATGAAAAAATATTTATTCATCGTTTTATTCGTCGCCCCTTGGGATTTTGAAAAAGTAAGCTGCAATTGAATCATTTAATAAAATTAATCATATTTTCATTTTTTTTTACTTTTGCTGCTGCCCAATATGGTGTCGACAATTACAGTAAAACATTTCAAGACTCAAGCAGGTCAAATAGAAATATCTTAACGGAAATTTATTATCCTGTTCCTTTGCAAGGCGAAGATATGCTATCTCTGGATGGTCAATTCCCAATTATTTTATTTGGTCACGGTTTTCTAATTAATTGGGATACGTACCAAAACTTATGGGATGAATTCGTTCCTAAGGGGTATATAATGGTCTTTCCAAGAACAGAAAGCGGTCTCAATACAGATCATCAACAGTTTGGATGGGATTTGCAATTCTTGGTGACTAAAATTCAAGAAGAAGGTGATAGCAATTCATCGCCGATTTATAATTTAGTTAATAATAATACAGCTTTAATGGGACACTCTATGGGTGGGGGAGCTTCCTTTTTAGCCGCAGATTCTCTTTGCGTAAATAATAATAATCAACTTAAAACAATTATTGGATTAGCCGTGGCTGAGTCTTCATCTAATGGTGTCTCGTCAATTGCTTCTGCACTAAACGTAACTATTCCTGCTCTAATTATATCA
>Ga0115571_1001820_pt1 | contig 14595 bp, 9 predicted proteins | sample COGITO_mtgs_1205_FD_87293 | JGI IMG/M metagenome (GOLD analysis project Ga0115571, IMG submission 87293) | Pelagic marine microbial communities from North Sea - COGITO_mtgs_120531 | ecosystem: Environmental > Aquatic > Marine > Epipelagic | place: Germany:Helgoland, sampling site Kabeltonne...
AAGAGGTGGACCTGGATATAGCTTCCCAGATGAATTTGACCCATCATTAATGCATGATAAAGCCGGTATTTTATCCATGGCCAATTCTGGACCAGCAACAAATGGTAGTCAATTTTTTATAACTGAAACTCCTACTCCACACTTAAATAACAAACACACAGTTTTTGGTGAAGTAGTCATAGGTCTTGAAATTCAAGATTCAATTTCTAATGTTCAAACTGGTGTAGCTGATAGACCAATTTCTGACGTGATTATAAAAAAAATAAATATAATTAGAAATGGATCTGAAGCAAATAATTTTGATGCTGTAAATGTATGGAACCTAGAGTTAACTAAATTAGTTGAGAAAAATAAATTATTAGAGGAAGAAAAGAGAAAAAATAGACTTGAAAATCAAAAAAAGGGTAAAGAAAAGGCGTTAAATTTTTCACCAACTTTACAAAGCTATAAATCTAAATCTAAATCATCAAAATCAGGACTCAAAACTCTTTATTTAGAAAAAGGAAATGGAATTAAGCCAAAAGAAGGTGATAATGTATTACTTTATTATGAGCTCTACGATACAGAGGCTAACTTAATAGATTCAAATTCTAAAGAAATTGAAGAAAGTTATGGCAGATATAGTTCAGACAAAGAAGTAAAAGGTAGGTATAGTCCAATGCCAATGACATTATCCCCAGATGCACAGATGATTACTGGCTTTAAAGAAGCTGTAGGGATGATGAGAGTTGGAGATAAGATGTTTGCATTTCTTCCTTGGAGTTTAGGTTACGGCGCCCAAGGTGGAGGTATCATTAAACCTAAACAAGATTTAATTTTTATAATTACTATGGTAAGTGTACAATAACTTACAATCAAAAAGTAAATAAAAAAACAGCCTAAATTTAAGTATAGGCTGTTTTTTTTATTTAAAGGGGATATTTAAAAGAACTTCTTTTAAAAATTTCCAAAACTTAATTGTTGATTTAATTGATGCTCTTTCATCTGGTGAGTGAGCTCCTCTTATAGTAGGTCCAAAGCTTATCATGTCTAATTCAGGATAATGAGACCCTATTATACCACATTCTAAACCTGCATGGCAAGCTGCAACATTTGGCTCAGTATTATTTAAATCTTTATAAACTTTAACTAGTTTATCAAGGATTTCTGAGTTCATATTTGGCTGCCATCCAGGATAATCTCCAGAAAAATTGACATCATATTTTTTATTAATAAAAAGAGATTTAATAATATTTTTTAACTCCTCTTTTGAATCTTCATCAGATGATCTCGTTAAACACTTTATATTTAAATTTCCATCTTTAAGACTTATATTAGCAAGATTGTTAGATGTTTCTACTAAGCCTGGAATATTATCGCTCATTTTATAAACACCATTTGGACAATTTTCAATTAACTTTATTAATTCTGTTTGATTTTCTTTATTTATAATCTTAAAGTCTTTATCTAATTTAACAATGCTTAATTTTATTGATGGATCAGTGTGTAAAAATTGATCTTTAATAACAGCAAATGAGTTTAAAGATTGAGTTTCAATATTTTTAAATTCTGCATCAGTTATACCTAAAATAAATGAACTTTCTCTAGGTATTGCATTTCTTAAACCACCACCATCAATTTCAGAAATATGAATCAAAAAATTATCATTCAAATCATTAATAATTTTATTCAACAACTTATTAGAATTTCCTAAATTTTTATGAATTTCCATTCCTGAATGACCTCCAGACAAACCATTAAGAGTAATTTTAATAAATGAAATATTTTTATTAATAGTCGTATCAAAAGTTTTACTTATTGTAATATCTACACCCCCTGCACATCCAATACCAATTTCATCATCTTCCTCAGTATCTAAATTTAATAATATATCGCCTTTAAGAATATTTTCGTCTAATTTTAAAGCTCCAGTCATTCCAGTCTCTTCATCAATTGTAAATAATGCTTCAATTCTTGGATGACTAATATCACTACTTTCTAGAATACTCATTATTGTAGCTACTCCTAAACCATTATCAGCTCCCAATGTAGTTCCTTTAGCTTTGACCCAATCATTATCTACATACATATGAATTCCGGATTTTTCAAAATCAAAATCAACATCATTGTTTTTTTCATGAACCATATCCAAATGGGATTGTAAAATGACTGTTTTTCTATTTTCCATTCCAACAGTAGCAGGCTTATATATCACTACATTTCCAACTTTATCAATTTGAGTTTCCAAACCTAAACTAACTCCAAAATCATGCATAAATTTAATTACTTTTTCTTCTTTTTTTGATGGTCTCGGAACAGCATTAAGTTTACAAAAGTTATTCCAAATAACATTGGGTTGTAAATTTCGGATTTCATTACTCATAAATATTTATTTGAATTAGATTTCAAATTTAAATAATACTAGCGTTAAACTAATAGTATTTTACTATTTTTAAATAATGATATTCAAAAAAAAATATATTGGACTATTAATTATACCTCAAATTGTATTTGTTCATTATATTTCTAAATACCCAGAAATAATTGAAAAATATTATAGCCTTGGAATTTATCAATTTAGTTCGAAAATATTTAGGTTTATTTCCTCCATATTTCCTTTTTCTATTGGTGATATTTTGTATACTTTCTTATTAATCTATTTTATTAGTTTATTAATAAAGAAAATAAGTATAAAGAACTTTAATTGGCAAAAAATTATTAAGTCCATATTTTTTTATACTTCTATATTTTACTTCTTGTTTTATTTTCTATGGGGTTTGAATTATCACAGAACTCCATTACAAGAAAAGCTAATAATTGATTCAACATATACTGTTAAAGATTTAAAAGAAATATCAAAACAATTAATTATAAAATCAAACAAATTACATAGACAAATATCACCAAATGACTCGTCCAAAACAGAAATTCCTTACAATGTTGCAAAAATCAACGAAATGGCTTCCAATGGTTATAATAACCTAAGCTTGCTAAAGCAATATTATCCTGAAATAAATTTAAATAATTTGATTGTAAAGAAATCTTTAATGAGTTTGCCATTAACCTATCTTGGTTTTAGTGGATATATTAATCCTTTTACTAATGAATCTCAAATAAATAGCCAAATTCCTAAAAATAGCGTACCACATACTGCTTCACATGAAATTGCTCATCAATTAGGTTTTTCACAAGAATTAGAATGTAATTTTATTGCTTTTGTAAACTTAACAAATAATGAAGACTTATATTTTAAATATAACGGTTACACATTTGCGTTGAAACAATGTCTAAATGAACTCTACAAATATGATAAACCATCATATAATTCATTGTTAAGACTATTAAATACTGGAATTTTAAAAGATTTTAAAAATAATTCTAACTTTTGGAAAAAATATTCAAACCCGATAGAATCGATTACAAAGTCTGGTTATGATAAGTTTTTGAAGTTTAATAATATTAATGAGGGAATTAAAAGTTATAACCATAGTGTTTCATTAATTATAAATTATTTGAACAATAAACAGAGCTAAGTAGTTAAAATAGTATAATTAAGTAACCTAATAATCCAAAAATTGTATATTTTAGATATCCAAATCAAAAACTATGCAAAAAAGAATTTCTATACTCCTACTATTATTCACATTCAATTCCGTTTTTTCTCAAGATTATTTCCCTACAAATGATGGCATTAGTTTTAACAATTCTAATTATACATTATTTACAAATGCTAAAATTCATTCTAGTCACAAAAATATAATTGATGAAGGATCTATGCTAATTAAAGACGGTAAGATAATCGCTGTTGGCAAAACAGTAGATATTCCTGAAAATTCAATAATAATAAACCTTGAAGGAAAGTCAATATACCCTTCATTTATTGACATATACTCTAAATTTGGGATTAAATCACCTGATCGTAATTCTAGTGGAAGAAGATCACCTCAATATAATAATACAAGAAATGGTTATTATTGGAATGATCATATAAGACCAGAACAAAATGCTATTGACTTTTTTAAATATGATGAAAAATCAGCTAATGAGTTAATAAAAAATGGTTTTGGAGCTGTTAACACCCATTTGAGTGATGGAATAATTAGAGGGAAAGGTGCTTTAATAGCATTAACTAATAATGGTGATTCTAATAGTATAATTGATATTAATTCAACTCAATATTTATCGCTATCAAAAAGCGTGACCTCTAGTCAATCTTATCCATCATCCATAATGGGAGCTTTTGCCCTAATTAAACAAGTATACTATGATGCAGACTGGTATTCTAAAGGTCTTTCTAAAACCAATGACAAATCCTTAGAAGCATTGAACAGAAATAAAAATTTAATACAAATTTTTGAAGCTAAAAGTAAAATTAATTCATTGCGAATTGATAAAATAGGAGATGAATTTAATATTCAGTATGTCCTATTGGGTGGTGGGGATGAGTTTGAACGAATTGAAGAAATAAAAGCTACAAATGCTAGTTATATCTTACCTATCAACTTTCCAGATGCATATGATATTGAAGATGTATATTCTGCAAACATATTACAACTTTCTGATATGAGAGAATGGAATCAAAGACCTTCAAATTTAAGTCAATTTGAAGAAAATGGAATACAGTTTGCAATAACAATGGATGGTTTAAAATCTCCAAACAATTTAAAAACTAATATAAAAAAAGCTATTGATAATGGCTTAAGTAAATCAAAAGCATTAGAAGCATTAACAAGTGCCCCCGCTAAAATAATTGGAAGGGATGATGTATTGGGATATCTTAAAAAAGGTTATTTAGCGAATTTTCTAATAACATCTGGAGAAATATTTGATTCTAAAACTATAATTCATGAAAATTGGGTAAAAGGAAATAGAAATATTATAAAATCAATGAATGTTAAAGATATTCGTGGAAAATATAATTTAACTATTAATGAAAAAAGTGCCATTTTAAATATTAATGGTGAAATTGACAAACCAAAAGCTAAGTTAAATGACTCAACTTTATCTGTTAAAAAACTAACCTACAAAAAGGATTGGATTAATATGACCATTAATGATGAATCAAATTTGATTAGACTAAGCTTAAGGTCAAATTTAGAAAACAATGATTTGGAAGGTAAAATTTATTATTCAAATGGAATTGTTAATAACATTTCTGCACAGTTTTTTGAAAACCAAGAATCTAAATCTAGAGAACCAAACACTAGAAATAATATAGAAAAAAATATTCTTCCTGTTAAGTACCCTAATATGGCCTATGGATTTAATGAACCCCAAAAAAGTGAAGATATTTTAATTAAAAATGCTACGATTTGGACAAATGAAAATCAAGGTATTTTAAAAAATACAGATGTACTAATAACAAAAGGAAAAATATCTAAAATTGGAAATAACTTAAAACATAAAAGCGCGCTAGTAATTGATGGAACAGGAAAACATCTAACATCAGGCATAATTGATGAACATTCTCATATTGCAGCCTCAAGTATAAATGAAGGTGGTCACAATTCCTCCGCAGAGGTAACTATTGAAGAAGTTATAGACCCAGAAGATATAAATATATATAGAAACTTAGCTGGTGGAGTTACTACTATTCAGATTTTACATGGATCTGCTAATCCAATTGGAGGTAGGTCTGCGATTATTAAACTTAAATGGGGAGAAAGTGCAAATAATTTAATTTTTAAAAATTCACCAAAATTTATAAAGTTTGCATTGGGTGAAAATGTAAAGCAATCAAATTGGCAAAGTTATAATAGGTTCCCTCAATCAAGAATGGGAGTTGAACAGCTTTTTATTGATTATTTTAATAGAGCTAAAGAGTATGATAAAATAAAAAAATCTGGTCAAGAATATAGAAAAGATTTAGAATTAGAAGTCTTAGCAGAAATACTTAATAAAGAAATGTTTATTAGTTGTCATTCTTATGTCCAAAGTGAAATCAATATGTTGATGAAAGTAGCGGAAAAGTTTGATTTTAATATAAATACTTTTACTCATATACTTGAGGGTTATAAGGTAGCTGATAAAATGAAGGATCACGGAGTTGGAGCATCAACATTTAGTGATTGGTGGGCTTACAAATTTGAAGTAAATGATGCAATTCCTTACAACGCAGCAATATTACACAATGTTGGGGTTACTACAGCAATTAATAGTGATGATGCAGAAATGTCTAGAAGGCTGAATCAAGAAGCCGCAAAAACTATTAAATATGGTGGTATGAGTGAAGAAGATGCTTGGAAAACAATAACACTAAATCCTGCAAAACTTTTAAGAATAGATGATAAAGTTGGTAGTATTAAGATTGGAAAGGATGCTGATGTTGTTCTTTGGAATCAAAATCCTCTTTCAGTTTATGCTGTAGCTGAAAAAACTATAATTGATGGTGCTATTTATTTCGACAAGGAGAGAGACAAGATGCTTAGAAAAGAGATTAAACAAGAGAGAGCTTTACTTATAAATATGATGATGGAAGAAAAAAATAAGGGTGGTAAAACCCAAGCTGTAAAAAGAAAAGTTAAAACATTATTAACCTGTGAATCAATTTAAGATGAAAAAAACATTAAGTGTATTAATTTTATTAATTTTTATATCCAGTGATATAATAGCACAACAAACTCCAGGAAGTGTTCAAAAAGAAGCGATTACACTACTAGGTGGAACAGCACATATTGGAAATGGTAAGATTATTAAAAATAGTGTAATTGTATTAGAAAATGGAATAATTAAAGCATGTGTTGATGCTACTAGTTCTAAAATCCCTTACAAGGGTAATATCATAAATATAAAAGGACAACATGTTTATCCAGGTTTTATTGCTGCAAACACTTCTTTAGGATTAGTAGAAGTTGATGCAGTAAGAGCAAGTGATGATCAAAGAGAAATTGGAAACAACAACCCAAACATTAATAGTTTAATAGCTTATAATGCTGAATCAAAAGTTGTTGAATCCATGAGACCTAATGGAGTTTTAATTGCTCAAATATCTCCTCAAGGAGGGAGAATTTCTGGAACTTCTTCAATCGTTCAGCTTGATGCTTGGAACTGGGAAGACGCAGTGATAAAGACTAATGATGGTATTCATTTAAATTGGCCAAATAGCTTTTCTAGAGGGAGATGGTGGCTTGGTGAATCACGAGGTTACAAGCAAAATCCAAAATACAACTCTGATATAGAAAAATTATCAGATTATTTTAAAGAATCTGTAGCCTACTTGAGTAGTAAAAAAGAAACTATAAACTTAGCTTATGAATCAATGAATGGATTGTTTGATGATAGTCAAACATTATTTATACATGTTGATGATGAAAAAGGGATTGTAGATGCAGTTAATTTTTCTAAAAATTTTAATATAAAAAATACTGTTATAATTGGTGGTTATCAAGCTCACTTAGTTTCAGATTTTTTGGTAAAAAACAATATACCTGTTTTGATACAACACACTCATAGTTTACCAAATTTTGAAGACGAAGATTATAATTCCACCTATATAAATCCTAAAAAATTAATTGATGCTGGTGTACTAGTTGGGATTCATACTGGTTCAGCTTCAAACTTTCAAACTAGAAATTTACCTTTTTATGCTGGACAAGTAGCAGCTCAAGGAGTAGATAAAGAAATTGCATTACAATTAATAACATCCAATACAGCAAAAATATTAAGAATTGATAAAACTCTTGGAACATTAGAAGCTGGAAAAAATGCTACATTATTTGTTAGTAAAGGAGATGCTTTAGATATGAAATCAAATCAACTAACTAGTGCATACATTTCTGGAAGAAAAGTAAGTCTAGAAACCCACCAAACAGAACTTTGGAAACGATATTCAGAAAAATATAAGTTATCAAACTAATTGATGAACAAAAAACTTACAAGTGTTAACAACAAAGAAGTAAAAGCCTTATATCAGCTTACCTTAAAATCAAAACAAAGAAAAATATCAAATACTTTTTTAATTGAGGGTTTAAGAGAAATTAAACTTGCTATGAAGAATGATTGGCAAATTATACAACTCCTTTTTTGTCCAAAAATAATTAGTGAAGAAGATTTAAATAAATCATTCAAAAATAAAGTTAAAAAAACTGAAGTTTCTATTGAAGTTTATAATAAAATTGCTTACAGAAATTCAACAGAGGGAGTAATAGCTATTACAAGTTGTAAAGATCACGATTTAAAAAAAATAAAATTCAAATCTAATAACCCTTTAATCATTGTAATAGAAGCCCCTGAAAAACCTGGCAATATTGGAGCAATATTAAGAACTGCTGATGCTGCAAATATTGATGCAGTAATTATTGCGAATCCAAAAACAGATATTTACAATCCAAATATAATTAGATCTAGTGTTGGCTCTATTTTTACCAATAATATATATGTGGGAAATACAACAGAGGTAATCTCACTATTGAATAATAAAAATATTAAAATATATGCTAGCTCTCTTCAAGCAGATGAATTATATCACAATCAAAATTACTGTGAATCTTGTGCTTTGATATTAGGAACTGAAGACAAAGGAATTTCTAAAGATTGGTCACAAAATTCATATAAAAATGTAAAAATACCTATGCTAGGGGTAGTAGACTCATTAAACTTATCTAATGCAGCAGCAATATTAATTTTTGAGGCCATACGCCAAAGAAACTTCAAATAAAAATATTTATAATACTATTGTCTAATAGAATTGTTTGTGGTATTTTTAATACATATGTCACTATCTGAAGTAGAAATAGAAAATAATGCAATAGCCAAAGAATATAAAGAGCTTCTTAAAATTAGTTATCAAACTCTTTCAGCTGCAGATAAAAAACTCATTAGAAAAGCTTTTGATCTTGCTGTTGAAGCTCATAATGGTCAACGAAGAAGATCTGGAGAAGCATATGTCTTTCATCCCATTGCTGTTGCCAAGATAGTCTCATCTGAAATTGGACTTGATGCTACATCAATTGCTGCTGCATTAATTCATGACGTGGTTGAAGATAATGAAAATTATACCATAAATGACATAGAGCAAATGTTTGGCAAGGTGGTTGCTAAAATTGTTCATGGACTGACTAAAATATCCAAACTTAGTAAAAGTTCTGATGTTTCATTACAAGCTGAAAATTTTAAAAAGATGTTATTAACTCTAAATGATGACATTAGAGTTATTATAATTAAAATTGCAGATAGATTACATAATATGCAAACTATGTATTCTATGAAACCGGATAAACAAATCAAGATTGCTTCTGAAACACTTTATATTTATGCTCCACTAGCGCACAGAATAGGGTTATATAATATTAAAAGTGAATTAGAAGATTTAGGATTAAAATATCTAGAGCCAGATGTTTATAACGATATCTCTAGCAGATTAATTGAAAGTAAAGAAGAACAAGATCATTACATAGAAGAAATTAATAAAACCTTAAGTGGAAAATTAAATTCTGAAAAATTAAAATACCAAATTAAAGGAAGACCAAAATCAATTTATTCTATTAGAAATAAAATGATAAAAAAGGGAGTTTCATTTGATGAAGTATATGATAGGTTTGCGGTAAGGATTATTTATAAGTCAAGTTTAAAAAATGAAAAATTTTTAGCTTGGAAAATTTACTCAATTGTAACTGATTTTTTTACTCCTAATCCAATAAGACTAAGAGATTGGATTTCATCACCAAGATCGACAGGTTATGAGGCTCTTCACATAACTGTTGTTGGCCCTAAGAATAGATGGGTTGAAGTTCAAATAAGAAGTGAAAGGATGAATGAAATTGCAGAAAAAGGATATGCTGCACATTACAAGTATAAACAAGAAGGAGATAATGAGGGTAGTTTAGACCTTTGGTTAAATAAAATTCAAGACACTTTAATTAATAATAATAACAATGCTGTAGATTTTGTAGAGGAATTTAAACTTAATTTATATTCAGAAGAAATATTTGTATTTACACCAACTGGTGAGTTGAAATCATTACCTAAAAATGCAACATCATTAGACTTTGCTTTTAGCATTCATACAGAAATTGGTCTTAAAACTAGAGGTGTTAAAGTAAATGGAAAATTGGTTCCATTAAATTATAAATTACAAAGTGGAGACAGAGTAGAGATTTTAACGTCTGAGAAAACTAAACCGAATGCAAACTGGCTTGATTATGCTAACACCGCAAGAGCAAAAAACAAAATAAAATCGTCTCTAAACGAGGAAAAGAAAAAATTAGCTGAAGAAGGAAAAGAAATTCTAAGAAGAAAACTTAAACAACTTAAAATTAGTCTGAACGATAGTTCAATAAATGAACTTGTTAGGTTTTTTAAATTAAAAACTAGTTTAGATTTATTTTATCGTGTTGGTATTAATACAATAGATAATCCAATGCTAAAGAAATATGCTAGCTCTAGGAGTAATGTATTAATGAGTTTCTTGAAAAATAGGATAAGAAGAAAACCCAAGGAATTTGATTTAAATAAGCAAGAAATTACTCAGAAGTATGATATGCTAGTTTTTGGAAGTGACGAGGAAAAGCTTGAATATAAGCTATCAAAATGCTGTAATCCAATTCAAGGAGATGGTGTATTTGGATTTTTAACAATTAATGATGGAATTAAAGTACATAAATTTAATTGTCCTAATGCATTAAGCTTACAGTCAAATTATGCATACAGAATAATAAATGCAAAATGGATAGACTCTTCACAACAAGATTTTACCGTAATTATTAACATAAGTGGTATAGATACATTTGGACTAGCTAATAATATTACAAAGGTTATTTCAGATAACATGAATGTAAATATGAAAAAGCTTAATTTTCAAACAAATAGCGGTGTTTTTAGTGGAAGTATTACAATGTTAGTTAAGAGTAATAATTATGCTATGAAAGTTATGGAAAAAATAAAAAAACTTAATGGTGTAGAGAAGGTTAAAAGAATATAATTTTTATAAATTAGCAATATGAGTTCAAAGACGCATTCAAAGAATCAAGAGATTGTAAAAAATGCATTTACAAATTTTTTAGAGAGTAATGGTCATAGAAAAACTCCTGAAAGATATGCTATTTTACAGGAGATATATAACAGTGATATACATTTTGATATAGAGTCGCTATATATTAAAATGAAGAATAAAAAATATAGGGTGTCAAGAGCTACACTTTACAATACCATTGAATTATTACTAGACTCTTCTTTAGTTCGAAGACACCAATTTGGAAACAATCAAGCTCACTATGAAAAATGTTTTTTTGATAAACAACACGATCATTTAATTATAAGTGATACAGGTGAAGTTATCGAATTCTGTGATCCAAGAATTGAGACTATAAAGAAAACAATTGAAGAAGTTTTTGATGTTGAAATTGAAAATCACTCATTATATTTCTATGGAAAAAAAAATAAAAAAAATTAAAAAATATGAGTGTCGATTTATTACTAGGTTTACAATGGGGAGATGAAGGTAAAGGTAAAATTGTTGATGTTTTAACCTCTAAATATGATATAATAGCAAGATTTCAAGGTGGCCCAAATGCTGGACATACACTTGTTTTCAATGGACGTAAACACGTATTGCATACTATACCTTCTGGTATTTTTCATGAAGATAAAATAAATTTAGTTGGAAATGGAGTTGTAATCGATCCTGTGATATTCAAAAATGAGTTAGATAAACTAAAAGAAGTTGATGTTGATTATAAAAAATCAATGCTTATTTCAAGAAAAGCGCATTTAATATTACCTACTCACAGAATAATTGATGCTGCAAGTGAAAAAGCCAAAGGCAAAAAGAAGATAGGATCAACCTTAAAAGGAATTGGCCCAACATACATGGACAAAACAGGAAGAAATGGGATTAGAGTTGGTGATTTAGAGTCTAAAAATTGGTTAATTAAATATAGAAACTTGGCTAATAAACATCAAAAGATGGTAAATTTTTATGATGTAGATATTGAATACAATCTTGAAGAGCTTGAAAAGGAATTTTTTAGTGCAATTGAGGTATTAAAAAGTTTAAACTTTACTGATTCTGAAGAATATATATTTAATGCCCAAAGAAATAGTAAATCGATTTTAGCTGAAGGAGCTCAAGGATCTTTACTGGATATTGATTTTGGCACATATCCTTACGTAACTTCGTCTAACACAACTGCTGCTGGTGCCTGCACAGGCTTGGGAGTAGCTCCAAATGCAATAAAAAAAGTTTATGGAATATTTAAAGCATATACAACTAGAGTTGGGTCTGGACCATTCCCTACAGAACTCTTTGACAATGATGGAGAGACAATGGGTAGAGTTGGAAAAGAGTTTGGTGCAACAACAGGTAGATCTAGAAGATGTGGTTGGTTAGATCTTGTAGCTCTTAAATATGCATGTCAGATCAATGGAGTAACAGAGCTAATGATGATGAAAGCTGACGTCCTCTCTGGTTTCAAAACTATCAAGGTTTGTACATCTTACATGTATAAAGGAAATGAAATAGAACATTTCCCCTATAATATACAGAATGAGAATGTAGAGCCAATTTATAAAGAGTTTAGAGGTTGGGATGAAGATCTGACCCAAAAAGAAAGTTTTGAGATTCTACCAAATACATTGAAGGAATATATTAGCTTTATAGAAAAGGAATTAAATATCCCAATATCTATTGTTTCTGTTGGCCCAGACAGAAAACAAACAATTTTTGTATAATAGATACAATATCAATTTTGAAAAAAAAAGTTAACATATACTTATTCAGTTCATTACTTTTAATTTCATTACCAAATATATTTTGTCAAGAAAATACACGTATTCAAATTGATAGCGCTGGTTTTTTTGAAAAGGATGATAAAAAGTTTACAAAAGCTACAGTTTTAACAAGAGATAATAAAAATAAAGTCAAAATATCTCATGATGGTGTTGATATGTGGTGTAACCAAGCTTTCTTCTATGAAAACAGAAATTACATCGAAGCATATGGAGATGTTGTTCTTAAACAAGGTGATACAATTAATTTAAACTCTCAGTATTTAGAATATGATGGGGATACAAAAATCGCATTTGCTAGTGGTAAAGTAAAACTATCAGAACCTAATTCTGTTTTATTTACTGACTCACTCTATTTTGACAGGAATAAACAAGAAGCATTTTACAATAATTATGGAAGGGTTATTAAAGAAAAACAAGATACAATTGACAGTAAAATTGGCAATTACTTATTAGAAAACAAAAAATATGAATTTAAAATCAATGTATTACTTAAAAACCCTAAATATAAAATAAACACACCCAGACTAGATTTTTATACCGAAAATGGTCATGCTTATTTTTATGGACCAACAGAAATAAAAAGTAAGGAATCTAATATCTTTTGTGAATTAGGTTATTATAATACCAATAATGACACTGGATACTTCATTAAAGAAGCAAAAGTTGATTTTAACAACACTACTATTCTAGCTGACAGTATATATTTTGATAGAAATTTAAATTTTGCATCTGCAACAAATAATATTAAAATTATAGATACTATTAATGAAAATATAACAAAAGGTAATTATGCAGAAATATTCAAGAATAAAGATTCTATGTTTATAACTAAACGTGCTATAATTGCTTCTAAACAAAATAAAGATTCTCTATATATTCATAGCGATACAATTTTAATAACTGGAAATGAAGAAAATAGGGTAATTAGAGCTTTTAAAAATGCTAGAATATTCAAGCAAGATTTAAGTGGTAGAGCAGATTCAATTCATTATGATAAATCTAAAGGATTAGCTCAATTTATAAATATTAATAAAAAACTAGATTTATCATTCACAAAGTCTAAAAAACCAATATTATTTAATTTTAACAATCAAATCACTGGGGATACTATAATTTTGAAGTTTGAAAAAACCACAAATAAAATTGATTCTTTGATAGTTTTTAATAATGCTTTTATTATCGAAAAAGACACTTTAGGAACAGGCTTTAATCAAATTTCTGGAAAATTATTGCAAGGAAAATTTTATGACAATGAATTAAAAACAATAGATATTATTAAAAATGCAGAATCTATTTACTATTTAAGAAATGATAAAAAAGAATTAGTCACCATTGATAAATCTAAATCTGCCAAATTAAAAATATTTTTTAAGTTAACCGAAATTGAAAAGATCCAAAAAATTAATCAAATAGATGGAAAAACATATCCAGAAGAAGAATTTACTGAAAATATACAATTATTAAAAGGCTTTAATAATCGGCTTAATGAAAAGATCTTATCAATTAATGAGCTTTTTAAACTAGAAAAAGAATAAAAATAAAAAAAGAATTTCACAAATATCAAGCTCAAGTAACCCCGCACCCTCTAGAATTAGAAGTTAAGAAAGCTATTGGTTGTTATATTTTCGATTGTAATAATAAAAAATATTTAGATTTTATAGCCGGAGTTTCTGCTTGTAGTTTAGGGCATTGTCACCCTAAAGTGATTGAAGCAATTAAAAAACAACTCGACGAATATCTACATGTAATGGTATATGGTGAATTTATACTTAAACCTGCTGTTGATTTAACTAAATTGTTATCACAACATTTACCAGTTGAATTAGATTCGACATACTTGACTAATTCTGGTACAGAAGCAATTGAAGGTGCTATAAAATTAGCAAGAAG
>Ga0115571_1001822_pt1 | contig 14579 bp, 4 predicted proteins | sample COGITO_mtgs_1205_FD_87293 | JGI IMG/M metagenome (GOLD analysis project Ga0115571, IMG submission 87293) | Pelagic marine microbial communities from North Sea - COGITO_mtgs_120531 | ecosystem: Environmental > Aquatic > Marine > Epipelagic | place: Germany:Helgoland, sampling site Kabeltonne...
GATCCACCAACCGATGACGAGGCGGCACGCTTGCGCGTCTCGCGAACCGCTGGATCCGGCCGCACGTAGCCGAAAGTATCGAGGAGAAGTGCAAGACTGCCCAACTCGGGTTTTTCCTTCTTGGCTCCCTCGGCTACCTCCAGGCCGGCCTCAAGCGTCTCCTCAGCCGTACTAATTCCTGTGATCATTTTCTTCGATTTCTGAGCAATCAGTTTGAGGAAGAAGTCCTCGACTGTGGCCTTGCCGCAATCGGTCAAGATCCGGTCGACATACCAGTCTCGCACGCGATCCGGAGCATCCGGATAGCCCTGTGCAGGAAGCCGCTTGATTCGTCCATGAAGCTGGCCCTCCGACGCGGCGGAGTAGGGCAAGTCCCCGGTGATCATTCGTACGGCGACCCGATTGCCATCAGCGCCCTTGGTGGTGAAGGCAATGTCGACACCACGGTCAATTCCGGGCGTGGTTGCAAGCAGAATCGGGCCCTTGTGGAATGGACCGGCGAAAGCCTCCATTGCTTGTGCTGGACGTCGCGAAGCGAGTCCGTGGTGCTCAAAAATGGACTTGTGCGGAAAGCGGTCCTTTGCGTACTTGGCGAGCAGCTGCAGCGGCTCGGCCCAGTGAAGGCAGACCACGATGCGGGTATTCTTGTCTTCGGCGTCGATCGCCGCGATGCGATTGAGGATGGCCATCATCTTGGAGCACTTTGCGATGGGCCATTTCTGGTAGAGTTCGTCGATGGGGGGTTTGATGATCTTCATGATTGGAAGATCTCGCCCGGTGGCATGGTCAAAGTAGTAGATCTTCTTGCCGTATTTGTCCTCTTCAAACTCGGTCTCGGACCGCACGGGCTTGGCGAAAAATGCCGGGTGGACCATGCCACGGCGGAACCGGGTCATTGCGGTGTTGTACTTCTTCTCCGCGACTATGCGCGCCGAACGCGTTTCAGAACACGGGTTAATCGCGTACTCAGAGATCTTGCGCATCAGTTTGTTGGCCTTCTCGATTGCTTCGTCGGACGCGCCCTGAAGCAACACCATCTCGTCGGGAGTGAGGCCATGCTTGATGTCCGTGATGACGGTGTCGTTGACCTTTGCCTCCATCTTGGCAATCTCGGTGAAGTATTGCTTCTTGAATGAATCGATCTCGCGCGACGAAGCATCCGCATGCCCACTGAACTTCTCATACCCTTCCCGGTAGGTCCAGAGTTCTTTGGACCCCTTGAGGAAGAGGCGACGAAACGAGTAAAGATCGCAGTTCCGGTTGACGATGGGAGTTGCCGAGAGGCCGAGCAAGAACTGTGGCCTGTTGTAGTTAATGAACTCATTCAGGACGTTGTACTTGATCTGGGCCGGGTCGACCTCAACGTCGTCTTGATACGCAGAGGAACCATTCTTGAAGTCTTGGAATTCGTCTACGATGACGACGCGGAACTTGCCGAAGAGTGGGGCAATGTCGTGGTACGTCGACGAGCGAATGTCCTCGATCGTCAGCTTTTTGCGATCTCCCTCGTAGATCCCCTTGCTCTCCGAGAGCAAGATGTCGATGGAGGTGATGAAGAGGTGCGGTACATCGAGGTGGTCGTTTGCGTGCAAATCCCATTTGTGGAACATCTTGCGCCGCACCTTCTCCGCGGCGCCGTAATACGTCAAGACCGATTGTGCTGTCCAACCCGAAGCGATTGCTTCCTTGGTCCACTGCTTGATGACGCTTCCGCCAAGTGGTGGGATGATTGCCAAGACTCTGTTTGATTGGGTCCGGCCTTGCGACGAGCGTGGCGAGAAGGTGGATGGGCGTGGGAGTGGCAAACTGACAATCGCCTTGGCAATCTCGAGAGATGCGAGCGTCTTGCCGGCTCCGGTGCCACCGAGCAGCACATCTCCGGACTGCTTTGCCGCCTTTGAAACGACACACTGAATTGCAGTGGCCTGATGCGGAAGTGGAGTCTTGACTTTGTCAGCGGTTGGGGAGGCCATGTCTGTCGCTCTTTCTCTCTCTCACACTGTGTGTGTGTGTCTGCTTGTTGGTATGAACGTACAGAATACAAGAGGAGGAGGTTTGGAGTGGGGCACTCTCCGCACCCAGGATTTTCCAGTGTCGTTTTCCTCCTCACCACAACCACCCCAAAAATCCTGGGGGTCGGGGGTGCCTCAATGCCAGCCTCCACCCTTCAAGGAGCCCTTTAAGTATGAGAGTCAACCAAGCATGACAAACTCCAAGACGATGGCCGAAGCACGCACAAATGGCCGTGTCCGAGACCGTCGCCGGAAACGGGCGGCCCGCGACAAGTACTTGGACAGCTTTACTAACGGAGTCGAATGTAACGACTACAACGACTACAACGACGACACCGAAGAGAACGAGTGGATCTACTCGGAGATAGAGGAGCGTTGCAAAAACTCTTGGGGTCTTGGGCTACCTCAGTGCCACCCTCTTCCACTGTCGCGGGTACAGAAGAACAACAATACAAGCACACCGACCCATTGGTTCGCGAGGAAAATGGCATCTGCTTCGTCAGAAAGCAACGCGGGCAAGAAGCGGTCATTGGGTACCGCCGATGGTGTTTCCCAACCGACATGGGACGACGACGATGACTTGGTTCTCCCGGCCAAGAAGGAATCCAAACTCCTCCCCAAGAAGAAGAACTTGAAGAGTGACATCACATGCATCGCATGCGACGGCGACAGCCTGATGACCAACGCGCAGAGACTGGAAGATCAGGGATACGAGGTCATCGTCTACACACTAAACCAGTTTCAACAATCGGCGCGGGCAGGGAAAAGCGCCAAGGTTCAACCGTTGTGCGCTCACGACGGCTTGTCTGAGCTCGACGAGGAGCTCGCCATCGTCGAGGACGAGAGCTCCGGCGCATGGACCCCTACCGAGCGCAACGAGCTCCTTGGCGTTGTCGCATCGGCAATTGCAATTGCGGAGGCATTGACGGACTACCAGACGAGCCATGCGATCATCGTGGCCTCGGAGCACGGCGGGGATGCGGCACAGATGCTAGTCTCCCTCATCAACGTCGCCCTCGGCAAGCTCCGTGTACGAGGCGTCATTGACGCGCGCGCCAAGGCGCCGGTCTCCAGGTGGGCGAAATCGTTCATTGGCAAAGTGAGAAAGACGTCATTAAAGTCGATGGTGTTCGCCGCGAAGGAGTTTTACCGCGACGAGATTTAGTAACATGCGCGGCCAAAAGATGGGAGACAACAAATGTCCCGCGGATTGGGAGTGTGTGCGAACTTGCTTTGCGCTGGTGCCACCGCCGCGTTGTGCTTTCAGTGGTGCGCTCCCACTCCGGTGGTAGTCGTTCAGCAGCAGCCGCAGCCGTCATCCGGGGTGACGGCTGCGGCAAGCGGCGCTGCTTCCGCGGATGCCACGGTGACGACGAACGCACCGCTTCCGACACTGATGCTGGTTCGACCCTGACATGTGCATGACAACTGCTTGACAAAAGTCCATTTGTGAAAATGGACTTTTGTGGACGGGTACCGGACAATTGTGGACAATGTCTATCATAATGTGTGTACATGTATGGGTCTGTCAAGTGGTTGTCAAGTTGTCGTACATCCCCTCGCGGACAGGGACGGGACGACACAAGAGTTGTCCCGATTTGGGTCGTGATGAAATTTAAGTTTTGTCGCCCGATTAGGAACTGTAGCCTACAACCCAAATTTGGGATACAAACTTAAATTTAATCACGTCCCAAATCGGGAAAACTCTTGTGTCGTCCCGTCCCTGTCCGCGGGGGAATGTACAACCACCCGACAACCGCCTGACAGACCCCTACATGTGCATGCTCTTGGATAGACATTGTCAGATACTTGTCACCTCAGCGTCCAGTTTCTCCCCGCGTCACACGCGGGACGCTTTGAAACGGTCGATTATCGTATCCACGAGGGAAGCTTCAGTTGCCCCGCGGAGTGTGGAAGCCCTTTCCGCAGACGCAAACAGAGGTAGCCCCTTGTAGTGCAAACCGGATATGTGTAGAACATGAAACTGGTATTTTGGCGCCCGGGAGCCAGCGCCGGTTTCCGTCCAATTTAGTTTGTAGTTCTGCCCCGCCTTCCTGTAAATACATATCCGAATGTTTAGCTGTGTCGCCGCGGCTCCGATCTCGGGGTGGTTTGCCCACGTGTATGGCTTTTGGACCTCTCTGCCGTAAGCCACCATCATCTTTCGAAGGAGTGCTTTCCGTCCATTGCTACCCGCAGGAAGGACCAGTGCTGCTGCTGCGTGGAATTGAACATGATCGTACCGGTCGCTCGACGCTTCCGCAGTCGCCTGACTGTCGGCTACGATTTCTTTTAGGTTTTGAGATCCAGGTGTCGTGACGTCGACCAAGATATTCTCCGCGACTTGCCAGTACGCATCCATGAACCCGGTCTTTTTATTTGTTTGCGGGTTTGCCGTGAAGAATGTGGAAGTGGCACGTCTAACTGCCGCAGCACTTGCCAGATTGCCGACTGCAAATCCGCGTATTCTACTTGCGATCTGGTAAATGCTGTCGTAGAAGCAATCGCCTTCAAAGCTCGTCTCGAGTAGTTCTACGTCGGAACCGTTGACAGTCTCAAGACAGTCCTTGTTTGCGACAAAGAGAGTCGCTTCTGGATAGACCATCCCGCCCCTTGGCATGCCTCCTTGCTCTTCGTCGTCGACGGCGTTACCGGAGCGTCCTGGCGACCGACTCCGATCTCTAGCCCCGGATGATGACTTTTTCTTAGACGACGTTACACGTTTTTCTACCGGTCCAGTGGACTTCAGAGTTGCGAGATACGCGTCGTACCCATCGTAGTAGCTTCCGTCGTCAAAGTTGTCGTCGTCATCGTCGTCGCCGCCGCCACCGCCGCCACCGCCGCCACCGCCTCCGGGGAAACCACCAGCAGGTGCGTATTCGCATGGCAATTGTCCTAGGGGTACTTGACCAGTGGCAAGTATACGAGCTTTGATGTTTCCTTCCATCTCTTTCAGTTGATTCAGCGAATCAACCACAACGTCGCTGTATACCAGATCGTAACGAAGCTTCTCTCGTTTTCCTTCTTGGCCTTGCACAATCTCCCATCGGTTGACATTTAATTGTCCTGTCGCTGGGTCCCTTTCGGTATGGTTCAGTGCTCGGACAGCCGCTCCTCGAATACGTTGTACCAGTTGTTGTACCAGTCTCCGTTCCGTTCTCAGAGTCTCTTGCGGGTCGTTCATCAGGCCCCAATCATGAAGTCTTCGAATGCAATACCGTTGCAGGTAGTCCGCCGATGACAAGAGTGTTACGGGCGTAGTACCCTTTGTCCCCTTGTCGACAAGCTTGCCGCCCTCCATCTTCCAGTCTGTCGTGCGGGGTATGAGCGCATCTACATCTGGAATGTCCTCGTTGTCAACCGTGGGGTGGAGGTATCTGCAGTGCGCACTGATCCTTTCACGCACTATGGTTCTGTACTCCTGCCACAGTTGGTAAAGCTGGTTTCCCACCCCGACGACTGCGATTCCTGAACTGACGGTTTTGAGGATGGTGGGTGCGTATTCAAACGCTTGCGTAGCAAAACCCGCCGATGGATCCTCAATTGCTCCGAGTGCTTCTCTACATTCCTTGACAGTTTTTCCGAGAAGTCTAGTAGATGTCGTCACGTCAAGCACTGCACGGACGGCTTCCGGGTCCTGAGAAGCCCTTTCCTGCACCACGTCGTAGAGCTTTGATTGGAGAACGTCTTGGTCCAAGACGTTCGGGTAAACATTGTCAAAACCTTTGAAGCCGCCTCTGTTAAACAGTGTTCTCAGGTAAGAGAGGCGCTCAGGGTCTGAGAGTTGCCTACCTGGACTCGGCCCCAATTTGCCTACGGTCATTGCCGACTTCAAGCCATGGTCCCGTTGGAATTTCCGTTTTACCTCAGTGTGTACTTCTCCCAGAAACGATGTCCATGCATCGTTAGTTTGTTTGCTTCCACAGTTGGATACAAGCTCTGCAGTCACTGCGGCAGTGACTCCGGGTATCTCTCTCTCCTCGGCTAAGAGAAACTGCCATCCGGTCACCAACTTCTGTGTGATTTCAACTGCAGACATAGCTGCGGCCCCGGCACCACCCAGCAACAGAGCGAGTTTTAGCCAATCTTTGGCACTGAACGTCGACACCAAACTCGCAAGGTATTTCATCAAGAGCCACGGGAAAAATGACCTGTCTGCCATCGTAAACAGTTCCATTGCGCTCGGAAAGCCTTCAAGTGTTGGAATGTCTTTAAGTGGCGCCAATGCAAGCTCTTTGTCTCCGAATCCGGTTACCACCAGGTTCGCCGCTGGCCCCAACGCCGCAGCGGCGCCTACCGCACCCAAGACCGTTCCCGTTGTGAACGCGTCTGTAACCATCGCAGACTTCCCGCCATCGGTGAACAACGGCCGCAGCTTTTTACCGCCACCCGGGCTTTGCGGTGTGGAAGCACCAGCAGCCTCTTGCATTCTGCGTTTTGAACTGTACCTCGCTTGGATTTCGGTTTTGATGTGATCCTCGCATACCCTACACAGGTATTTGACGTCTTCCAACTCCTGGACTGTGAAACTTCCGAACATGCGTCCACTTGCAAGCGCGATTGTTGCCAGTTCGTGAAGCATTCGGAAGCCGAGTATGGTTTCGGCCTCGTCTAACTCGGCACCTTGAATCGAAAAAGGACAGTTTCCTATCCATTCGAATGGGTTTTTTCTGGTTGCAAGTTCATCAATTGCGTCCCATGTCGTGCGTTCTTGGCCGTCGACTTCCATGGACACACGCACACACGATACAAACTATACGCGAGTTTACGCTTACTAGAAACAAACACCACCCAACATATGATTTATTTCTTCCACCGTTAGCCATGCAACCTCCCCCGGAGGTGTGTGTGCCGCTTGCACTGCCGTCTGAATGTCACTGAGACATTGTTCAGTGTCGTTTGCTCCGTCGACGACGAACACTGGCGCGACGTCGGGACCAACAGCGCGCTCTACAATCGCGCTTGCGATTGCCGTGGCAACGCATGTCGAACTGCGCATACGCTGGTTTGCATCTTCCACCCGTTCGTAAGCCCTTCCGAGCCACCTTGCATTGGATTTCTCTATATTCCTCACGCTGCGCTCAAGTTGTTCGTTCTCGTTCGTCCACGAATCCAGGCGAAGGAATAGTTTGCCAACTACACCCGCAATGTACGCCGCCCCTCCTACGTACGCAAACTGTTTTGCTGCATCAGAAGCAAACTTAAGTCGTTCGTTGACGTTCCTCCAGTTAGGGTTGCTTTGCGGGGTAGACGTCGGTCCTTCGGGTGGTGCGACTGCACTGGACGAAGATTCACTGTAGATCCTCCATGTTCCGTCCGCCCAATGAATGTCGAGCCACTCTTGTTGCTCTTTCGTCAGTGCGACTGCGCTTCCACTTGGAACTTGTCGACGAGCAGCGGCGATTGCTGCTTTCAAATCGGAAGCTTCAGGATCTCCGATGATGTACCGCTTTACAACCGTAATCAATTCTTTCATTCTTGCCTCCTTTCCTGCTTCCCACTCCTTTTTGATCCGTTCACGTTCCTCCCACTTTCTTTCTAGCTCTTGTTCCAACTCTGCCTGTTTTGCTTCCAGATACGCCTTGCGCATAGCAACTGACGGCTCCGGACCGTACTCTGAAAGATCAAAGTAGTTCTTGATTGCCGTAACGGTATACTGGATCGTCTTTGGCAGGTAGCTGTCTGTAAAATCCGGGTTCAGTCCTGGTATTCGCAGCGGAGAATCGGCAAGATTGTCGTACGTCGTTGGCATGTCTGGGAATGGTACCACTTCCGGTGGAGCTCCACTTACCGGGGTCGGCTCTGGGTCAGGAACTACCGTCACGTCATCTATACGAACGGGGGTGTCGGGTCTGTCGACGTCCACTTCTTCCCCTTCACCGTCTTCTTCAAGTTCTGGGACATCTTCCACAGTGAATTCGTCTCCTTCGTGAACCGTTTCTGGAAACAGCGTTCGACTGTCTACGATCACATTGGCAGCGTCTAGAAAGTTGACAAGTGCGGCTTCTCTCGCGCCACCACCACCGCCACCCAGCGTCACTGCATTTCCACCAGCGGCATTTGGATCGACCTGCGCAGGTCCGAACAGTAATGCTCCCACAAGCCCAACAGCTTGCGGAACACCCGCAGTGTCAACTTCCCCCGTGATGTTTGGCACTGCCGCTTCCACGCTGCGTACAAGGCCGCGTGATAGGTTGAGGACAGCGTCCCAAACGTTATCGACGACCCATTCCACGGTATAGTCTCGGCTACTGGTATGGCGATTCAATTCCCGGATTGCATCGTCAAGGAGTCGCTGTCTGGCATCGATCTCTTCTCTTGAAACGATCCATTCGCGCGGGGTTCTGACGTGTATCCGAAGCGGTGAGGGCGAGTTGGTGGGTGGAATTTTTCCTAGGAGTGTATACGTCGCCTGTACAATGCGCTCGCAGTTCCATTGCAGCTCGCTTAGGTGGGTAGAAACGTTCCTCTGTTGCAGGTTGCTTGTCCTTAAGAACTGCACGACGCCCGCGACTGTGTTTGTAACGTTGGAGGGGTCGAAGGTGTCTTCGGAGCCACGCGGACTCAATCGGTTAGACATGTAAACCCAAGCAACAGTTCTCCGTGGAACCGAGTACGAACTGTGAGAGACCGTCGATGATGACGGACGTTCGTACGTATCGACGTCGATGTAAAGAGGGTCTCTAACAAGAGCGTCGGGGCTCCTCGGTGTGTCGATTCCCTTTCCCAATGAGACATCAGATATGAACACATTTCCTTGTAGAGCACCAGGCGCCGCGTTTGCAGTATGAGTCCTGATGACCTGCAATGCTACAGCAAGTACGTCCAATGCAACCGGAAACGACGAGAAAGTGTGCAATCGCTCCTTTGGGAATTTGAGGTGTGTGAGGCCGTCTCCGGCACCAAACGGTATGTACAAAGTATCCCCGATGGCCCGGTTGTGGTCGTAGAAGAGTGATTCCAGGGATGCGAGTGGTGGTGGCGTCGTTGTCAACGGCTTCGCGTTCCCACTGCGTACGAGGTGCCCAACTTCGATGGTATGTTTACAGACCCTGAGCTTCATTGTCTCGTAAATCCTAGCCGCTGTGGGCACCGGCAAATTCAGATTTGCGTGCGAAACCAACGGAATGGAGCGATCGTACGAGTACGGATCGGGTTGGAGTATGACCGGTGGAACAGCGGCCTGTAACAGTCTCTGTTCGGCGATCGAAAGTGTCTCAAGGAACGGAAGAGAAGATACCAATGCAATGCGAATGCGCACTTGCTCGTCGGCGTCTGTCGAGAATCGACCGACGACCGAAGAGACCCTCATCAAGTCAATCAGCATAGCCCTCCGTTTGTCGTCTGACATAGTCGTTACGTTCTGCACGGCCGGATGTCTGGAAAGCTTGGAGGCCTTGTCGGTAACGCTTCTCGCTGTTTTCAAGCCATCGCGCACGGCATTGAGTAGGTGAACATACTCCCGTGGTTTAATGTAAGACTCGAGCAATTGCGGTACGGCGTCCCTAAACATTCTCACGGAAGTAATCTCGCGGCAGTAATTTGCGGAAGAAACGATGCCGTCTCTGTTCTTTGCTTTCCACACGTGAAGCACTGAATTGTCGAAGATTCCCATGTGGTGGAGTAGCCCGTACGCTTCCCTCCCGCCAGGTAGTGCCAGGAACGAGATGTCGTCCTTGTGTGGTATGCCTCCTTGAAGTGTTTTGTCCATAGTTTCGATGAATGAGATCGTCGCATCGAGCCTCATCTGCACAACCGATTCCAAACTGTGCATGATTGCCATTCCTTCGTCCATCTTGGCACGATCCAGGAAAGCACGAACGACAATGTCTGCAAGTCCGTTTGTCACGGTGTTGGAAACAACGGAGTTTAACGCAATGCCAAACAGCTCTGACATTGTAGACACCGCTCCTGGATCCGCGCGCGCTACCAGGCCGACGACGTGCTTTTCCACATCGGTACTGTTGTGCAGAGATTCAATTGCTCGAAAGGTGACGTCCATTGGAAGCGACGGGGTCGACTTGGAAGGTATCCGAAGCATTTCACGTCTTACTGCAGACAGCTCCAGTCCCGACGTGCTAAACGGATTGGTGCATACCAATTTGGGCACGGATGTAGTATCGTCGGAACATTCCCATAGCTGGAAGAAAACAACTCGTGTTGGACCGTGCTGCCAGATAGCAACAAAGTCCCGGAGTGCGCGCGCAGCCGTGGAATGTGCGTGCGACGCGGCTGCCACAACATTTTTAAGCTCATGAGCGGCGGAGATCGGATTCGACGCATTGTCGACGATACTAATGTCCGATGCTGAGTCGGCGCCGATGTCCATTACGTCGTAAGAAAGGTCGGGAGCGCGCGACGGGGCGGGTGAGGCGATCTGGATTTGGTAGGGTATGATGCGTTGTGGAAGAGTTCTGAAGCAACGGGTCGTGCTCGACGACGTTACATGGATCAAGTCGGACGAGTACGTTCTCGTTTTTGCAAGAGTTCGGAGTCGGAGGAACGAATCGAAGATGAGTTCGTGTAGCAGCTTTGTCCCCCCACGGATCAACTTGTCACGGCTTTGCTTGATTATGGGCTCGTTGTAAGCCTTTCGAATGTTTGTCCCCAGTACGGCGTCGATCATGGTTGAAGGAAATCCGAATATCGTGTTGATTACGCGCCATGTCGAACCAACTTCGTTGATGGAAACGACAAAGTTCTCGATCTCGCGTTTGCATTCGTCAAAGTCTTCAACGAACCCACTCTCCAAAAGCCCCCCACGAGTCCCAATGGCGCCGTCACCAACAACCGTGAAACGGATCGGCGTGTTTTGACACATGTGTGAGTCCACGACCACGATCTCGTACTTGATCTGCATTGTATGCTTTCGAAGAGTAGAAAGACGAAGCCCGTGCGCCAAAAGTTTACCAGACCGGACAATGACTTGTTTTCCAGTGAAAAGCCTGCCCACCCAGTTAACGACGCCTCTTGTTGCACGCCACATGATGTTCTCGTCCTCCGTAGATGGTTCGATCATCCAGTCAACCAACGTGCGCTCCCGCAACCCAAGTTGCATGATGCTTGTTGCACTTGACGTCGAAATCCCCCTGAGTACAGACGTCACCTCGCGCAGTGTGTATCTTACCACTTTGACCGACTGTGTGGATCGATTCCTAAGTGCGTTCGTTGCTATCCACGTCATGCCCTGCTTTAAGATCCAGTCCCACCCATTGAGCTGTGCGTCCTCCCACCCGGTAGCCCCCATCAGATTAAGCAAGTCCGATGTTGGATCTTCCTCAAAAAGCTGCTGCTGTATTGAAGGATCCGGCACCGTTCCAGTGTCTCTTTGATGCTGTGCGTTCATCTGAATAACAAATTGGGAGAACGACCAGATGGCATTTGTCATTCCAATTGCAATGTACCAGTTCAAAAGAGTTCCAGTTGTTAGTCCGAGCGCCGCCAGTCGAACACCCCCGAACTGCCAACCAGCACTAAGCATGCCCGACAGCGACCCGCTCGTAAAATCCGGGTTGTTTTCGAATATTGTTGTTAGTGGGCGCAAAGCGGGAATGTTGACGGCAGCGCTGGCAAAACTAGCCACTGTGGCACCAGCCGTTGCATACACAACTCCGTAGCTGACAGCAGCTCCTAAAACAGCACCGCCAATGAGTCGAACGATATTCGTAAAGAACGCCTGGGTTGTCTTCATCTGTTGGACCCTTTCGCCGCTCACGTCGCGTATCTGAACGTAGGGTCGCTGAACGTAGGTGTGAGGGTAGCACAACCACGCACCCCGACCGTACGGACTAGACTCATTCGTGTGCTCAATTTCCTGCTCTCCGATGACGTCGTTCTGCACCACAGCCCCATTGACATGCAGTTCCTGGCGCGTTTCGACATTGACAGAGTCGGGACCTCGTTGGCCATTCTCCACCAATACACTGATGCACACTGGCGTCGAAACCCCCCCGACGCGTTTTCCCGCCCTGTCCACGTGCTCGTAGTACGTTTTGTAAGAGGGAAGTTGGTACACAATGCTCCCGTCGTTCTGCGACGACGACGATGCCTTCCGTCCGTCGATCCACAGTGAATATTCGCCGTTGTACTTTCGTACTACTACATGAATCGTGTCACTTGTTGTCTGGGTTCGCCGGAACTTCACATCGTCGGTAGCCGGAGCCGTGTCGCTGTCCTTGTCCACTGGTTGCCATTCGTCGCCCAAAACACTCTCGTCAAATTGTGCAACGAAAGCATTGTCGTTGTCGATGGCCAATGGATGCGTCAATGGTTTTGTGGATGGATCGGAAGAGCCGTGCCAAATCGAAGCCGCTTCTTGGACTAAATGAGGGTGGCGCGTAGCCATGGAGCGCAAACGGTGCCAGATTTACGTCGTTCCCCTGTTTAAATATCATCCGACACACGCATATCCTATTAGAAGGGCGTTCGCATAGGCAGTTTATAGCGCCCTGACGTCCGATGATGTCCGCGTACGAAGGGTTTGTGGAGTCCTTTGTTACAAACGTCACGTCTGCATTGGAAGTCGAACCAGCGAATGCCAAACGACGAAAGCTCGGTGAGGGAACAGGAGGGAAGGCAGTGGAAGCTCGGTTTTCCCTGGGTGGAGACAACAATGCCTACATGCAGTGCGGGCTTACGGTGCTCAACGTGGGGGAAAGGGGACGGGACCTAGAACTGGCCCCGGCGTCGCTGTACTCATCGGATGCCGTCAAGGGACTCAAGGCGGGGTTGATTGCGGCAGAGATGAAGGAAAACGCAAAAGACAACGACAATAAGGAAAGGGAGCTTTCGTTCGTCGCCGACCACGTCAAAAGAACATTCCTCTCAATTCCCGATGTCGTAACATTTCTTGTGGCAGTCGAACCTGCTCTCACCGGCCTCGAAGGACTTGCTGAAGATGTTCTAAGCAAGGAGCCGTTGTTCCCGACGATGCTCCGTTTGTTGTTGTTCCTAGTCGTCGACGACGACCCAAAAAACGCCGCAAACTATCTACCGGCCGAAGTCTACGCACACGTAAACAAGCTGCGTGAAATAGGACCAATGGCAAGCGTGCCGAACGAAGAAACACCCGCACGCGCAAAGATTCACACCCCCGGTCAAATGCCAGCCTGGTTGTCCTCCGCCGAGGACGCTGTTGCAATGGCGCAAACCTCCGAAGAGGAAGCCAAGCAACGCGCGCAGGCCGCCGCTACGGAGTTGCAACAGGCGAGAATAACGGAACAGACAGCGATTCAAGAATTAGCCCGAGTTCGGCAACAAGTGAACGTGCTAGAAAGGGAGGCCGATGGGCACCAAGCAAACGCCACTGTTTTACAGCGTCAATTGGATTCTGTTCGCCAGACACTGGCGAATCTGAGAACAGAACTCGGCACAACGCAAGCCGGGCGAGCCTCAGCGGAAGCTGAGAATGCAAAGCTACGTGAGAGGATTGCACGATTGGATCAGGAAGCAAATCAGTTGTTGGTGGACACTCAGCGTGAGGAACAACTAGCAAGCCAAGCACGGGGAGCTCAACGACGCGCGGAAGAAGATCGAGGACGCGCGGAAGAAGCTAAACGACGCGCGGAAGAAACACTGGCTTCTGCAAAGGAAGCTGCAGAAGCCGAAATCGCCGCAGCAAAGGCTGAAGTTGAACGAGCAAATGAAACAGCCCGTGAAGCAGCAACACGAGCACAGCAAGCAACTGATCGTGCAGACAGTGCCGATGCATCTGCCGCTGCGAACGCGGCCGACGCAAACGAAGCGCGTAAATTGAGACAAGAAGCAGCCGACCTTCGGAAAGCTGCCGAAGCGGCAAATGAACGCGGCCTGCTCGCAGCGGAACAATTGAATCAAGCCGAGAAACAGATCAAGCTCATGGAACAATACGTAAAAGACGTAGACGCAGAGAATGAAAGGCTTGGAGGATCTTCCACGGCTCCTCCACTTGAATCTATTACAGAATCTGCGATTTCGTACATGCACCGCCGCGGGTTGTTTGGCCACCGCGCGCCACACGAGGCCGCGTCTACAGATCCGTCGACCACGGACTCAGTGCTCCGGTACGACACCCCGCAGAACGCGGCGCTGACGCTCCGAATCGCCCGTAAACTTCCGAATGTGCATTTGAGCGACGCCGCCCTAACCGGAATGCCGTCGTTCGACGAGCGGTGCCACATCGAAGCCATCGAAGCCACCGGTGGCGACTTTGCCATCGACGAGGCCCGCGAGACGGAAGACTCAAGACCGGTGCTTTCCACGCCGAGGCAGGTCCGGTGGCTTCCCACGGGGCCACTCGCGTCGGAAGCATGCGCGGCTTCCATCCTAGAACACGCGAGTGCTCGCGTCTCGAGGGTTGCGAACGAATCCACTGCGTGTCTTTCCAAACCCGCACGCCTCCTGATGCTCGCAACGGCGGCGCGTTTCAAGTTGGACCAGATTGAACCACTGCAAGCAATCTCAAGAGCGATGGTCGATGGACTCGAGGACGACCTTCCCCAACTCGGCACAGATGGCGGCCAAAGCCTCGTCACACGCCCCGTGGCGACGATTGGAGGACGACTCTTGCTTGCACACGACGCTCGTGAA
>Ga0115571_1001826_pt1 | contig 14568 bp, 8 predicted proteins | sample COGITO_mtgs_1205_FD_87293 | JGI IMG/M metagenome (GOLD analysis project Ga0115571, IMG submission 87293) | Pelagic marine microbial communities from North Sea - COGITO_mtgs_120531 | ecosystem: Environmental > Aquatic > Marine > Epipelagic | place: Germany:Helgoland, sampling site Kabeltonne...
CGGTGCGTCGCGGCGAGCCCGGGGTCGCCCAAGAGGCTGAGCGAGACGTGCGACCCCGACACGGTCCGCGGCGCGAGAGGGTCGTCGGGCGAGAGAGTCTTCCGCGGGACGATGGCGGCGGCGGTTATCGCGCTCGTAGTCGTCGCGGGGGGTTTAGGGTACTACGCGTACGCCGCGTGCGGGGGTGCCGAGCTCGTGAGCGCGATGAAGGCGGCGTTCACGGGGGGAAGCGGCCGGGGGTTTAGGCACTACGACAGGTTCGACGGGGAGACGAACGACTTTGGTTACGACACCCCTTGAGTTCAGTTAGCAAGTTTTTTTTCTTGGACAGTTGGGATCCTAACAAATCGCCGTGAGCTTTCGCCCCGCTCCCCACTCCGGCCGGCGCGATGGAGCCCGCGTCGCCGATACCGCCGTGGGTGCAAAGACCGGAGGAGTGTAGATGGTTCTACGGCGACGAGCGGCCGGTAAGTGCCATCCCCGAAGTAGCCCGGGTTCTCGAAGGGCCGATGATCCGTTGTTGTTTTTGAAGGAAATATCGCGCGCCCCGCGTCGCCCCTCGCTGACCTCCCACCCTTCCCCCCCTCGCAGCTCCAAGCGAAGCTGTGGTCCCTCCGCACCATGTGGCAGGATGGCGAGATCGGGCCGGACACGCTGGTGTGGACGGAGGGCATGGGCAGACGCGCGAGGGTCCGCGATATGCCCACGCTTCTCGGCATCCTCCGTGGCGATGAGGACGAGGACGAGCCCGTGGGCGGGCGCGGCGCGGGTCTCGACCAGTTGCTCGCCGACGCGGCCGAGGCGGACGGCGAGCGCGTCACCGATGGTGCGACGACATCCTTCGGCGATGCCGCGCTCCTCGATGCCGAGCTCGGCAGCGACGCCTCGTCCTGGGAGCTGAACGGGAGCAGACAGAGAGCGGCGGCGGCGGCGGCGGCGGCGGGTAGAAGCTCCCCCGCACTCGTGCTGACGTTGCTGAGGGAGCTGCAGGCGACGCAGGAACGGTGCGGGACGTACGAAGCGCGGGAGAGCACACTAGCGAGGGACGAGGCGGACGCGCGCGCACTCGTCAAGGAGCTCAGGGCGTTGGCGACGGAGGCTCGCGAGGCTTCGAAAGGACTAGCGTCGTCGTCGCCGTTCGACCTCGTGCGTCTCGTGGACCACTCGACCACGGACGCTGACCTGGCGCTGGCGCAGCGGGCGGCGATGTCGGCGGACGCGGCACTCGGCGTGGAGACGCACGAACGGGTGGGTGGGGGCGACGGGGGGAGGACGGGTGGGAAGCGGTTGGGAAGTGGCGACGGCGAGGGAAGTGGCAAGGGAAGTGGCGACGGACAGGCTCCTGACCGGCGGCTCGGGCGGCGCGTGTCGGTACCCTCGAATGTCGGGACGGTCACGGCCGTGCGTTTGACTAAAAGTAAGGACGCGGAGCTCCCGAGGCCAGAGTGGCAGACCTAGCTAGCTAGCTGTCTGACTCGTCGCAACACGTTTATTGTAATTTTTTGCGATCCAGTCCGAACCAAGTGTGCGAAGACAACCTGTTTGCCTCCCCCGGTGGGCGGGAAGGGAGGCAAAAATCCGGTTTTGGATTAGAATCCCCCGACTCGGTGTCTCACAGTCACACACGTGTCTCGCCCTTTACCAAATTCGAAGAGGCTCGAGCCGCAAAATGGCCCTCCAACCGTCGTTTTTTGGTTCTACACGTAACCGACTCTGGACTCTGTGTGCAAACCAGTCTTGAAACTTTCTGAAATTGTAAAATTCCTTTTCGCTCGCCCCGCGTCCTTTTTGAGGATTTAAAACCCGAAAAGAGATGCCCGATCAAATAAACCAACGTTTCAGGGTTTGTGGATGACGACAGGGTTTGCTTTTCTCAGTAAAAGCCCAGACGGCGGCGATTCGGCGGATCACTCCACATCATACGACCGCCGATCGGCATAGGTCGGTGAGAAATGTCCTTCGTCATGTCGGCTATGCCTGCTAAGGCTGCCGTGTTCACCGGTGCCCGCGCATCCGCGCGCGGTTCCGTTCGCACCGTCCGCGCCGCCGCGGTTCCGGCTGTTCAGATCCCCGGCAAATCTGCCGTGCGCATGGGTATCTCCACGATCGCCGCCGTCGCGCGCCCCGCGCCCGTCGTGCAGGCCAAGCGCGGTGACGCCCAGGTCGTCACCGCCGGCGGTGGTGGTCCCGTCGTCGCGGACACCGTCCCCGAGGACGTCCGTTTCGACATGACCGAGGGCGGCCAGAAGAAGCGCTGGTCCATGGTTTTCGCCCTGTTCTGCGCCTTCGTGCTCTGCAACCTTGACAAGGTGAACATGTCCGTCGCGATCGTGCCCATGGCCCAGTCCTTCGGCTGGACCTCCGTCGAGAAGGGTCTCGTCCAGTCCGCCTTCTTCTGGGGCTACGCCTTCACCCAGGTTCCCGGCGGCTACCTCGCGGCCAAGTACGGCGGCAAGATCGTGCTCTTCGCCGGTGTGATGCTCTGGTCCTTCGGTACCCTCATCGCGCCCGCGTGCGCCAACTTCTCCTTCACCGCGCTCCTCGTCTCCCGCTTCCTCGTCGGTCTCGGCGAGGGCGTGGCGCCCTCCGCGGCCACCGGCGTTCTCGCCAAGGGTATCCCCGGCTCCCAGCGCTCCAAGGCTGTGACCGCCACCTTCGGCGGCCTCGACGTCGGATCCCTCACCGGCCTCATCATCGCGCCCCCCATCATCCTCTTCCTCGGCGGCTGGCCCGCGGTGTTCTACCTCTTCGGTGTCCTCGGTTTCATCTGGGGTGCCTGGTGGGGCATCGGCTACATGAACGACAAGACCACCGATGCCCGCGAGACCCCCGAGGAGAAGGAGGCGCGTGAGGCCAAGGAGGCCGCCGGCGAGAAGGCTGCCCCCGTCCCCATCGGCAAGTTTTTCAAGAACAAGTCCTTCTGGGCCCTCATGGCGGCGCACTTCACCTGGAACTACTTCTCCTACGGTCTCCTCGCGTGGCTCCCTTCCTTCCTCTCCTCCTCGCTCAACGTGACCCTCGCGAAGTCCTCCTTCCTCTCCATTCTCCCCTACCTCGCCACCGTCGCGGTGACCACCATCGTCGCGCCCACCGCCGACGGCTGGGAGAAGAACGGCATGACCCGCACCAACGTCCGCAAGCTCTCGCAGACGCTCTGCTTCGGCGGCGGTGCCGTCTGCCTCGCCCTCGTCGGACTCGTGGTCAACTCCACCCCCCCCGAGGCGGTGACCCAGACCACCGTCATCACCGTGATGTCCCTCCTCACCGTGTGCTTCGGTATGGGTGCGTGGGTGCGCACCGGCCTCTTCTGCGGCCACCAGGACATGTCCCCCAAGTACGCGTCCGTCATGCTCGGCATCACCAACACCGCCGCGGCCATCGCGTCCACCCTCTCCACCTTCTTCACCGGCTACTTCTTCTCCGTCTCCGGTGGCTCTTGGGGCTGGTCTCTCTTCTTCCCCATCGCCGCGCTCCAGGCCATCACCGTCCTCCTGTTCACGGGCTTCAAGTCTGACCCGGTGGACTTCGACGCGGCCTAAATTTCACGAGTCGGTTGGAACGGTTAGAATCGTGTCGGCGCGGCGTTGAAGGAAGCTCATCAGCGCCGTGCGCATATTTATCTATCAGCACGCGGGTTCTTCATGGAAGAAACATCTTAGACATACTACGCAGAGCATAATACTATTCTTTTATGCACCGCAGCGCTGCGGTGGCAGGGGCGGTTGAACGGAGGGTTCTCATGATCTTGGCGAATCGGTTGGGTGCGGAACAGGACAGTGTGGTCCCGCGAAGTACCCAAGCCTGAGTAAAATTACTTAGCAATCATTGGAATTCAATAATTCACATCGCTTGAAATCGAACCAACGCGTTCCTTCGATAAATGTAGGTTGGCGCGTAGGTTGCCGAGGGACCACACCGGGCGAGGACGTGCAAAATTTCTCAACCTTTGATTATTATTTGATCACAAAGTGTGCGAGGCGCTAATCGCTACTGCGCCACGCGAGCGTGGTGCTAAAGAATTTGTTAATAAGTATGCGGCGTGCGTGCGCTCGTGCAACTCGCGGTCGATGGTCCGTCCATCCTCCCGCTCCCGTTGCACGAGTTTCCTAAACTTTCCCAATCACGTCAACACGCTTAGGCGGAGGCAGCCTTGGCGGCCTCCTTGGCCTTGTTCTTCTCACCCTTGAGGTAGAAGGTGTAGGCGGTGGAGACGAGGACGGCGGCGAAACCGGCGATGTACTTCCAGTTGAGCGCCTTGGGGAAAAGGATGAATGAGATCACGATGGAGAGCACCTTGCGGAGGGACTTGATGATCTCAGCCTCGGTAGCGCCGTAGTACTTGATGAGGGAGAGGATGAAGGACACGGAGGAGTAGCCGAGGACGGAGAAGCCCATGATCATGGGAACAACCTGGGTGTACTGCATGGAGTGGGCGATGGCGACGCTAGCCTTGCCGGAGGCGAGGAAGGGGATGAGACCGTAGAAGGTACCGATGAGGGAGGCGAAGCAGAGAACCTCCTGGGTGGTGGAGGGGTTCTCGCAGCGGAAGAAGTTCTTCTCCTCGAAGTTGGCGCAGATGGCGTCGACGCAGAGGGCACCGCCGATGAGGGCGACGCCGATGGGGGCGAAGGCGGGGGAGGACGCGACGTCACCGAGGGTGAAGAGCACGATACCCGCGACGAGGATGGCGGCGGAGAACCACTCCTTCCAGGAGTACTTCTTGCCGACGATGAGCACGGAGAAGGCCATCACTGGAATGATCTTCGCCGACTTGAACACAATGCGGGTGGCGTAGTTGAGGTACGCGAGGGCGTAGTTGGTCAACGCCATACCACCGTAGGTGTACACGGAGAGGATACCGTAGTTCTTCCAGGACGCCTTGCGGGAGTCGCCGGTGAGCTTCATCTCGAGGGCACCGCAGAGGAAGTAGGTGAAGGTGGTGAGGATGGTCATCCACGCGCCAAACTTGAAACCCGGGATGCGAAACACACCCTCCTGGAGCGCGGCGAACCCGAGGGCGGAACCGAGGGAGCCACCCGCGAGGATGAGGAAGGAGAGGGACTCGTTCTCGGGGAGGTTGAGGCCGAACACCTTCTTGGCCTCGCCGGGGGCAGCCTTCTGGACGCCGCCCGCGTTGCTGAACAGAGAAGGACGGGTGGGTGGGTCGGTCAGTGTCTGAGAATCAATCTCACCGCGTTTGGCTGTGCATTTTTGCGGCGTCTCAAACCCTCCGGTTTTTGACGATCCCGAAAAAGCACCGCGGCCGACGCCGGCGGACGGGGGGTTACGCGACGCGCGAGACTCTCTACCCACACGGGAAGATACCACAGTGCGCCGTGAAACGATTTTATCGGGTACCGGGTGCTCACCAGACGAGGGCCTTGCGGCCGGAGGCGACCTGCATGGTGCGGGACTCGACACGGGAGCCGGACATCATGGTGCGAGCGCCGATGGAGACGGCGGGCTTCGCGGCGGGCGCGACGGCCGCGCGGGCGGTGACGCGCGCGCGGCGGGCGACCACGGGGGCCCTGGCCACGATGGGGGTGGAAATGGCGATAGCAGCCATCTTGACTGTACCGTGCGTGTGTACTTCGGAGTGAGATGCCGCGGATCACTTCGCGCTTTTTCGGGGGCGGCCGAGCCCACCGAAAGTCCATGAAGCGTCGCGGTTCGGGTTCGACCAATGGGACTTTTTGAGTTAATTAATTCGCGGCCAAATTTACGGGAAGCCTTCTCGCATTCTGATTGGGCGAGAGCCCAGAAAGCCGGGGGCTCTCGAAGGCGAAGAGGTGCAAATGGAAATGGGGCGAATGCGATTCATTTGGCAACCAGATGGGAGTTCGTCTGAGCTGTTTCACACTCGGCACCGTCGAAGGCCACTCGTCGCTCGACGTTCTAACTGACCGGCCCCATCCCGCGCCCCCGCGCCCGTCGCCTCGCCAACCACCACATCATCCCCGTCGCACCCACCACCGCGAACGTGTTGAACCACCACGTCGCTCTGTAACACGCGGCGCCCGCGTCGCAGTTGTTATCCACCCCCGCGCTCCCCGCGTACACCCGACCGGCAATCACCGTGCTCATGACGTACCCGCCGATCGCTGGAGACAGGCCCACGAGCCCGCGGTTCGCGCCGAAGTTCTTCGGGCCGAACAGCTCCATGACCAGCAGCGGCGTCGCCCAGAACAACGCGCCGAACGCCCAACCGACGACGACGACGCCCACCACCAAACCGAACATCGGCGCCGTCGTCCCGCCTAAACCAATCGCCAGCGCAAACTGACCGAGCGCCATCAACGCGAGTAGGTAGACGGTGAACTGCACTCTGCCGACCTTGTGCGCGAGTTTATCGGATAGGGACCCGGACGCCAGCCGCCCGAGGGTGTTGGTGCACGCGAGGAGTTTCATGAGGGACCGGGACGTCGCGGCGGCGTCGGGCGCGAGGGATGGGTACGCCGACACCATCTGCGACAGGTTGTTGACCACCGTCACCCCCGCGCCGATGCCGAGCATCATGGCGGTGAAGAACAACCAAAAGTCGACAAGGAACGGGAGCTTCTCGGGACTGAATCCCTCCAGCGCGGCTTTGTTCGCGGCGTGCGACCGCGGGTCCACGTTGGCCATCTCGTGACGCCGGAACACGACTTTCCCGCCGCCGCCGAGCAACGACCACGACTGCGCCGACATGAGCGCGCCGGTGACCAGCAGGCACGTCACCGTCACCGCCGCCGCGCCGTTCGCGGACTGGATCAGTAACGCACTCACCGCGACGTGAACCGCCACCGCGCCGCACAAGGTGAGGCCGCGGGAGAGCTTGGCGTCCTGGTCCGCCGCGCCGAAGAGTTTTCCCAGCGTTCCCGACGGCGCGGGGCCCACGCCGCCCAAAGGCAGGTTACGTCCCTCCCCGCCGCTCTCCGCCTCGTCGGGGAGCGCGAGGGTCTTCGGGGAGCCCACGAGGGTGGCGGCGAACAGGTCCGTACCCCCCGCGAACAGCGCCAGGAAGTACACGAAGGACACCGGCGAGGTGAAGAAGACGTCGTACACGAGGGATAGGATCCCGCTGCTCAAACCGAAGAAGGCGAGGATGAGGCCGACGAGCCGGCCGTGCAGGCTGTGATCCTTGAACGTGGCGTAGTTGGCGCCCAGCGACGCGGTCAGCGACGTGGAGCAGCCCGTGCCGAACACCCACGCGCAAAACGCGGCGAAGCGGTGGCTCTGGGGCGCGACGCCCTGGATCGTCAGCGCCATCGTCGTCAACCCGCCGAGCTTGAGCGCGCCGCCCAGCGTGAGCGTGGCGCGCGGCCCGAACGCGTCGTAGAAGAAACCCCCGAACACCGAGAAGAACGCGCCGAAGTGCGCGGCGCTCCCAACGAAGTTGACCTCCTCCTGCGTCAGGTCCAACCTGTGCTTGAGCATCGGGCTGTACACCGGGAAGAGGTAGAGGGTGCCGGACGACACCATGACGAACTGGGAGAGCACCAGCGTGAGCCACCTCGACGCGTACATGACGTACGACGCCGACGAACCGTGTCGGCCGCGGCTCTGGAATAGAGGTGCCTGAATCGAAGACGTGGTTCCCTAACCCGCCCGGTCGGCGCCCGCGGAACTGGAGTTGTTCACAATTACACCCTTGTTCACATTTATACGCGTTTTACTCGAATCTGAGATGGCACGACAACGTACAAGTAGTCTACTCATTCACGCCGCAGCGGGAGCGGTCACGTCCTTTTGATCGTCGTGGAACGACCCCTTGATCACCCCTGGGACACCGAACGACCTCACCTGGATCGCCGCGATCGCCAAACCGTAGTACCCCGCCACGACCCACCACATCCAGTAATACAGCTCCGAACCCACCAGGTTGTGCTTGAACCACCACAGACTCCCGGCGAAACCGGCTAGGCCGACGCCGGTGATGGCCGCCAGGAACCCCAACTGCTTCGCCGCCACCGTCACCCCGTACATGCTCTTACTCACGATGTTGGTCACCACCGCGGCGCACACCGGCACCACCACCGCGCGAAGCTGCGCGATGACGGCGGCGTCCCTGGTGAACGCGGCGCCCCCGAAGAGACACACCAAAGCGCACATGCTCGACGCGCTGAACCCGGTGAAGAGCCCAACCTTCTGCAACAAGCCGGCCATCTTCCGCGCGGCTAACCTGCGCGGCACCTCCGGCAGCAGGTACCGCGGCATGAACGCCTGGCCACCCTGGATGAGCGGATCGCCGCAGAGGACGGCGACGGCGAAGACGTTTCCCGCGATGCGATGCGCCGCAGACACCGTCACGCCCAGGGAGTTCGACATGATGATCAGCGTGGTGTATATGGACAACAGCGCGAACACCAGGAACGTGATGGGCCCCGCGAACCCCATGATGGGCGCCAACTGATCCTTCCACCGAAACTGCCCCCACGGGAACTCATCCGTGAATCCCTTGCGCTTGAGCACCGTGCAAATGGCGATGCATCCCGCGTAGAGCGCCGCCGTCGTCGCCCACGCCGCGCCAGCCGCACCCTTGCCCATCACCCCGACCGCGATCCAGTCCAGCACGACGTTAACCACCGCGGCGACGCACACGCACGCGAGCGGCGACGTCGTGTCCTTGCGCGCCACCAGCACCGCGTAGGCCGCCGCCGTGAGGTACGCCGCCGGCATGGCGATCGACCTTATCCGTGTGTACTCAATCGCGGTGGCCATCACCTCGGGCGGGGTTTTTAACATCGTGAGGAGCTGCTCGGGCCACACGTTCAGGATGATCGTGACGATGGTGGAGAGGGTGATGGAGACGATGAGGGCGCCGTACGTCTTGGACGCGAGGCTCGTCTTGCCCTCGCCCCTGGCGATTCCGTTGGAGATGATGTTGGTGAGGCCGGCGGGGATGAACGCGGCGAGTGAGACGGTGTAATCGGTGAGCGGGGTGGACACGCCGAGTGCGGCGAGCTGGATGACGCTGTCGGCGGCGCACCGGCCCACGAACGCGGTGTCCGTCATCGTCAGCAGCGGGGTGACGATGTTGGTGGCGAGGAGCGGCACCGCGAACTTGACCACGGCCGAGAGCTCAGCCTTGTGGTCCAGCGTGGCCCCGTCGGAGAGCTCGACCGCCCCATCTTCCTTGGCCGCATCCGACGCGATGATCGTGGGAGCTCTGTGGACGCGGCGGTGCCTGAGTGGACCCCCACGCGCACGGGAAGGGAGCCCCGAGTAGAGGTTCGCCCTCACGAGGGTAATGTCATCTTTTCTCGCCGGAACCGCCGGAACCGCGACGGAGCGCGGCGCGGCCTTCGCACGTCGGATCCGATGAAGCTCCCCGCGGATCGACGACGCCGCTGTGTACGATGCAAATATCGCCGCCATCGCTCAACCGACGTCAAATCGGCGCGTCTGTGAGTGGCGCGCGGCCGAACGCCGGCTTTCGCATACCTAACGCATCGAGCTGACTGGACTCCGAAAACTCGGACCAGAAGACGATGAGCGAGCGGCGGTGGTGAAGCCATAGTCTGGGCGCCATGGAGGAGGCGGCGCAGCGGGTCGAGCCCTTGAAGCGGCTCGGACCCGCTCTTAGAGTCGTGCTCGGATGCCAGGAGCCCAAGGCGCTGCGTCGCGCGATGGATCTCCGCGCGGCGGGCGGCGATCGAGGGGCGTCGGGCGGTGGCGGCAAAACCGCGACGAAGATGGCGCGAGAGCTCGCGGACGCCCTCGACGATATCGCCGCCTTTCTTGGAACCGACGTCGCCGCCGTCGACGACGCGCGCGCGGTAACGGCGTATCCCGTGGTGGATCCGATGCTCGAACACATCGTCCGTCCCGCGGGGGGCGTCGCGGGCGGGATCGAAGCGACCGCCAAGTCCAGGAAGATCGCCCTGCGAATCGTCGCGTGGTTGCTCGCCCCGTCGCCGCGAGGCGCGGGGGACGAATGCGCCGCGCGAGTCGGTGCCGCCCTCGCGTCTCGATGCACACCTTCAACGCCGAAGCGCGCTCGGCTCGCCGCGTGCATCGCGCTCCGCCACGCCGCATTGACCCTCGTGGACGGCATGCCCCCGTCGTGCTCGCCGGATCTAATCGCGCCGGGCCTGCTCGCGACTGTCGCGGAGAACGAGGGCGACGCGCCGACCCGTCTCCAGGCGGAGGCGGCCGACTGTCTGCTCGCGATCACCGCGAGGCTCGCCGTCGTGGACCACAGGGCGCTGTGGCGCGCTGTGCCCCACCTAAAGGCGGTGACGGACGCGGTGGGAGGGTGGTGGCCGGTGGCGTGCTCGGCGCCGAGACTCGCCGCGAGGGAGGCGTCGCGACGCATCGAACGCGTCGCGACCGGCGGGGACGCGGACGCGTGGTCGCCGGCGCTTGCCAGCGCGTGGAAGGACTGGGCGCCGTTGCTCGCGGTGCAGGGTGGGCTGGACGGGATCGTCGGTGCGGCGGGGGATGGGGACGGCAGGGGCGACGGCGGGGAGGAGGACGAAAACGTCGGAGCGGTTCGCCTGTCGCGGTGGTTGAACACGGCCGCCGTCGCAGCCTCGTCCGAAGATAGAAGCGCGAGTGAGACGCTCACGCACGCGCTCATCTCCACCGGCCTGCTCGTCGGGCAGCTGGGTCTGGCCGCGGGCGACGGCGGCGGCGATGGGGAGGCGAGGCGGGCGCTGAGGGCGGCGGCGGCGGCGTCGCTGCCGCCCGCGCTCGGGTCGAAGAGCGCCGTCGCGCAGGAACTCGCCGCGTCGATCGTACGCGCCGCGCTCGTCAGTGAACACGGCGGGTGGGGACCTGAGCAGGCTGCGCTGCTCGAGGGGCTGTTGCCGCTGTTGGAAGACGCGACGGGCGGGCCGGCGGCTCTGGGACTCGCGTCGCTCGCCGCCGCGCTCGTCGCGGCTGAGCCGTATGAGTCGACGCGCGCGGGCGCTCGACCGGGCCTCGCGCGCGTGCTTCGTGCGTGCGGCCACGACGCGGAGGATGCACGGCGGAGCGCGCTCGCGGTGCTCCGGGAGGTACTCGCGATCACCGGCGCGGACACGCGCGCGTCCGAGGTCACCGCGGCGACCGACGCGCTGCTCGAGGCGCTGAGGGACCCGGCGCTCGCGGTGAGAAAGTCCGCGGCGGCGGCGTTCTCCGCGCTCCGCATCCAAGACGTCCTCCCTCCCCTCATCCGTGCTTTAACCGCGAAGGACGATCGGGAGCGGAGCGCCGCGGGGGAGAGCGCGGTGCACGCCATGCGCGCGTGGACGGAAACGATGGGCGCGCGCGCGGCGCTGGACGCGTTCATAGCCTGCGTTCATAGCCCGGTTGGATTAACCTCCGAAGTCTCCGCGGGGGAGAAACACGCAGGGGATATCCGCGTGACGAACGCGGTGACTGACGACCCGACGAATGAATCACGCGCGGTGTCCATCCTCGGCAGGTGGTCAGAGACGCTGACCGAGGGCCAGGCGGTGGAGGTGGCCGCCGGCGTGGCGGCGTCGGCGCTGCGGAACCCCGGCGTGGCGGTTATTATAAAAGCAGCCTCAGCGCTGGCTCGCCGAACCGGGGAGCCGCCCGCGTGCCGTGAGACCTTCGCCGCCGCGCGTGCCGCCATGGCGTCACAACCCGCGGCGTCCAACACGTCGGCGAACACGCACGAGGTGTTCGGGCGCCTCGCGCCGCTTCTGTTGCTGCGGACGCTTCCGCTGGAGGCTTGGGACGACGACCACCTGCTCTGCGACGAGGTTCCCTCGGTTCCCGACCTGCTACTGGACCGCGCGCTCTCCAAGGGGCGGGGCGGCGAGCACGACGAGGTGCGCAGGGTCGCCGCGGAGCTGCACGGCCGCGCGCACCCCGACGCCGCCGCGGATACACGCGCGACACGTCTCGCGGCGGCGCTCGAGGCTGACGAGCTCGCAGCGGCTCGAGCGTGTATGTTTTCGCTCTGCTCCTCGCTCGCCTTCCGCGGCGTCGACGCGTGTCCCGCGCATTCACCCGACGCGTCCCCGGTGTCGACGCGCGCGTGTGTCACCGGGGTCCTCGGCGATAGGGTCGTCGCTGAGAACGACGTGGAGACGCAGAAGACGCAGATGGGCGCGATGGAGACTCTCGCCGCGCTGATTCGCGCCGAGCTCGAGGACGATTCTCCGGATGACTCTCCGGATGAGCCCCGGCGTCGCGACGGCGGGCTCCTCGAGCCCACCGAGACGGGCGATTCCATGGCGAAGTCATTCGCGAAGATCTACGTCGATCCACTCGCGACGCGGGAGACACGATCGGTGGAGCGCGAGCCGCTCATCACGGAGCTCGACGGCGACGAGGACGAAACGACGGTACCATCCTCAAAGAGTCGCCCCTCCCGGCCCAGGCGAAGCGCCACGCTCGACGGTATCCTCGCCGCGCTCGCGGGAACCGACGCACCGGCGTGGACCTCCCCGAAAGACCCGAACGCGTCGACCCAGGCCCGCCTGGCGCTCGCCAACGTCCTCGTGTCGGTCGCTCGAAGGCTCCCGGCGGACGCGGAAGCCGCGACGGCGTACTCGAACAAGGCGCTTCCGGCGTTGGCCCGGATAGCCGTCGCGAAGACGACGGCCGACGACGCGACTCGCGCGGCGGCGTTCCAGTGCGCCATGGTGTCGATCGCCACGACGTCGTTGAACACCGCGGATGTGTCCACGGAGGAGGTGGTGAAGGCGACTGGGTCGGCTAACGCGAGACACGCGAGTCTCCTCGTCGGCGCGGCTTCTGCGGCGCTGTCGGATGACGGGCTGGACGACGGCGTGAGGATGGCGGCGGCGCGTCTGGTCACGGCGCTGATCGCCGGGGACGACGCGATGCTCGAGGCGCTCGCTGAGTCGGTGCCGGAGGTGAGGAGCGCGCTGAGACGCGCGGTGGACACCGCCGGGTCAGAGGAGCTGGCGGGCACGTGCAGACAACTTTTGCACTGCATGGGTGCAGTGGCGTAGTAACTCTTAGATAAACTCGAAATAGCATTATTTTAACCTTAGTTAGACACTTTATCCAAAGAAAACACACGAGCAAACAGTTGGAAATAATCCCTGGCCGCTTATACGATTTCGAGGTTTTTGGGTGCGAGGTCAAGTCAAGATTTCGAACCCTCGGCCAGACGATAGAAGCGCCAGGGCCGAGCACGACCTCTGGGACGTCGGTGATTCACTCCGTTCGTGGGTTAGGTGTGGGTGTGCACGCTTAGCCTCTGTGCGGTGAAGGGGCGTCGGGCAAAAGGGGCGCGGAGGAGGAGGATCGAGACGTTTCGACGCTGACGGTGAAAGGTTAAGAAGATGGCTGGGAAGATGGGTGGGCTCGTGAACGGCGTCAAGCAGGACCTTCACGACAACCCCAAGGGAAAGGATCGTAGGAATTGGGCTGGGATCTGGGCCGCGGTGTTCTACGGGTCCATGTCGGTCGCGTCCGTGTTCCTGAACAAGGCGATATTCGAGGTGTGGAGGTACAGGTACCCCGCGAGCCTGGTCTCCGGCCAGACGGTCTTCACCGTGCTCGCCATCTTCACGCTGAGCCGCTTCGGCGTCATCAAGCTCGGGAAGTTCAACGTGGACCACTTCAAGCGCGTGTTCACCGTGTCCGCGGTGTTCCAACTCAAGTTGGTCTTGGACATGTCCGCGCTCGTGCTGGTGAACATACCCATGTACGGCATCCTAAAGTCCAGCACCACGCCGTTCGTCATGCTTCTGGACTACATCCTTCGCGGGCGGGTCCCGGCGACGCGGATCCAGATGGCGGTGTGGGTCACGACCGTGGGTGGACTCGTCGCGGGGTTCGGGGACTTGCACTTCGAACCGCTCGGGTACGTGCTGGCGCTGTCGTCCGCGGCGTGCACCGCGTGCTACGTGGTGTTGGTGGGCAAACTCGGAGATGAGCTGCAGCTCGATTCGTTCACCTTGTTGCTGTACAACTCGCTGTGGTCCACGCCGCTGTCGTTCGCCATCACGATCCTCACCGGGGAGGTCGCCGGGGTGATGAGCTACCCGCACGTCACGGAGACTGCCTTCCTCGCCGCGTTCATCACGTCGTGCGCCAGTGCCTTTGTGTTGAACTACGCCACCTATCTCTGCACGCAACTCAACGACGCGCTGACCACCTCGGTGGTGGGCAGGACGAAGAGCGTGGTGCAAGGGGTGGCTGGCCTGTTCGCGTTCTCGGTGTCTTGGGGGTTGACGAACGTGCTCGGGCTCAGTCTAAACTCGGTGGGGATCAGCTGGTACGCGTGGGAGAGGTACGCGGAGAAGCGGCGGGGGGATAGGCTGGAAAACGTGAGACGGGGAATCGGAGCGCTCAACGAAAACTTTCTCACCAGGAACGAGTCGCAGCTGACGCTCTCGCCGAAGCAGATGAACGGGGGTGGGCACCACAGGCACCCGAGCAGGGCGTCGGAGAGCGGGAGTGCCTCGAGGGCCGGCATGAACAGCCTCGGAGGTGGAGGGTAACCGCGTTCGCGTGAAAAGAATCGTATTCATTTTAGCTAAACTTTGTAGGGAAAGAACTTTCTCAACCCCTTCATCAATCTTGATGCGGGCGCTCGCCCCCAGCGACGGCGGCAGCCCCGGGTCGGGGATGCCTGTGCAGCTCCGGCGGCTGCCA
>Ga0115571_1001828_pt1 | contig 14564 bp, 18 predicted proteins | sample COGITO_mtgs_1205_FD_87293 | JGI IMG/M metagenome (GOLD analysis project Ga0115571, IMG submission 87293) | Pelagic marine microbial communities from North Sea - COGITO_mtgs_120531 | ecosystem: Environmental > Aquatic > Marine > Epipelagic | place: Germany:Helgoland, sampling site Kabeltonne...
GAACTGATAAAGGATAATAAATCATAGGCTTATCATACACAGGTAACAACTGTTTAGACACACCTTTTGTAATTGGGTATAAGCGTGTACCACTACCTCCAGCTAATATAATTCCTTTCATAACTCAAAGTTAATCATTCTCATTCTTCTTAAGAAAATTTGGTTTTGTTATATCTGCATATGCAGAAATGATGTCACCTTCTCTTCTTTCAGCAAAAGTGAAGTTTAACTTAACTTTTGCTGAATTTGGATCGAATGGCATAGTTTGTTTTTTAAAAACTTCGTTTAGGTAAATCTTTAAACCACTTCTCATAAAGCTTTGAAGTGGGCACTAAAATAACCCAAGCTGTCATGAAGATTAATTGTAAATCTAATAAAAAAGAATTGTTTGATTGATACCACATTTCCAATTCACCTTTATAAGGTGCTATAATACGTTTGTAAAACTCATGTGGATCTTCATCTTTAACAGCTGAAATAATTGATTCCTCATCTCTAAAAATAATAGAACCTATTCCTGTAAGCCCTGGCTTTACATTATATATTCTATCTCTAATTGTTTCCGGATAAGCCTGAAAGTCTTGTTCTACCAATGGCCTTGGCCCAACAAGACTAATATCACCTCTTAAAATATTAAAAAGCTGAGGAAGTTCATTAATTTTAGTAATCCTTAAAAATTTCCCAATTTTAGTAACTCTAAAATCGTTTTGAAGTGTAATACTACCTGTGCCCATATTCATAGAATTCTTAAGCATTGTAGCAAACTTCCATATCTGAAATCTTGAACTCTGAATGCCATAACGCTCTTGAAAGTAAAAAATTTCCCCTTCAGCTGAAAGTCTTAGAATTATAATTATGGGAATAAAAACAGGTAAAAGAATAATTAGTGAAAATAGACTGATTATAATATCTAATAAGCGTTTAAAAAAGTTGTACATAATTTACATTTTTTGGTCTAAATGTTTACCGGTTTCAATATGCATAAAATCTGGAACATATTTTTTAATAACAGTTACAATATCTAACTTAGATGAATTAAAATTATTAAATACATTTTCAAAATCAGTCTCTACATCTTCAAAAGATATTTTGATTTCGGAAGTATTTATGAATCCTAAAGAATCATATGTATTAATTTCATAATCTTCCTCTTCTGAGTAAAACTCTTCGAATGTTTTTTCTCCTGAAGTATCCGTTTTAAAAAAATAGATTGGATATTTTGTAGGATACTTAACAAAATCAAATTCTTTAGCCTCCTTTTCTGATTCGACTAATTCTGGTTCAAATCCATTTTCTTTTAGAAAATCTAAAGCTATATCTTTAAAATATATCTGGTCTTTATAAAAGTCTAATTTAGGAAAAAAAATACTACCTGTTTCACCTAAAAATGTAGCCAATAAACATATTTGACCAGATTGTTTTGGGGTTACAAAAAAACGTTTAATGTCGGACGGACAAGATAATGGTTGTTTTTTATTCAATCTGAAAATAAACCCATCCAACAAACTTCCATTAGAGAAGGCGACATTGGCAAACCGAGCTGTTGAAACTCTAAAATCATGTTTTTTTGATAAAATTAGCTTTTCCATAAGGCTTTTAGAAGCTCCCATAATATTTACTGGATTCGCTGCTTTATCAGTAGAGACACTAAAGAAATATTTCGGTGGATTTAAGTGACAAAGGTTTAAAAGCTTGATAGCTCCAAAAACATTATTTTTAATTAAAGCCTCAACAGAAATTTTATCTTTCTCAGAACGCACATGTTTGTGAGCTGAAAAATTTGCTACAACCTGCCAAATTTCAGAATTAAAGACCTTATCAAAGGTATCACTTAATAAATTTACCGGATATGTAATGTATTCTGGATTATAATCTAATAAATTTGAGCTCCTTAGATCTCTCGTTAATTCAGTTAAACCATTTTCATTTGTATCAACAATGCATATGGAAGATGGTTTAAACTTTAAAACTAGCTTTATATAACTCGCTCCTATAGAACCAGCACCTCCTATTACAAGTATTTTTTTATTATTAATTTTTTCCATTAACAAATTAAAATTATTTTTTAATTCATTTTCAAAAGATATTTTTATGTATTTATTTGATAACATTTTAAAATGATTTTATAACATTTGTAATTCGTGATTTTTCATATTTACTAAGATTTGAACCTGATGGAAGGCATAGCCCAGTGTTAAATAAAATCTCACATATATTTTTTCCATAGAATTTATATGAACTGAATATAGGTTGTAAATGCAACGGCTTCCATAAAGGTCGAGACTCAATATTTTCTTTCTTTAAAGCAAGTCTTAACTCATCTTTATTGAAATTTGATTTCTTTTCATTTATGATAATACATGTCAACCAGTGATTTGAAAAATAATCCGGTGAGTATTCCTTATGAACTTTTACAAATTTGATGTTTTTAAAAAGATTTTGGTAAAACTTATTATTATCTCTTCTTAAGTTAATATGTTTATCCAACACTTCCATTTGACCTCTTCCAATTCCAGCAAGGACGTTACTCATTCTATAATTATATCCAATTTCGGAATGCTGATAATGTATTGCATCATCTTTAGCTTGAGTAGCTAAAAAAACTGCTTTATTCTTTTGTTCAGAAGTTTTACAAATTAATGCTCCTCCGCCTGATGTAGTTATTATTTTATTGCCGTTAAAAGAGAGTATACCATAATCACCAAAAGATCCGCATTTACTACCCTTAAATGAGGAGCCTAAGGATTCTGCGGAGTCTTCTATCAAAATAATTTCATATTTTTTAGAGATAGCAACTATAGCCTCCATCTTTGCAGGCATGCCATATAAATGAACAACAATAATCGCTTTGGGCTTAACGCCCATCTTAATCCCTTCTAATACAGCTTCTTCTAAGGCAATTGGACACATATTCCAAGTATCCTCTTCACTATCTACAAAAACAGGTTTAGCACCTAAATATATTATTGGATTAGCAGATGCTGAAAAAGTCATACTCTGACAAATTACTTCATCATTTGGTTTTACACATGCTAAAACTAGTGCTAAATGAATCGCTGAAGTCCCCGAAGATAGACATGCTATTTTAGAATTACCTCCAATATATTCTTCTAAATCATTTTCAAATCTATTAATATTTTCTCCCATAGGGACAATCCAATTAGTGTCAAAAGCTTCTTTGACATATTTTTGTTCGCTACCATCCATATGTGGCGATGAAAGCAATATTTTATTTGTCATTTTATTTCAATATTAGTTTTAATGTGATTGTTTGATAATAAGTAAAATAAATAATAATTACACATAACAATCAGCTAAGAACTTAGTAAGTTTTTATAATTGAATTTAAATATTATTTTTTAAAAACTCTTTTAAAAACATTAGTTCCGATTTATTTAAGTCATTTATATATTTTAAATCAGGGAGGACAGGCCAACCTGGATCTAAATAAGATTTACTTTGAAATTTTTTTAAGCTAGAATACCTTGGTATTATATGCATATGAACTTCTTTATCAACCATCATAAAAGTTAAATAATTAATCTTATTATAATTAAAAACTCTTTTTAAAGTCATTTCAATATCTTTAATAACGATTTCTAATTCTACAAAACCTTCTCTACTTACCTTAGAAAAACTATCAACATCTTCTTTATAAGCTAAAATTAAAGAACCAAGGGTTACTTGTTTATCTCTAATTAAAACGACCCAATAATTATATTCTTTTATTAAAGATTCGGGATAATTAAATTTAAAAATTGTATCATTCATTATTAGATATTACTATTGTTTTCATACTTTTTGTAATCATTAAATAAGTCTACAAATGCAGAATGACTTGGGTATAAGCTTTTAGTTTTTTCATCTGGCATTTCCATAAACTTACAACCGTACCTTAACTCTAAATACTTTTCAACATTACTAGGAACAGGTAACTTTATTTCTGAAAAATCTACATACCTTGGATTCCCTAAATATTCACTTAAAAAGGATGTGTTATTAAATTTTGCGCGTCCAAAAAAATGGCCCACATATTTTGTGTCTTTATTATTTAATGATCTCACGATTTTAATAAGAAGACTCAATGTGTAATCACCTATTAATCTTTTAAAAACAACCATAGAAATTTTTTTTAGTTTACTAGTAGTAATATAACCTCTTTCAGAAATAGTTTTTATAGTTATTAGCCTAGCCGCTATAAATTGTATATATCTGAATAAATAAACTGAAGAAACATTATTTAAACACATAACATCTATATAAAAACCTTTGTGCATTTTTCGATCTTTAGTATCCTCTTCAATAAAAGTTGTGCCATTCATTCTTAGTTTCGAAAAGAATAATGGCCACTCAGAGGTGTTTTCTTTTTGTAAATAATAATTATCCGTGTCCAGACTCAACTCACAAGCATTAAAAAATTTAATATAATTTTCATAGGTCATAAAAACATCAATATCATCATCCCATGGAATAAAACCCTTATGTCTAATCGCTCCCAATGCTGACCCCCCCATTAGATAATAAACAACATTATTCCTTTTACAAAAAGCGTCAAAGTAAACAGCTATTTCCAATAATTTATCTTGTATATCTTCAATTTTAACATTACTCATATTTTTTTTGCTAAATAATAAAATTTACTGATTATTTTTTTAAAAAATGGAATCTTAGTTAGTATTCTTACGGAGGTCCTTAGTGTAAAAAAAATGTTTCTATGAAAAAAAGCAATAACTTTATATTTACCCCATCTGTGTGGATGAGCACTTATAATTAGTGTTTTACTTGAATCTTGAATTAAATTTATAACACTATTTAAACTTTTTAAGTCTTCATCCTTTGACTGATTATTATCATTATTTGAAATATCAGTAATTTTTTTCCATCCAAAACCAGCATCAGAAATATAAATTAGCCCATTATTAATAAATTTTTCTGGATTAATAACTATGTCTGCAATTTCTGAATATTTGCTATTTATTGACTTATTTCTGAAAAAATCTTTGTTAGAAGTCCATCCAAATCTTTTTTTAACTGGATTTCCATGTGGACAAACTGTTCTCACTTTCATCCCTATATTTTCAAATTTAATCAAAGTTTCATCAAACTCAATTTCTGCTAAAGAAAAATCTCCATTGTTAGAATCTAAAACATCGTAATGATAAGTAACTTCATGACCAAGTCTTGAAATTTCTTTCAAAATTTTGACATTTTCATCATTTTCTATCAGATACGATTGAACATAATAAGTGGCACTTAGGCCATATTTATATTCTATCAAAGCTAATTTTAGAGCTTTTTTTACATTTGTTTCAACATCATGTTTTATGATAAAATAATCTTCTTTAGATTTGGAATGTTCGAGTGCATTATATGCCGTGACAGATTTTATTTGTAATTTTTGAATTTGTGAACAAAAAATCTCCCATTCTTTATAGACGAACATAATTATTTATTTAGTTTGATTAAAACTTCTTTCAATAAAGTAGACGAAACCTTTTTAGTGTATGGAATATAAGAAACAATAGAATCTTTTTCAGATAAATCCTGCTCAAGTTTTTCCCAAAGTGGTTTGCCGCGCCAATCATCTCCTACAAACATTACATCAAATTTATATTTCTCATAGGCGGCTAATTTATCCATAGAATCTTGTGGTATAACTTTATCTACATATTTTATAGCTTCTACTATAGCTACTCTTTCTGAAAATTCTATTACGGGAGTTTTTTTCTTATAACTTTGAACTAACTCATCAGTGCTGACGGCTACAATTAGATATTCACATTCTTCCTTAGCTTTTTTTAATATGTTAAGATGACCAATGTGGAATAGATCAAAAACACCCGAAGTGTAACCTAACTTGTATTTTTTATTACTTTTTATCATTTACGTGCAAATTTTAAAAATATTATTTTTCTTATTTCTGGTGGCATTAAAATTTGAATTATGAATCTAATAATTATATTTAAGCTGAATCTATAAAATGTGATTAAACCCTTTTTTTTCATTAATTTTTGTATTTCAAACTCACTTTTAAAGTATTTCAATCCACCTCTCCTCTTATACATATTTATATCAACTCTAAACTTAACTAGAGTTTCTCTTAGGTTATAAAACCTATTGTTATTTAATACCATTCTTATCCACAAATAATAATCTTCATTACAAAACCAATCCAAATATCCGCCTGCTTCTAAAACTTTATCTTTTCGAAACATAACTGTCATCTGGTTTATGGGACAGCGATATTTGAGGTATTCTTTTATTTGGATATCAGTTTCAGGTACTTCTCTTTTTGAAATAATGTTATTTATACTTCCTTCAAATTCTTCAATTTGACCACCTACTAAAGATACTTGTGGATTTTTATGCATAAAATTAAACTGCAATTCAAACCTATTTGAAACACTAATATCATCACTATCCATAAGTGCTACAATATTGTTAGTACAATTGCTTAAACCAACTCTTCTCGCATTTCCATGTCCCAAATTTTTCTTTAATTCAATTACTTTAAAATAAGAACATTCAATTTTAAATTTATTTATAACTTCTTTAATTTGTAGGGTTATTGGACCATCTACAACTAATATTATTTCAGTTGGAATTAAAGTTTGATGTGTAATACTTTTTAACGCATCATAAAAGTGCTCTGGATTGTCATTGAGATAGACCGACATCGAAACTGAAAATTCCCTATTCATATTTTTAACTAATTATAAAGAATTTTGTTTTTAGCTTCCATAAGAGATCTTACAACAACAACAACAACTATCCATGCTACAGGATGACCTACAGAACCAATAAAAAGAATTTTAAATAAGAAAAGTAATATGATTACTTTAGTATCCAAAGAAATTTTCCAAAATTTCTTTAATGAATTGATTACATAAGAAAAAACAAGTAAAAATCCGAAAATACCAGTATCTAAGACAAGATTAGAAAAAAAACCACTAGCTCTAAAAGGTGAATTAATTCCAAATTTTTGAAAAAAACTATAATTATTTGGATTTAATCCGGATATAGTTAAGGATTCTACTGATGTATAAAGCCAATTACCAATACCTCCACCAAAAGGAAAATATATACCATACAACCAATAGCTATAAATTGAGAACAATCTATTTCCCGAAGAATCTACTAACAAGAAAATTATATCGTTTATATTATCTAATTCTAAAATTTGAAGGGTCAAATCAAAAGCTCTCCCACCTTCATCAAAATTAATTGAAAAAGTTAATAAAAATAACAAAGTTATAGCTAAAGGGATTATTAATTTTAATCTGTATTGCAAGATGATGAAAATTAAGAAAACAATTAAGGACATGCTTGATTGAATAATTAAAAGTAGATAAAAAAACATGAACAAATCAGTGAAAATTCTATATTTTTTAAGTGTATAAAGATATCTAACAGAAAGATAAATAAATAAAAGAGAATTACCTGCTCTAGCTGGCTCTGTTGAGAATAAAGTAACTCCTCTATTCATAAAATCTAAATTTGAAGAGCTAGATCTTGGTACAAAAAATTTAAATAAAGAATCTAATGAGTCAATCAAATTAAAGCTCTGAAGAAGGCCTAAAATTATCAGGAAATAAAAAATTAATTTAATCAATTTTGCAAATCTGTAGATAGTTTGAATAGGTGCAGAAATTAAGAAAGCAAAAGCAAGTAAACTATTTAGATATGAAAACAAAGATCTAAATGATTCTAATGAGGGATCAATATTGGTAAAAAATCCAAATATTATAGTATGAAATATTAAACCATATAACACTATAATAAAATAGTTGGTAGTTTTTCTAAAGAAAAATATTGCTGAAATAATTACCCAAGGAAAAATTTCGGCACTTAAAAGATTAAAAGTTATGGACGGAAAAAAAAACAAAGTAAAAAAAACTAATTCAAAAAAGTTAAAATGAAAAGTGTCTTTAAATCTATCCTTCAAATTATATGTTTGAGTTTTAATCTTTGACAGCATGTATCCATATTTTATTTAGTTAAAGACTTTATTTTTGAATTAATAATATGCAAACTATAAAATAATTTAGGTGGTAATAATAGGCGCAATAAAGCAAATGTTTTCTTGCGTATTTCATATTTAAGTAATCTTAAACCAGATATTTTTGACCTATTGATTGAATATTTGATGTTTGTTCCCTTAAGTGACTTAATCGCTTTTTCTAACTCTGAACTTAAGACTACACCCCTTATTAGGATATTAGCGTAATTGAAAATAGCATTATAAACAGCCATAATTTTATTTTCATTCCTGAGAAATAACTTTATATTATTTTCATATTCCCAAGGAGATAAATTATCAAATTTAGGGTTATTAATCAATTTTTCAAAATAAGAACAATCCCAACAAGAAAAAACCAAAGACCCTCTATAAACATCATTTTTTGATATATTAAAGGCTATTTTTCCATTAAAATAACCTCTCAATATTGATCCAATTGTTCTATGACTATTATTCATAGTTAATGAATTTAATTGATTTTCATTCATGAATTTTAAACAAGTCTCGATAGCACTATTAGAAACATTTTTAGTTAAAACAATATCATCAAATGTGAATAAAACATAATTATAATTATTGAAAATATTTTTGTTTGTAATATATCTTAGAGCAGAGCTCCAAGAAAGTTCACTTGGATATTTCAAGAGTTTAAAATTATTATTCTTTAGATTTATTTTATCATCATCAGTTGGATCAATGTCACTTGTTATAAATAAATCTATGGGACATTTAAAAAACTTATTGTAGCTTGGCAGTGTTAGGTCCCACATATCTTTATAACTTGAATGAGACAATACAACTAAACATAATTTTTTCTTCATAATAATTGAGCTTTAAGCTATCATAGAATTGGTTAAGATTAAATCCAAAGTTTTAGTTTTTTACAATAATAAAACATCAAAGTGACCATAAATAGCTCGGAAGCCAAAGTTGAAATTATTAAATTTAAACTTGTAAAACCTATTGTAGTCCATATTAATACAATTTGAATCAAATATATAAGTAAAGACATAAGTATAATTTTAGTAAAAATTTTGTTGTATCCGTTAGGTATTAAAATTTGAACCCCAAACACATCTTTCATCGCAAGTAATAATATTGAAAAAATTAGAGTATTTACTAAACTTAAAGATGGTAACATTTCATTGCCAGCTAGAATTGTTATAATTTTTGGTGATGTTAACAACACAATAGAAACAAGTATTAAATTAACGAAAATTGTAATTTTAAACATTTGTTTAATAAATACTATATTTTTTTCCCTGGAAACCCTTGGAAATATTGTTAGGTTGATAATTGTTTGAGGTAATTTAAAAAGTGTTCTTAACTTATCCGCAAGATCATAATACGCAACTTCTCCCATCCCAACAAATGATCCAATTATAAATTTATTATTGCTTGAAATTATATTAACTGACAAACCAGAAAGAAACAATGGTATGGAGTCTAGAAAGTAAAATTTTAATGTTTGAAATGATTGTAAACTAAATCTAATTCGATGTTTAAAAAATATGATATAAATAGACATTAAACTTCCTATTAAATGTCCAACTCCGACAGCAATAGGTACAAATAAATAATCATCAGGACTTTGAATTAATAAAAAAATAAGTACTAGATAAATTAATCTGCTAACTAATGTAATTTTAGTCCAATAACCCATTTGTTCAATACCTTGAAAATACCAAATTGGAAATAACAACTCACTTAAAACTGAACTCATTGAAAAAATAAATAAAATTTCAAATCCTTCTGCAGCAGGTAAATAAAATAAAATAAAAATTAGAAACATTAAAGATATAATAAACAGAAAGAATTTTATGATTAATATACTGCTAATTATTTTTCCTATTTCTTGCTTATTGTTTCTGTTCGCACTAACTAGCTTTACACCCGACAAATTAAAACCAAAACCAATAAGAGTAACAAAATATGTAATTATTGCTTGTGCGTAAATCACAAGACCATATGTTTCTGACCCTAAAACTCTAATCAAATAAGGGTAAATAAAAAATGGAATTAGAAGGTTCAAAGAATATAAAACTGATAAGTTAGAAAAATTGGAAAAAAGTGACCAGTTTTTATAAATTGAATTTTTTAGGCTATAGTTTTTTTTTTTCAATTTGTACCTAATTTTTTGCTGATTCAATAATTTTTTTTTGCGAGGAGCAAAGAAAATATTGTTTCAAATGATATTTGAATTATCTGTAAAAATCCCTAATACATTGACAGGTGTAATCAATTTGCTCATTTGTCAATTTAGAAGACGAAGGCAACCATAAACCATTAATACCAATATCATTTGAAACAATATGTTCTCCTTTAACATCGTAGGCTTGTTGTTTATTAATTGGTGGGTACATAACTCTTGAACCAATATTATTTGCCTTCAAAAAAACCATTAATTCATCTCTTTTAACAGCTTTAACATCAATAAACCACGGCGTTGTGTTTTGTAAATCCTGTTCAAAAAACTGAATTTCTTCAATGTTTAAGAGATTATTTTTATATCTGGCATATATTTCTTTCATTCTCTTTACACGCCAATCTAATTTACCCATTTGAACAATCCCAAGAACTGCTTGAATATCTGTGAACTTGAAATTGAATCCAATCATTTCATGTACATCATTACCACCACCCGAACGACCAAAATCTTTTAATCTTGAAATATTGTATGCTAACTCATCATCATCTGTAATGATAGCTCCACCCTGGCCAGTAGAAATAATTTTTGGAGCTGAAAAAGAAAAACTTCCTGCAATTCCTTTTCTTCCTTGATGTATTCCATCAGGGTAAAAAGAGCCTAAAGCTTGTGCACTATCCTCTAGAAGAATAAGATTATTATTCTTACAATAGGAAACAATCTCATTAATATCTGACGGATATCTACCATTTGCATTCATTAAAAAGACTGCCTTTGTCTTTGATGAAACATTTTTCTTTATTTCTTCAAGAGAAATACATAGGGTCTTTGGATCTACATCTACAAACTTAGGCTCAGCACCAAACATTTTTAATGAATTAGGTGTTGCTACCATTGTGTAATTTGGTACTAAAACCTCATCTCCAGCTTTTATTCCAGCAGCCATTGCCATTATAGTAAGACTTATAGTTCCATTGTTAACAACAAAACAATGTTTGGCTCCGGTAAACTCTTTTATAAGGTCTTGAAATTCAAAAGTTTTTTTAAACTCTGTAACCCAACCTCCTTCACCCATGTATTTGTTTAAGGCTTCTTGTTCTTGGTTGTCAAACCAAGGTTCCATTTGATTGATAAAATTCATTGGTTTATATTTTGATTAGTTTTATTTAAATTCTTTATTTTCTAAAATTTTAAAGTTTTCTATTGCTTTTGTAGAGTCTATTGTCTTGACTGCGATTGCTGGATTACCCTTGTATACTGTCCAAGGTTCACTTTTGCCATAAAACAAGCTTCCTGCCGCTATTAGCACACCCTCTTCTAAAATACTCCCTGGAAGAATAATAGAATTGGTACCTATGTTTGAAAAACGTTTCATAATTATTGGTTTGATAATTTGTCTACCTTTTAACTTTTCTGGAATTAATGTACCGAACAAACCCGAATCATCAAATCTATCAGAACCACATATCAGCCTTGCTCCAGCCATTATATTATTAACACCCTCACATGAAAATGAAGATTTAGATCCACCAATAATAGTTACATAAGGTGAAATATGAGTATAGGATCCAATATTTGCATTTACAGTACAATAAACGCCTTTATCGATAGCTATATGGTTACCTAAAGTTGGCTGAATTTTGAATTCAGCATCTTTATGAATAAATATATCTTTTGAATTATTCATATTTAACTTTATCAACTTCAACACTTACAAAGGGACCATTTTTGGCTTCTATGATTTTTGTATTGTCCTCAAGAATTTTATAGCCATGACCGCCATATGCCATGATAGCCATATCTCCTTCCTTTAAAACAATTTCTTCAACAAATTTCATCTCTTGATCAAAAATAGTTGCCAACATAGATCCAGACTTCACATAAACCATCTCTTGAGTAATATTAGCTTCCCTAGAAACTATGTTATGCTTGTGTTTTGCTAAGTTTTTACCATTATCATACCACCAGCTACCTACTTGAATGAATAGGCTGTTATCTGTAATAAAATTTAGTCCTTCAACCCAATCTTCATCTTTATAGACTATGCAAAGTAGGTTTCCTTTCGAATCATTAATTTTTCTCATATTTATTATTTTTATTTATCTCTATTTGATAAAATTGGATCTTTAATTGGCCAATTAATATTAATTTTTTTATCGTTCCATTTATAGGTAAACTGTTTATCATGGTCATTATAAATACCGTCATATGCTAATTTATAATTATAAACAGCATAATCTGAAGTAACTAGAAATGCATTTCCAAAACCTGGTGGCATTAAGATCATTTCAGGATTTAAGTGATTTAGGATAAAACTATCATGTTTTAAGAAAGTTGGAGAATGTTCTCTACAATCTACAACAGCTTGAAAAATTTCTCCATATAAACATTCTACTAATTTATATGAATCAAAATCACCATGAATTCCTCTTAACACTTTTGCATTATTGTGGGCATTTTTACTGTGAACAAAATTAAGACTTGGAGTAAATTCATTTTTGAAAAATGAATCTAAATAATCCGTAAATAAGAAACCTCTATTATCTTTAAATACGTCAGGTGTAATAATTTTCACCTCTGGAAAAATTGAAGAGGGTTTTATGTTAAAATCGTTATACATATTTTTTAAATTAAATTAATCAAAACCATAATCATTATGTTCTAGATCATAGTCAACCATTATTTTAACAAGTTCATCTAAACTTGTTTTTGATTGCCAGCCTAAAACGTTTTTTGCCTTTGTAGCATCTCCTAATAATAATTCAACTTCAGCTGGCCTGTAATATTTTGGATTAATTTTAACTAATACTCTACCATCTTTTTCGTTTAAACCTTCTTCGTTTACTCCTTCACCTTTCCATGTTATGGTTATCCCAACATGCTTAAATGCTTTTTCAGTAAACTCTCTAATTGTGTAACATTTACCGGTGGCTACAACTAAATCTTCAGGCCTATCTTGCTGTAGCATTAACCACATCATCTCTACATAATCTTTAGCATATCCCCAATCTCTTTTAGCATCAATATTCCCCAATTCTAAAACATCTTGTTCTCCTTTAGATATTTTAGCGACGGCTTTTGTTATTTTTTTTGTAACGAATGTATCTCCTCTTCTAGGCGATTCATGATTAAATAAAATCCCATTACAAGCAAATATATTATAAGATTCTCTGTAATTGACGGTAACCCAATATGAATATAACTTTGCTGCACCGTAAGGTGATCTAGGATAAAATGGGGTTTTTTCACTTTGTGGTTCTGTTCCAGGCAAACCTCCAAATAACTCAGAGGTAGATGCTTGATAAAACTTAGTATTAACACCCGAATCCCTTATAGCATCTAATAATCTTAATGTACCAATAGCATCAACTTCAGCTGTATATTCAGGAATTTCAAAGGAAACTCCTACATGTGATTGTGCAGCTAAGTTGTATACTTCATCCGGTTTAATTTTTGAAATTAAACTATGTAAGTTACTTGAGTCTGTCAAGTCTCCGTGATAACTCTTAAAGCTCTTATGTTTCCAGTATTTTTCTGGTATTCTTGTGGTAGTAAAAACAGAAGATCTTCTAATTATTGCGTGAACTTCATAACCTTTGTCTAACAAAAACTCTAATAAATAGGACCCATCCTGGCCTGTAATACCGGTTATAAATGCTTTTTTCATTTTTTTAATCTATTATTATTTTCCTATTATATAATATTCTAACCCCTTGTTTTCCAAATCGTAAGCTATATATTGATTAAGACCATCAAAAATAAGGCTAAAAAATTGAAATGATGCCCTGATTTAGTTTCTCTATTTTAACTGGATCTATGTCTTATTTATCATCTACTTTTTTCACTTGTTTTCTGAGCCCACTCGAAGAGAACCTGTGATCCCTAGAATTGTAGTAGATCTCTATTCCCTTTTCTTCACAATAATTTCTTCCTGTAAAGTTTTTTTCTTTGTACTCTTCGCCAATGATTCTAACATCCAATTTAAAAGAGCGTAAAATATCTTCTAAATCTTGTTCCGATACATACGGTACAATTTCATCTACATGCTTAGATCCTTTGAGTTGAATGTAACGTTCAATAATGGACTGTGAAGGTCCGTTTTTCTCAGGACGATCAATCGAAGGATCTAACTGCAAGCCCACGATTAAATAATCACATTGACGTTTTGCTTCTTCGAGCATCTTTACATGCCCAGCATGTAACAAATCAAAGGTTGAAAAGGTGATTCCTACTTTCATAATTTATTTTTTATCGACTACCACCGGTAGTCAGTTGTATTGTTTTTTATGATTTTAAGTTTGTGTTGTACTGGTTAAGCTCCACATTAAAACTAAAAAATTGAAGTCTTCTAAAGAGCTTGAAATTATTTAGAGCTTACAAAGTTTGATTAATAAAATC
>Ga0115571_1001832_pt1 | contig 14553 bp, 8 predicted proteins | sample COGITO_mtgs_1205_FD_87293 | JGI IMG/M metagenome (GOLD analysis project Ga0115571, IMG submission 87293) | Pelagic marine microbial communities from North Sea - COGITO_mtgs_120531 | ecosystem: Environmental > Aquatic > Marine > Epipelagic | place: Germany:Helgoland, sampling site Kabeltonne...
GGTGATTAAGGGTATAATCTCAGACCTCGGCTCGTAAAAGCCGAGGACACCCCCAGTGCCGTCAAAGAATAGGTTGTTTTTTTCCGCGAAAACGCGAAAAGTGATTAGCGTAAAGTGACGGAGCTTTACGTAATCACGGCGAGGGCGGCGAAGACGACGCCCATGATGGCCACGAAGGGCGCACGGAGGTTAACCGCCGGGGACGGGGTGGCCGCGAGGATGAAATTGTCGACGACATCATCGCAGGCGTCGTTGTTGCCAGCGGCGGTGCGAGCGGCGTCGGCGATGTTGTACCAGGAGAGCTTCTGGGTGTTCCAATCGCCGTACGTTTCGGTGCCGCCTACGGGGGTGTAGGTGAATTCCATGCCGAAGCATGCGGTCTCGAGGGCGTCGAGGGCGCTCTCGCAAGAGACCGGGCACGAGTATATAGTTGTAGCCTTGCACTCAGAGCCGGATACGACCTTGGTGTAGGCGGCGTTGGCGGCGGTGTCGCAGGTGAGAGTATCGCGGGAGCTCCTCTCGGAGACACCGGCGGATGACTCCTTGTGCCAGTCGACCGGGCAGGCGAGATCGGAGTACGAGCGCCTGGTTTTCCCGTCGGTGTCGAAGCCGGGGTGGGTGATGTTGACTTCATGGCCGGCGCATTCCCGTGGGTACGCCTTATCGGTAAAGAGGTCGTTGTTGGGGTTCGGCTGGCCGTCGGTGAAGGTCATGACGTAAGCATTGGCCTCGTCGGTCTCGTAGGTGAACGCGCCACCCCACATGTCCTCGGCGACTTCCTTGCCGCTCTTGTAGGTGTTGCTTAACTTGGTGCAGGAGGTGTAAGCGGTGTTGGTACCGGCGGCGCCGGCGCCCTTGTAGGCGGCGGTGGTGTAGGTGGGGAGGTCCCAGTAGCCGCCGTCGCCCCAGGCGAAGTAGTCGTCCTTGCAGGCTTCGTACCAGGCGTCCCAGTAGGACGCCTTGACGGGCATGCCACTGATCTCCCAGCCGTTGTCCTCGCCGGCGTCGTCGCAGTCAACGTGCTTGCGCCACTTGCCGACGTTCCTGTCGCACTCGTAGAAGCAGGACTCCTCGATGAAGTACTTCTTGCACTCGGAGGAAATACCGCAGGCCGCGAGATCGTAGTCGCCGTAGAGCTTGCCGTTATCATCGATCCTGAGAGAAGAGGTGGCGGTTCGGGGGTCAGACGAGCGATTCGGTCGTGAGATGAAGATTGCAGATGAACCCTAAGGGTTGAGAAAATGAGGTGACGGGAGACGCACTTTGACACGGTATCCTTGGTGCAGCAGGCCTCGTGTTCGTACTCCTTGCAGATGGAGACATCAGAGCCCCAGTTTTCCGCGTGGGATACTTCCTGTGGTTCGTCGGAGAGCGGGACATCGGTCAGAAGAGCGCGACGGGACCGCTTTACGCTTTTTCCGCTTTTCGATTACGGCGAAACAATCTGCCGGGATGGATGGCGGTCTCACCTTGTGGTAGTAGTGCAGGTGGCAGACCTCGCAGGTACCCTGCTGGGCGGATACCGACGCGAGGGTCGCCGCGAGGACGACCAGTTGGAGAGCGATCATGTTCGCTGTTCGCGGAGACGACGAGGTCGACGTTCCGGTTGGAATGGCGGTGCGTGCGGGGGGTAACTAACGTTTTCACGAAATGGATAAACCTCGAGTCATTGACCGAGACAAGACGTGGCGGCCGATGTATGTGAACCAGTCTGAACGATGTGACGTGGCCAGCCAACTGGAGCGGGTATTTCGGCCGAATTAATCAATTGCGGCGAAAACCGGCAAAATGGCGAGGCGGATGAGACTAAATAGACCGCGGAGAGCACGTGTATTTTGGCATCTGGTCCGCTCTAAAACAATCTGGTCGCGTTTCCAAGTCCGTTCTGGAGACTTTGACGGCGAGAAGCGCGGCCGAAAACGGCTGTGAAGAATCGAGCAGAAAATTTTTTCACGAACGTGTTTTGCACTTTTTCGTCCCGGTTTCTGTATGCCGAAGGCGGTCCTCGGGACACACGGAGGGGTCGCGGGGCGACCTTCGAAGGATCCGTCCCTCCGAGGTCGCGAGTTTGGCGGGTTGGTCATCGAGCGGCGCGCTCGTGACGACCACCGCGGATCGCGCGACTCTCGGGGGGCGATATCCGGCGCGGGCGGTGCGCTCGTCGTGAAATTTAACCGGGGTTTTCTGGGAATCATCAGAGAAAACGCCCCGGTCCTGCCGGGAAGAAGCCGACGCGCGCCGGTGATGAAACCTAAGATGAGGGTCAGACGAATCTCGGAGGAGGATGGGTCCGCGAGTGACGCATCGGAGGTGAGCCCGCCGGTCCGAGCGAGCGATGGACGCTCGCGCGAACGCCCTTTTCCCGTCGCCCCCGCGCCCGAGACTTTCCTTTTTCCCATCCACGTCACTGACACGCCATCGACTGACGCCTCCTCCCTTCCTCCCGCGCGCAGGGATCCGAGGGTCACGCGCCCGCGTCCCTCGACGAGCACCTTCGAAGCATGTCCCCCGAGCAGCTCGTCCGGCGCCACCTCGCGGTGCGACGCCGCCTGCTCGCGGCGGAGACGGAGAGGGACGACCTCAGCGCCAACCTCCGCAGGCTCGCGGGGGTTCACGAGAAGCTCGAGGGCGAGCTGAAGGGAGCGCGAGACGAAGGCGACGAGCGCGTGCAAGACGCGCTGCGTTCGCTCGAACCCGACGCGCTCGCCCTCGGTGACGTGGACAGGGAGTCGCTCATCAAGCGCCACCTGCTGACCGTGTCCAAGCTCGCCGCCACGGAGGCTGACTGCGAGTCCCTCGCCGCGACGACGGAGAACGTCGAGGAGAAGAATTGCGAACTCCGAGCCAAGATTCGCCGCAGGGAGTCCGCCGTGCACGCCACGCTCACGGGCTCGATAGGCACACACGCACGGTGGGTACATGATGAGCACGACGAGGATCGCGGCGCCACGAGGAACGCGTCGCCGCCCCACAGGCCGTCGTCCCCGCCGTTGACCATCCGCGCCGCCGAGGAATCCGGGATGCCGTTCACCCCCGCGGAGGCCATGGCGCCGTGCGACGAGGCGCGGGTGGTGGTGGACGAGGACGGCGGGACGGTGGTACACGTCAACGCGGCGTGGACGCGGATGTGCGGGTACACCGCGGCGGAGTGCGCGGGGGTGGACCTGAAGGAGCTCATCGAATGCCCCGACAGCGAAGAGGCGCTGTTCAAAGCGCTCGTCACCGCGGTGAAGCAGCAGGGCGCGTGCGCGGAGGCGAGGCTCACGGGGTACCGAAAAGACGGCAGCGAGTTCGTCGCGAGGCTGAGGGTCAGTCCGCTGTACTGCGAGAAGACGAACCGGCGGAGCTACCTCGGGGTGATGACGCTGTCCAGGTCGAGGCACAACTCGGACGACGACCTCGCCGAAAATGAGAAACATTCGCCGCCGCCGAGAACCGCGTCGCCGCCGTCGCCGCCGCCGCCGGTACGGCAGGAGAACGGAAAGGTGTACGTGAGCGGTGAGCCGCGCGGTATCGTCCCGAACAAACGGAAGTTGTCGCCGCCGACGCCGGAGAACGAGGAGATCGAGGCTACGTGATTCCAACGGACGGAGTCGACGAGACTTTTAGATTATTTTTTCACCTTTGAGGCACCCGTAGCGGGTTAGCGGTGGCTTCCCGCGGGCGACACGATTAGCGTGTTGCCCGCCGGGACGCCCCTACCTAGTAGACAGCCGTTGCCACTTCCGCCGTTCTTCGGGGTGGGAGTTTTGATTGCAAAACGAGCACGACGAAATCATCAATCGAAGCAGGATTTGGCACAAGCGCCCGTCGCGGCAACAGAAGGCGAGTTGTACTTGTAGTAATTGGACGCCAATTAACGGCACTTAGAAGCGCGCTCCCCGTGGCCATGGAGAGGGACGGAGGCGCCGGCGGGTTCGACCGCAAGGTCTTCTCCGGCGGCGACGCGAGCATATTCTCCTCCGCGGACGGCCTACAGCGGCTCGCCAAGACGCGCTCGGGCTCGAGACAGTCGTCCCGGGCGGGGAGCGAAAAGTCCGGTCGCGGCAGCCGCGGCGAGCCCCCGCGGCCGGACCACTCCGCGCAGGTGAACTTCTACGGCGCGCAGGCGCGGGTATCGGGCGGCGGCGCGCATTCCGTCTCGGAGGGCAGCGGGTCGCAGCGCGGCGGCGACCGGCGATCGCAGGGCGGGGGGTCCAATCGAGCCCCGTCCACGGGCCGGCATCCGGAATCCTCAGGCCGGCACGGGCAAGGCGCGTGGGTTCGCGTCGAGGACGTCGCCGACCATGCCGCCCACCCACCGACGGACCAGCGCAGAGCCGCTCGCGTCCCCAGCCGCGCGGCGTCGGAGCGATCGGACGACAGGGGCACCCAGACGGACAAGGACGACCGCGGAACGAATCGGAGCGAATCGACCAACCCCAACGCGCAGCTCAGGCTGCAAGCCGCGCTGCAGACGGAGCTGCGGGAGTGCCAAGAGGAACTCGCGAGGGTACAGATGGAGGCTGCGGTGCTGCGGAACGATAAAGTCCGCTTAGTGGGAGAGCTCGAGCAGGAGCGGGAGAAGGCCAAGGCGGCGCGAGCATCCGCCAAAGGACAGGACCGGCCCAATGGAACGGATGGAAAAGCCGATGGACAGAATCAGATGCAACGGACCGAGTCGGGCGGCGGGCTCTCCGGCGCGGGCCGCGACAGCTCCGGCGGCGCGCCCACCATCACCGAGACGGAGATGGACGAGACCGTCAACTCACTCTTGGAGATGATCGCGTCGGAACGCGAGGCCAAGTCGGCGCTGGAGCACCACCTCGAGACGGCGACGGCGGCGCTGGAAAACGAACGATCGGCGCGGGTCACCGCGGAGGACGAGCTCGCGGCGGCCAGGGCGGACGCCGATGACGACGCCGACGCCGCGGAACAGAAGCTACGGGAGGCGACGGATATCATCGGCGAGCTGAGGCAGGCGCTGCTGGACGTGATGCGCGTGAAGGACGGATCGGTGAACGGGTCGGACGGCGGCGGCGCCAGGCGATCAAATTCGTCAAAAGCGCCCAAGTCGCCCAAGTCGCCGGCCCGGCCACCCAAACAGGCGCCGGTTCACAACCCGAACAAGTCGCGGTGGCTCGAAGGGGCCGAGGCGGGGGATACGAACCGGCACGGGGAAACGTCGCACGCGAACGGCGCGGCGGATGCGAACGAACCGGCGGACGCCTACGCCGACGCGGGCCGGAGGGCTGTCGTGATTTTCAGGACGGCGGCGGCGAAGGTAGCCGCGCACCCGGCGTTCGAGCTCGCGTGGCCGCTGCTGTGCATCCTGCTCCTGCTCAGGTTCCAGCTGGGCCCGGATGTGTTCACGTGGCGCAGCATGACGTGGTCAAACGGCGGCGTCCCACCGCAGATGGAGCCGGTGACGGAGCCGGAGCCGCCGATGCCGACCGAGCCCGAACTCTGAGACTATTCTTAATCGTATCCATCGAACTACTAGCTAGCTACACGTGTTTATGTTCTCTACTCCCCTCGCACGCGCGTGCGCGTCGTCGGGGTGCGGCTCCGCCTGAACGTGATCGAAACCCGTCGCGGACCCCGAAGGTTTTCGTTCCGAATGGAGTGCGCGAAGTTATACCTCGTCGGTCCGCTCTGCACCTGAAGACTTCGCCTGGGCAGAAACACGTCCACCTTCTTCGCCCGTTCCGCGCCCTCCCACCCGCTCCGACCGTCCCGCCCCGCGTCCTCCACGTACGTCATCACGCAGTCGCATAGCAGGGATAGGTTCACGATGAGGTCCGTGGACATCTGCCTGTCGTCGACGTGCGGTAGCAACTCGCACCCGGCGGCTTTGTCGTAGCAAATGGCGTTGGCCTCGTTGGGTTCGAACTGGCGCAGGGCCTGATGTTGCGTCGCGGACATCTTATCCGCCACGGCTTGGACCAGCGGCGGGAGCGGGCGCGACGCGGGCGATACGGTCCGGCGCTTGAGATCCACCTTGACCCCCCACGCCTTCCCGCGGTGGCGGCCATTAAAGTTGGATGCTTTCCACGGATTTGTGTCTGCTTCGCCTGTGTCGAGGAAGTCGACGAGCGCGGCTTCCTCTTCGGGGGTGATGAAGGCGGGTATGAGGTGGTGGCCTGGGAGTCGCGTCGGCTCCACCGCGGAGGCTCGCATCAGCTCCGTCAACGCCGACGGCTTGTCGTCATCGGCTTCCTCGGTTTTCCCACCCTCCTCGACCTCGGGTGAGTCCTTCCGTCTCGCATCCATCTCTCCTCCCGCCTGCGTCTCTCCCCCGTGGACGGGTTCCTCGGTGACCTGTCTCGGGTTATCACACCGTGTCTCGCCGGCGGTACCGCACGCTGGACCGTCCATGTGCTCGTTCATCAGCCGCAGCGCCACGCGGGTGTCGCACACCGGGCAGTTCACAAAGGCAGATCCATCGGACGCCCTGTGGTTGTCAGTCTGATGGAAATGACCAACGACGCGAGATGAGGTGCCCATCGAGGACCCGCGCGGAGGGATCGATTTGCCGCTCGTCGACGCGACGCCCCCTCGAGGCGATAGGAACGCATCGAGTCGGACCTGGGCGCGGTCGGGACGCTTCGGCATCGATGGCCCCCGAGGACTGACCACCCGGTCAGTCTCGAGACGAAGAAGATGGGAGGGAACAGGCAGTCGAGGCTGCTGCTCATCATCAACTGCTCAACCGAATCTGGCGGGCTTTTTCGCAGTTTGAATCCCCCTTTTTGAGTTCCTTGTCAGCATTTCGAATTTGAGGATTCATAGACCAAGCCGTGGGGAGGGACTAGCCAATCGCCGCCTCGAAAAAATCTTTCTGTCGCGCGAAACCAACAACAACGAACGATCGGAGGGGCACGTCGCGCTTGGCCGCCACAAACCTTCGCGCGGACCGTCCCCGTACACGGCGGACAACCGTTGGGTGTAGCGGAGGTTTCCGAACCGTCCACGCGCCATGTCGTCGGTCGCGTCGGCCCCCGCGGCGCTCCGCCTCGGCGCCGCGCCCCTGGGCAGAAATTCAAGGAGCGCGAACAATAGGGGGGGCGCCAACACCTTCGTCGTCCGGCCTCGTCGCGCCGCCCCGGTTGCGCTGAAGTCTCGCGTGGACGTCCGCGGATCTCGCCGAATGACCCGCGCGGTCGCCGAAGGCGCGGACATCGGAGGCGACGTCGAGGGCGACGCGGACCTCTCCATCGTCGTCGACGGCGACAGCGACGCGCAGTTCACAATCGTCTCGATCAAGGCTACAAACAGGCCGGGGATCTTGCAGCTCATGAAGACGACGCTGGAGGACCTCGGGCTGAGCGTGGAGAAGACGGAGGTGGACATGGAGGGTGACCTCACCGCGGACACCTTCTACGTCACCGGCGATAACGGCGCCAAGGTGGACGACGTCTACGATCTCGCCAACATCAAGCAGGTCATCAAGGTGGTCCTCAACGCGCACTACCTCAAATCCAACCAGGGCGCCAGGCCGAAGGACACCACCTCCTTCCTCGAGACCAACCCGCGGCAGAAGGATCTGCTGTACTCGCTCATGGACTCGTACGCCAAGAACGACGTGCTGAGCGTGCAAAAGTCCATCGTGGACCACGTCGAGTACACCCTCGCCAGGTCCCGATACAGGTTCGACGACTTCGAGGCCTACCAGGTGCGCGCCGCGCGATCCCCCGCAACCTTTGTTCCTTTTGTTTGGAGCGCAAAACTCGTGAAAAGGTTTTTTTTCCAATCAGATCCCCGCATCGCGAGACGAAGGACTCACCCACGTTTTCCACCCCTTCCCCGATGTTTCCCCGCAGGCCACGTCGATGTCCGTCCGCGACAGGCTCATCGAGAGCTGGAACGACACCCAGCAGTACTTCAGGGAGCAGGACCCTAAGCGCGTCTACTACCTCTCCATGGAGTTTCTCATGGGCCGGTCCCTGACCAACTCGCTGTTCAACCTGGACCTCAACGGCACCTACCGCGAGGCGCTCAAGCAGCTCGGATACGAGATGGAGAACCTGGTGGAGAAGGAGAGGGACGCCGCGCTGGGCAACGGCGGTCTCGGCCGCCTCGCCGCGTGTTTCCTCGATTCCATGGCGTCCGAGAACCTCCCGGCGTGGGGCTACGGCATCCGCTACCAGTACGGCATGTTCAGGCAGGAAGTCATCGAGGGTTTCCAGCACGAGAACCCGGATTACTGGCTCAACTTTGGCAACCCGTGGGAGATTGAACGGCCGAACATCGCGTACCCGATCAAGTTTTACGGGAACGTGGAGATATTGGAGGTGGAAGGTAGGCAGGCTTACATCTGGAACAGCGGCGAGGAGGTCACGGCGATCGCGTACGATACACCGATCCCGGGCTGGAACACCCCGAACACCATCAACTTGCGCCTCTGGTCCGCCAAGCCGTCGCGTGAGTTTGACCTGGAGTCGTTCAACACCGGGGACTACGTCCAGGCGATTCTGGCGAAGCAACGAGCGGAGACGATCAGCGCGGTGCTCTACCCCGACGACCGAACGTACCAGGGCAAGGAGCTGCGTTTGAAGCAGCAGTTCTTCATGGTGTCGGCGACGCTGCAGGACATCATCCGCCGGTACCTGGTGACGCACGAGGATACCTTTGACGACTTTCCCGATAAAGTCGCGCTGCAGCTCAACGACACGCACCCGACCATCGGAGTCCCCGAGCTCATGCGCCTGCTGATGGACGAGCACGGGCTGGGCTGGACCAAGGCTTGGGACATCACCACCCGCGTGTTCTCGTTCACTAACCACACCGTGCTCCCCGAGGCGCTCGAGAAGTGGCCGGTCGATTTGGTGGAGAACGTGCTGCCGCGGCACATGCAGATCATCTACGACATCAACTGGAGGTTTACGCAGGAGCTCCGGGGTATCATGGGCGACGACTACGATACCATCGGCCGCATGAGCATCATCGAGGAGGGCGACGGCATGAAGAACGTCCGCATGGCGCACCTCGCGCTGATCGCGTCGCACACGGTGAACGGGGTGGCGGCGATCCACTCTGAGCTCATCAAGACGACCATCTTTAAGGATTTCTACCAGATCATGCCGGAGAAGTTCCAGAACAAGACCAACGGCGTGACCCAGCGCAGGTGGCTGGCGTTCTGCAACCCGAAGCTCTCGGATCTCATCACGGAGACCCTCGGCACCAGCGCGTGGATCAAGGAGCTCGACCTCCTCTCGGACCTTCGTTTGCACTGCGACGACCCGGCGTTTCAGGCGAAGTGGGCGGCTGTGAAGCGCGATAACAAGCTCCGCCTGGCTGAGCTGGTCAAGCAGAAGACCGGGGTGGACGTGAACCCCAACGCGCTCTTCGACATCCAGGTGAAGCGCATCCACGAGTACAAGCGCCAGCTGTTGAACGTGATGTACATCATCCACCGCTACAACGCGCTCAAGGCGATGACGCCGGCGGAGCGGGAGAAGCAGGTGGCCAGGTGCGTCATCATCGGCGGCAAGGCGGCGCCCGGCTACGACATGGCCAAGAGGATCATCAAGCTCATCAGCGCCGTCGGGGATACGGTGAACGCGGACCCGGAGATCGGCGACAAGCTCCAGCTCGTCTTCCTCCCCGACTACAACGTCAGCAGCGCGGAGATCATCGTCCCGGGTTCCGAGCTCTCGCAGCACATCTCCACCGCGGGCACCGAGGCTTCGGGAACGTCCAACATGAAGTTCGCCATGAACGGCTGCCTCATCATCGGCACCATGGACGGTGCCAACGTCGAGATCGCCGAGGAGATTGGCCAGGAGAACATGTTCATCTTCGGCGCCAGGGCGGACGTCGTGCCCGGCCTGAGGCGCGAGCGCGAATTCTTCAACGTCCCCGAGGAATTTTACACAATCGTGGACCAGATCAGGAACGGGTACTTTGGCTGGAGCGACTTCTTCGCGCCCGTGTGCGACGCGGTGTGCGGCGCGCAGGACTTCTACCTCCTCGCCAACGATTTCAACGATTACATCCGCGCGCAGGAGGAGGTTGACGAAAACTACTTGAACCAGGCGCTGTGGACCAAGAAGTCCATCCTGTCCGTCGCCGGCAGCGGGAAGTTTAGCAGCGACCGCACCATCCGGCAGTACGCCGAGGACATCTGGGACGTGAAGCCCGCCAAGCGGCCGATGCCCACCAACCCGAAGCCGTACGGGAAGCCGCACAAGATGTGAGCGAGACGGACGCTATAGAGCGGGTTCGGTTGAAGGAGGAGGGGGTACTTGAGTTGATCGCGAGAATGTCTCGGAGGAGGGTTGAATTGTACAGGTTCTATCTACTAGCTAGACGCCTGGCTTGATGATAATGCACATCGATTTCCATTAACACGGTCCCCCCACCTCACACGCCGTATCTCGCGCGGTCCAGCCGTCGTTCCATCGCCCTCACCTCCTCCTCGAGCGACACCGTCTTTGCCTGCGCTCGAAGCAGCCGTTCCGCGCCTTTCGTCTCCGCCTCGGCAACCTTACCCCCCGCGCCGGTCCGTTCCGCTTCTCGCCGCCTGCCCGCCGCGTGCACCCCCGCCACGGCCCTCGCCTCCAGCTCGGCGACGATGGCGGCCGCCTCGTCGTCCACGAGCTCGCCCAATCCCGAGCCCGCCTCGGTGGATTTTCTCACGACCCCCCGGAGACCCATCGGCGTCCCGCTCGGCGTCGTGCCGCGTGAACCGAACATCCCGGCCGCGGCGTCGTCCAGCATCGCGTCGTCGTAGCTCACGCGGGAGGAGCTCTTGGAAGGGGAGAACACGGAGTACCGAAACTCGGCGGATGATCGAAGAACGTTTGAGTTTCCGTCGGCGTTTTCATCGTTCGTCGCCGACCACGTCCGCGTCCCCGCGCCCTTGATACCCGCGCCCCACGTCGTCGGATACGGCAGGATCTCGTCCACGTGGCAGCACGTGAACGCGAGCTTACCCCCGTACCGCACGGGTTCCTCCAGCCTGTCGGGGTTCCAGCACCGGACGCGCGCGATGGCTCTCGGCGCGGTGAGCATCGCGGACGCCGCCGGGAACATCTCCTTATCCCGCTTGAGGCATCCCTCGATACTCTCCGCGACGTACAGCCCGCCGCCGTGCGTGTCCTTCGCGGGGTGGCACACGGTGAGTCCCGGTGCGTACCTGGTGACGCCGTCGTAGATGGACACGTACTCGATCGAGCCGACGCCGCCGCGTGTTCCGTCGAAGTCGCGGCCTCCTCCGTCGGCTCCCGCGACTCCTCGCATGAGTTCCGCGGCTCTCTCCGACGTGGACGCGCGCACCGCGCCCTTGGGCACCGCCGCGACGACCTTGTAGTACGACTTGGCGTGCCACGGGGGCATGACGCCCTCCATGACGTACGGGGTCGTCGCGTGCGGGTCCCATTTCGCGCGCGTCGGCGCGTCCCATCTGGGAAGTTCGCGGTCGTCCCACGCGGGGTTCTTCAGATCTTCAGGGATGGGTCCGCCCGTGACCGCGACCCTGTACAGGTTGGCGAGGATATCGCGAACCTCGTCGTCCGCGGCGCCCCGGTGCAGGTAGTTCGCGGTCGAGTGGCGCCCGGGTGCGTCATCATCGAGCGCGGCGTCGTCACGACGCCTCGGCACCGGGCTCGGCACCGGGTCGAAGTCGTCGTCCACCGTGGACCGTGGCACGTCCGCGTCGTACGTGCGGTCGAAGAGCGAGGGTCCACCGCGCGCCGCGCCTCTGTCGAAGAGCGAGGCGCCGACGGCAGCCTTGAGGCGCCCGATGACGTCCTCGACCTCCTCGTCGACGGACGGCATGGAGGAGTGTGAGCGTCGGGAGGTGTGAGCGATGTTGCCCCGTTGAACCAACGTTCGGTACCAGCAGCTGTTGGGTCTATTTTTTGAAATTGGGCATCCTGGACGCGCGTCACACAGTCACAGTGAGGCGCGCCATGGTCCCCGAGGTGCTGCTCGCCCTGTTGGGGGTGCCCGGGGAGGTCATCACGCTCGTCCCAGCGACGAGCGACGGCGGCCGGGAACGATTCCGCGTCTCACCCGACCTACCCTTCCTCGAGCCCCCCGAGCGCGCCAGCCTCGATCGGCTCGTCTCGCTCGGGTACGCCTTTCGATGCTTGGAGCGGTTCGTCGCGCGGGAGGACGAGGCCGGGACGACCGCCGCGACGGCGCCCAGCGACGGCACCCACTTCGCGTACAACACGCCGGCATCCGGCGGCAGCCTCTACCGCAGGGCGCTCGCCGCGGGCGTCTCCGAGGTGCTCGCCTCGTACGAGTGCGCCATCTTGAGGCTGGAGCAGGACATCCTGCGCGGGGTCACCCCAGCGTTACCCGCCGCGCTCGAGTCCGCGCTCTCCGGGTTCGCGCTCGTCCTGCCCGCGTTGCACGCCACCTTACGGCCCGTGATTGAGCGCCCTGACCTCAAGGGCGCGCCGCTGCTGCACCACCTGCACGCCGCGGCGCTCGCCGCGGGCGCGCCCCAGCTCGAGTCCGCTCTCAGATCCCTGCGAGCCAGGTGCTACCGAGCAATGTACCAACAGGTCCTGGCCTGGACGGTGCACGGCAGGCTGGTGGATCCGCACGGCGAGTTCTGGGTCGTGCCCGTGGAATGCGCGGGGGGCGACGGCGGGGTCCACCTCGGAGATTTCGACGAACACGGCACAGCTGTGTCCATCCCGCGAAGTGGAACCAGCGGCTGGCGAGGGTACGGGCTCGAGGGAGATCCTTCCGCTGAGGTGGACGAGGCGGAGTCCGACGACGGCGGCGAGCGCGAGTGGCACAGGGGCTTCCAGGTTTCCCTCGAGGCCCTCCCGCCCGGCGTGGAACTTCCCGCGGCGGAAGCCGTGCTCTTCGCGGGCAGGGCGGTTCGCGTGCTGTCGCGGCCGCGGGGCGACTTCACGGGCGGATCACTTCTCCCCGACGCCACGCAACGAAGGGCGACGGAGTCGTTGCGTGTGTTGGCCAAGGCGGAGGGTGAAGGTAACGACGGGGAGTTCGACAGGCTGGCGTTCGAAGGGACCGTGGAAGGGATCCGGCGGCCCGTCGCGGCTCGGCTCGGCGAGCTCGTGGTTCGAGACGCAAAGTTGGCGAAGCATCTCGAGGCGCTGAGGGCGTACCACCTCCTCGGCCGCGGGGACTTTTTCCAGTCCTTCTTCGAGGAGTGCGGCGCCGTGCTGGCGGCACCCCCGCGGGTGAACACCGCGGAGGCTGACGTGGCCGGTCCGTTCGCGCAAGCCGCGCTGAAATCGTCGGCGGATGGAGATCCGCTCGCGCCAAACTTTCGGCTCGCGTTCAACAGCGGCGGCGGCGAGGACGACGGCGCGTCCCCGAGCGGGCGACGACCACGCGGCCCTAACGTACGGGTCCCGTCCTACGATGGGTGGGACGGTCTGGAGCTCGAGTACGCCGTCCCGTGGCCCCTCGGTCTGTTACTGACGAAGGATGCCATGCGGCGGTATAACCACATGTTCCAGTACCTCTTCAGGCTCCGCCGCGCGACGCTCGCGCTGGACGACGCGTGGTTCTCCTTGAGGCGTAAATCGGGCGCGGGGTGGACCACGACGCCCGGGTCTTTCACCGCCGGGCACGGCGTGAAGGGCGGGGGCATGGGTGTGGGCGGGAACGGCGTTTTCGAGCGGTGCCGCAGTGTGAGGCACGAGATGGCGTTCTTGGTCAACAACTGGTTCACCTACCTGCAGGTGGACGTGGTGGAGGCGCAGTACCGGTGCATGATCGAGCGCGTGGAGGCGAGCGAAGGGGACTTTTCGGAGTGCCAAAGGGCGCACAGGGCGTTCCTCGCGGCGCTCACCGCGCAGTCGTTCCTGGATCTGCCGTCGGTGTCCAACGTCGTCGAGGTGATCATGCGCCTCGCGGGTAACCTCCGCGCCATCGTCAAGAGCTTACCCGGGGATGGATTCGCCGGGGACGTCTCCGTGAGCGAGGAGACGGCGATGGAGATCGAGGCCATCGGAGCCGAGTTCGCGCGGCAGAGCGCGGCGTTGTACACGGTGCTAAAGTCGAACAGGCTGGCGAACGATCCCAAGGCGCCGTTTCTGCGAACGCTGCTTTTGCGGCTCAACTTCAACGGCGTATTCTTCGACGAAGCGGCGAAGACTTCGGGAGGAGCGGGGGCGGAGGATAAGACCCCGGGTGGGAGTTTGGCGCCGTCGGTGCGGTCGTCGGTGGCGTCCATGAAGTCGCTCAGGAGTGGCTGGGGCGAGCCGATCCCGCCGATGCCGTCGCTGACTCTCAAGCGCTGACGCTGAAGCGCGGTTACCGTTATTACGAAGGTAGAAGATTTGTAAACGCGGACTGACGTTGTAGCATCATAGCACCAAGGCCAACTCGGCGTTCAGGCTGTTGAAGCAGGCGAGGGACCACTTCGATTTGAAGGCTAAGCGCGAGGCGGAGAGGCAGAAGAAGGAGAGGGCGGTGTTAAATGATCATGTAGCATCGGGTTTAGAAGATGTTCGTTTGATTGATGAAATATTCGCTACTTCTTGCACTCCTTGCACTTAGAGCGCTCACGACCGTGCTCGCATATCGATCCCCCACCGCACTCCTTGCACCTAGTGCGCTTACGACCGTGCTCGCAGA
>Ga0115571_1001836_pt1 | contig 14536 bp, 22 predicted proteins | sample COGITO_mtgs_1205_FD_87293 | JGI IMG/M metagenome (GOLD analysis project Ga0115571, IMG submission 87293) | Pelagic marine microbial communities from North Sea - COGITO_mtgs_120531 | ecosystem: Environmental > Aquatic > Marine > Epipelagic | place: Germany:Helgoland, sampling site Kabeltonne...
GATTGGACTAAGTGCATCACTTGCTATTGTATTGCTGATACACTATGTTTTAGTACCAAACGGATTCTAAACTAAGGGGAAGGTTGTGTTCGACGACACAACCTTTTCTCTTGACATACAGCTCAATGAATGTATAATTACAGTATGAGAATATTAATAGCAGGTTATGGCATGGTCGGCAAAGCCCATCATGAACTATTAAAAGAACGTCACGATATCGAAATTTATGATCCCGCTTTGGGATACAAACATCTTAAAGCACCTGACGCTATAATTGTATGCGTGAGCACCCCGCCACGTAAAGATGGTTCGTGTGAAATGAAGAATGTGTATGAAGTAATTGAAACATCACCAGACGTTCCTATCCTAATCAAAAGCACAATCAGTGTAGAAGGATGGGACATGCTAAAGGATGCATTTCCTGATAAACAATTAGCATTTAGTCCTGAGTTCCTACGAGCCGCAAGCGCACTAGAAGATCTACAAAACACAAAACTAATGTTACTTGGTGGTACTGGATGCAAGACTTGGAGAGAAGTGTTTCATGTTGACATTGAGATAGCTGAGCCTAGAGAACTTATTCTAGCCAAGTATGCTCGCAACAGTTTCCTTGCACTAAAGGTTGCGTTCTTTAATCAGATGTATGATTTGTGTGACGCACTTGATGTAGAATATTCAGCAGTTGCGCATTATACAACAATGGACGAACGTATAGGCGATAGCCATACACTTATTACTGATGACCGTGGATTTGGCGGACATTGCTTTCCTAAAGATATTAATGCACTCGTAAAAACAGCCCAACGCAATAACGTTGAGCTGTCAATATTAAAAGAAACAGTTGAATACAACCGTCGTATTCGTAAAGATTAACTTTGTGAGTTCTCTTTACCGCTTGCGTACATTCCTATAAAGTTAATGTAGTTGTCCATGCTGTGATCTGAGAAGCTGTCTACGCCGCCACCTTTTAGACCCATCCATAAGCCACGCATGCGATCTTTAAAACGCTGCCACACAGTCATCTTGCGAACGTTGCCATAGCAGTTTAAATAATGCTCGCTGCCATCATGCTTGTATCCGATGAACGCAGGAGGAACACGAGTAACGATGTCATTGTTGTTTACCCAGCGATGATGCTTGGTCTTCATTGTGTTGACGTAACGTTTCCAACCTACCCTTGGTGACCCGTATGTGTAAAGTTCTTCTGCGTCACGAACACTTTCTTCATAGTAACAACGACTAGCCATTACAGTTGCCATTGCTGCCCCTAGACTGTGTCCACAGAACCATAACTTTTTATCTTTGTTTTGTGTACGTGTAATATCTTCTAGTACCATAGGCCAAAGCTCGTCTACTTCTGCTTTGAATCCTCTGTGTACACGACTTACACTTTCGCTCTTGACTGGAAGTGCTTTCAAGTCTGCTGCGATGTCATTAAACTCTGTTGGTTGTGTGCCACGACATGCAATTACTAGGTCTTCTTTGTTTTGAAAACGATATGCTTGTGAGCCATCTCTATTATAGAATTCAACTGTAGTAAATCCTAATTTTTTAACTTGCTTTTTTACTTCCTTGATGTTATCATTATAAGCTATACTAGCAAGTTTAGCAAACAATAATGAACGATCAGGAAAAGACATTTGTGATATTGACATTTTGCCCTCCAGTGTATTGCCCCATTAGTACACATATTTATAGTTTATCAACGCTAAATACAAAGATGGAGTAATAGCAATGAAGAAACGTACTAGAAGTATCCTTGAAGAACTTAATGCTTTAGGCAGAGAGCATTCAAATGATCATCAAATCGAAGCTCGTGCAAATAATATTATCGAAAGTGCTATTAATCTCTTAGGAAGAATCAGTAGCACTTACGATGCAAACACTGCTGGAGAATTAGAAAGAAGATTCTTGAACAGTATTAAATCAGGTGACCCTAAGAAGTTTAAGCGTGGCATCACAAAAGTAATTGAGAGCAAGAACAATGACAAATAAGATTTTTGAAGGCGACATACCACATATGCCAGGAGTAGGACCTATCCACATTGACGAAGTGAGTCCTACTCTAGCAGGTTTAGAACAATCTTTAGGACTAGAATTACAAAAGTGGGTATTAGGTAGCGTCGGCAAAAAAGAATTTTCAGGAGACGTTGATGTTGCAGTGCAAATTCATAGTCCAGAAGAATTTGAAAAATTAAAAGATAAAGTTGCTTCATCGCCTTTGATTTTAGCACATGAACCAAAGGGCGGACTAATACTGTCAGTTGTAAATATTGTCGGGTATGATCCAAATAAAAAAAGCAATGATCCAAAACACGGACCACGCACAGGCAAAGTACAAGTTGATTTTATGCCGGGAGGCGATCCTAATTGGTTAAAAACTTATTACCATTCTCCAAGTAAAGAAGAATCACAATACAAAGGTGTATTTAGAAATATTCTTATTTCAACCATTGCAGCAATGTATGATAAAGAAAAGTCTGAAGAAACAATAGATGACGGACGTCCTGTTTCGATTACTAGATGGAAATGGGGTAGCAATGGCTTACTACGTGTAGAAAGAAAGCCTAAGCCTAAAGCAAAAGGTGAAGGCTATACAAAAGCAAACATTGACACTGTGATTGCCGAACCAATCACAGACGGCGACGAAATTGCAAAGGCTCTAGGATTTGATAGTGTTAAAGATTTAAATAGTTACGAAAGTCTAAAACTTGCAATGGAGAAGAACTATCCTGAACAACTTACTCAAAAGATACTAGATATTTTTGCACAAAATGCACAAGTACAAGACATAGGCGTGCCAGACGAACTAAGATCTCAAGCAGTAAATACTGAAAGTTTGGCAGACAAACACCTCCGTAGACTCAAGGAGTTATTACCTTGAGATACCGAGATTTTAAACTAGTTGAAAGCAAAGTAATATTAAAAGAAGCAGCACGTATTCAACACGCAGAAGACATTGTATTCTGGGAAGGCAGTCGCGGAGCAATGAGAGCACTCGAAGCACTAAAGAATTTAGAAGGTGATTCCCATAAAGATGTTACTTTAAAGTGGGACGGCTCGCCTGCTATTATTTTTGGCCGAGACGAAATGGGAGAGTTTGTGCTAACTGATAAAAGCGGGTTTACAGCAAAGGGATACGATGGTAGATCTAAATCAGGAGACGAACTTGAACAAATGTTTCTCAATAGAAGCGGCGGCAAGAATAGAGACAATCCAGGATATGTTGAATTTGCTTCTAGAATGAAAAGCATTTTTAACTTATACGAAAACGCAGTACCAAAAGACTACAGAGGTTACTTTAAAGGCGACTTACTATATACTACTAAACCTAATATAGTAAATGGTAATTTTATATTTAAGCCAAACATTGTTGAGTATGCTGTAGATGCTAAGTCAGACTTAGGAAAAAGAATTGCACAGTCGACAAGCGGAGTAGTTATTCATAGAGAAGTTGATGCTGCTGGCAACGAAGGACCTTTAAAAAACATAGATGTTTTTCAAGGTAATGATGTTCTAGTAGTTCCACCAGTCAGCGTAGAACGTCCGGCAGATGCACCAAATGAACAAATTGCACAGCTAGAAGCAACTATCAAACAAAATGCTGCTGGCATTGATGAATTATTAAATACGCAAGAATTAAAAGCAAAGCAACTAACAGATTTCTCTACAGTGTTATACACTTATACAAATAGTAAAGTAGACACAGGATTAAAGAATTTAGGTTCTGACTTTGCACAATGGCTAGAACAACGAAAACAAATTAGTGATCGAAAAAAAGCTAAGATACTTGAATATGTAAAAATACATGCAACAGCATTTCAAGCATTATGGAACACCGTTAGCACATTAATGCAAGTTAAAGACGATATTATTCGACAGTTTGATGCGCATGATCAAACTGTTAAACAGACCATCCCAGGTTACGGAGAAGGTGGCGAAGGATATGTACTAGCACACCCAGAAGGCGACATTAAACTAGTACCAAGAGAATTTTTTACAAAAGCTAACAGAGCAGTGGAGAGATAAATGAAAAACTTAATGGAAGAATTTGAAGCAGCACTAGACGACATTGTTGCTCCAGTTTTAAATGATGTAGACGAGGCAGACAATTTTGATCTAACTCCTGCACAGCGCAAGCTAGCAAACTTAGGTAGAGTACTAATGGATCTAGCAACAACAACTAAAGATGATGCACTATCAAACACAATGGCCAAGGTTGGCAATGAGCTAACAAATTTTGGAGCAACCTTTGGACCAAAAAATGTTGCAGACCTTGTTAAAAGAACAGGTGCTAGTCAAACAATTATCGGTAAACTATTGCAACATGCTGAAGCAGTAGCTGATCATAAAGCAGCACTTGCTAACGATCACGAAGACGGCGGACTTGATGACACAGACACTGATGACGAATTTGCTGCACAGGATGATGATGAATTAGCAATGCAAGCAGATAAAGCAGCAAGAGCACGTAGATAAAATGGACGATATGAACTTTATCAAATCAATGTACGAAGACGGATTAGTTGAAAAGAAACTAGACGAAGATGCCTGGTCAAATATTAAATCACGCCGCATACAGAGATTAGATAGAGAAAAGCATGTTGCACTCTACGGATATCTTGTAGGTATTGAAAATGCAATGAAAGCAGTTAAAGCGGCTAATTTGGCAGAAGACGGCAAAGGTATTCCGCCACAATTTGTAAAGGCATATGCTCCTATTTTTGATATGATTGATGATTTTGTTGAAGCAGGACCAGGAGCAATTTCAAGACTGCGTCAGATGCATAAGTTGATCAAAAAACGCCCTTAACGCCTATTTTTTTGTAAAGAGACTAAATACAAATGTAAAACCAACAGAGAGTTGGTTATATGATATAGATTAAAGGAGAAAATATCATGGCTGAAGTAACAAGAGTAAACGGAACAGGACACGCACTAGGAACACTATACGGCTCATTGCAGCTCAAAGCGTTCAAAATGGTCCCAACAACAGCACTAACAGCAGGCATCGGCGGAACAGCTGAAGCACTAGCACAAGAGTTTGGTACAACTGGCGCATTCATCGAAATCGGTGCAAGCGGTACAACTGCACTAATCATCGGCGACGGTCACGCACTAGACGTAGCATCAGTAGACGCTCGTGTAACAGCAGTACTAGGCGAAGCAGTAACAACTACAGAAGTAACAAGCTTCTACGCTATTGCTAACTCGTAAGAATTCCTTACTACCTTAGGAACCGTGATTATGGCCGTAATGGCAGGCGTCACACTAAAGAGTCACTTTTTAAGTGGCTCTTTTTTTATGGCGTAAATACTGTATGAAATATAAAATGTATACCTTAGTAGATATAACCGAGACCGGCGAACGAAAAGGTCCTAACAAGCTAGCAGTAGGCCAGCAAACCAATTGGGATACATTAATTCAAGTTATTGGATTGAGAGCCAATCCAGAACCTGGTAGTGTAACACAAAAAGAAGAGTTAATTACAGATTTAAAATTTGGCAATAGTTACAAGGGAAAACACAAGTATTGGATTTTTGAATTTGTAATGCCAGAAGGATCAACTTCTATTAGTGCATTAAAAGATGACTTTAATTTTATACCTTTTATATCAGGATTAACAGAAACTTTTACTAGTGACATTGACATCTTTATAACCAAAGACAGTAAAACATGTAATGTAATTTTTGAAACAATTGACTAAATACATGTGCTACAATAGCACTAGGCAATATTATATATCTTAAAAGGCTAAAGAAAAACTTACTTTATTTTATGGAGAATAATATGGCCACTGAGCTAGAAAAAACAAATCTAGAAGCACACGTTGATTTATGTGCAATACGCTACGAAGCATTAGAAGGTCGCCTCACCAAGATAGAATCTAAAGTAGAAAATATTCATACAGATATTGTAGAAGGTCAAAAGTCAATGACCAAAGTGCTTATAGGCACAGCTGGCACAGTCGTTGCTAGTTTAATTTCCATAGTAATCGTTATACTAATAAACCCGTAACTTCTCGATAAATAACTATATGTTATTACGAGAGTTTTTTAATACCACCGCACAAATAGACGAAAAACAAGTTTGGGCACGTTCTGGAAGCAAGACAGTGCGAAAATTTCGCTGTTCTGCTGGCCCTAGAAAAGGTCGTGTTGTAGCACAAATGTCTCAGTGCTTCGCAGCGCCTGATATTAAAAAGAGAGTTACCCTTAAAAGAACAAAAGCACGCCTTGGTAAGAAAATGGCAAGAAAGGCTAGAAGAACTAAAAGAATAAATCCAGCTAGTCGTAGAGTAGCAGCTCTAAATAAGGCAAGGAAATAGGCTATGGAAGTATTCGAAATAGTTGAAGCAACTACTGCTTGGAAACGTCAAGGTAATAAAGTTACTAGAAAGTATCGTTGCACAAGTGGTCCAAGAAAAGGACAAGTTAGAGCAAGTCCAGCAGCTTGTAATGCTCCTATTAATATTAAGAAAAAGAACACGCTCAAAAAAACTAAACAAAAAATGGGAAGCCATGGTGTATATCGACAGCAGCAATCTAAAAGAAGAAATCCGCAGTCTCGACGATTAACAACTTTAAATAAACCTCGTAGAAGGAGTGTAAGATGAAAATAACTGATCTATTATTAAATGAAGCAGAACCACAAGGCACAATTGCACCTGGACAGCAGCAACCAACAATGGGTGCACAGCCTAACACAGCACAACAGCAAGCTCAACCAGCTAATACACAAGCTCCTAATCAGCAAGCTTCCAATCAGCAAGCTCCTAATCAGCAAGCTCAGCAACAGCAAGCTCAAAACAATCAGCAGCGTAAAAAAATGTTGCAAGATCAAATTAAAAGTGCTGAAGAACAAGTAAAAGCACAACAAGAGCAAATTACTGCATTAAAAAAACAAATGGCAGCTATAAGATGAAAATAAGCGAAGTTCTCAAACAGTTTGAAATTTTTGTATCTAACGAAGAAAAAGTAATTCTAAATAAATTAGAAACCTTGCTTCCTATTGATAGCTACAATGATAGAGAGCGTTTCGTAATTGAGAACTTAGTTCGTAAAAGTTTGGTAAGTAAAGTTAAGCACAATAACACTTATATGGTAGTAAAAAATGAACACTAATCTTATAAATCAGTTAAAAGATCTTGTAGATTCATCTGTTGATACAGTTCTTTTCCCTGTTAAAACAGGCAATAAAATTAATATAGGGTCATACTCGATAAAACACTCACGAGGTACTTTTTCTATTAAATGTTACAAATCTAAGGATATTGTTGCTCAGACTTATACAAAGGCTGCTGCAATAGCTATTGCAAAGTCTCTTGCTAAGAACAAACAGAGCGTAACTGTTAATATAATAGAACTAGATAAAATTGCAGCCAAACACGGCAATGATTGTATTTTTTACCGTCATACCCTAAAGAAAACAACAAATCAAATAATACGTGACACAACGTTGAACAGATTTGATATATCTATCCAAAAACAACAGGATGCAATAGATAAAATTAAGCAGTATATTTTGTAAAAAGACTAAATAATATATAATACAGGTAATCCAATAGGAAGAGTTACAATGAACATTAGAGAAATCAACAAACCAGTCACAGCAAAGAGCTTGAACGAAAGCCTTGCTAAGAAATTTGGAAAAAAAATTGCATTAGAGCAGTTTACACTAGAACAGTTACAAGACGTACGAAACAAAATTCGTACAACACTAAGTCAAGTAGAAACTAATGAAAGTTTTAACACTGTACAAAGCGAATCATATCAAAAAAACAAACTCTTCCTTGATGTTTTAAATGCTGAGATTAGCGAACGTGCAAATGTTGTCGAGGCTGAATGTACAGACTGCAAATGTAGCCCATGTGAGTGTTCAACAACCGAAGCAGAAGACCAAAACGATGACGGCAAGAACAACTTTGATGATGTAAAAATTGCACGTATGGTGGCAAGCGGCATGAGTAAAGAAGAAGCAATAGCAAAACTTAAAAACCAAAACGAATCAGTAATCAAAGAAGGTGCTGAAGACCAAGCAGAGCTAGTAATGGCATCTAAAGACATGGTCAACCGTGTTACTAGTTGGATGGAAGACACTGCTGAAATGCAAACAGAATCAATGCTAGAACTAGCCGATGCTATTAGAGACGAACAAGGACAACAAGCAAGTGATGCATTTGTTCAAACAGTTAAGCCTGCACTAGAATCTCTTTACAGTGCTTTAGAAAGTACACGCGAAAGCTTAACACAAGGTGTGGGACAATTAACAGGCGAAGCTGAACCTGTAGCTGACATGGGAACAGATCCAATAGATACTGATATGGATATGGAGCCAACTGTTGATTCGGATGCAGATCTTGGCGCATCACTAGATGCAGCACCGGCAGCAGCAGGAGGCGAAGAAGAAGCAGGTCGTGCAAAGCGTGAAAGCGTTCAACGCAAGAAAAAAGCAATGATCGAAACAAGCAGACGCTTAGGAACTATCCTTTCAAAAAAAAAGTAATTGAGTCTCCTGAGACTAATGAAAAGCTGGTAATGGCTTTGAGAACTGTTCAACAAGCAGCAGATCAAAAAGGCAAGCCAGCTTTCTTGCATTTTAAAAAACCTACTCAAGAGACTATTAAACAAGATACTATTAATTTAGATCTAAATAAAATTATGCAAAACGTAGGTGGCGAAGCGTTTGAACTTGGTACACTTAAAAATGCATACGATTCAGATCCTCGTGTAAAAGAAATGATCAACGACTTTAACGAAGACGGAATTACCTTAAAAACTAAGCAAGATGTAGACAAAGGTGTACAAGGCGGCGCAGAAGGCGGCGATGATGTGTCTCAAATGGCACAACGTGCAACTAATTTAGGCTCTTCTTTATAAAAACTTCTTGACAACTAATTAATTTGATTGTATACTAATACAAATCAATAGGAGGTCTTATGACTGATCGAAGCAATGAAGAAATAATAGTTGAAATTAAAGAATTATTAGAAAGTCACGTAAAGCCAGCAGTGGCATCTCATGGAGGGACAATTAGCTTTGTAACCTATGACGAAGGCACAGTGTTATTAGAACTAGGCGGCGCTTGTTCTGGCTGCGCAGGCAGTACAATGACTCTTAAAATGGGCGTAGAAAATACTCTTAAACATTTTATTCCTGAAATACAACAAGTAGATAGTGTTGATGATCCAAACTCGAACGTGATGCCATATTATCAAGATCCGTTCTTTCCAATGTCGAGTCGAATTGATGCCCTGGATATTAGCGACGGAGATATCGATGACACTGATAATTAATAAGTTTGATTACGCACCGATTTCGCGTAAAAATGTAGACGGCAAGCGCAAGTACATGACACCCGATGGTGGTGCTGTAGCAAGCGTTACAACGATCTTAGACGCCACCAGTGACAAGACAGGCTTAATTGCTTGGCGCAAGCGTGTAGGAGAAAAGAAAGCACAAGAAGTCGTTACAGAGGCTGCTGGTGTTGGTACACGCATGCACAAGTATTTGGAAGACTATGTAGAGTTTGGTGAATGGCCTACTCCAGGTGGCAACCCATTTGCTAAGAAAGCACACGCAATGGCTACACAGATTCGAGACAACGCTATGGTAGACGTTGATGAGATCTGGGGCAGTGAAGTTGCGCTTTATGTTCCGCAGATGTATGCCGGTACTACTGACCTAGTAGGACAGTACAAAGGTAATCCGTGCATCATGGACTTTAAACAGACTAACAAGCCTAAGAAGTTAGAGTACGTACAGAACTACTTCTTACAGCTAGTAGCATATGCAGAAGCGCACAACGAAATCTATGGCACTAATATACGTGAAGGACATATCTTTATGTGTAGTAGAGGTGATGATGGAATGTTACTAGGTGGAGAAACGTACCAACAATTTGATGTTTGGCCACACGAGTATGACGAATGGCGTAACGAATGGTACAATCGTGTATACCAATATTATGAACAGAATACCTAACAGCTTCTCTTGTGCATAAATACATTATATTAAATGCGTAGGAGATAACACGTGGCTGTCGTCCAAATTTCGAGAATTCAGGTCCGTAGAGGACAAAAAAATACAGGTTCAGGATTACCTCAATTAGCTTCGGGAGAGCTCGGCTGGGCAATCGATACTAGAGAATTATATATCGGCAACGGTGCAGTAAGTGAAGGTTCTCCGGCAGTTGGTAATACTAAAATATTAACAGCATACGATGATTTGTTTTCTTTAGCTGATAGTTACACATACAGCGTAGATAAATCTTATGTACTTACAGGGCCTGACTCGTCAAATGCTACTAAACGCACTTTACAAGAGCGTTTAGACGACCGCGTGAGTGTTCGTTCTTTCGGAGCCAAAGGTGACGGAGTAACTAACGATACTGTTGCATTACAAAGAGCATTAGATCAATTATACTTAAATAGTGCGACAAAAGGTAGTACTATAAGTAGAGTAGAATTACATTTAGAAGCAGGTACGTATGTAATAAACGACACTCTTTATGTGCCGCCCTATGCATCTTTGATCGGTAGTGGCTCGGGAAAAACTGTAATAAGTTCAACTGTCAATAAACCAATTTTTATTACAGTTAATAGTAGTAGTACTCCGGGTGCACCAGCAAGTGATTCTTCATCTACTTCTCTTACACAAGCTACCGATATTCTACTTAAAGGCATGAGCCTTAAAACTATCGGCGCCGGAGCAGCAGGTACTAATAATGTTAGCAGCAATCAAGATGCAGATACTGCAAAATGTTTAGTATTACAAAGTTGTAAAGACAGCGTGTTTGACGACATTACGTTTGAAGGTGTGTGGGTTAACGGAGCAGCAGTTGATCAAGACAATGCTATTGTAATGAATAATCTTAGCGGAGTTGTTGCATCAGACAATAACACATTCTCAAGATGCAATTTTCTAGGGTTTGGTACCGCAGTTAGATCAAATTGGGATTCGGATGATAATACTTTTGATCAATGTAAATTTGAAACACTAGGACATGCATTTATATATGGCAAAGATATGATACTTGGCAACGAAGCTAGTGGAAAAAGTCGTGGCCCTAGTTACAATACCGTATCTCGTAGCACGTTTAATAATATACATAGAGAAACAATAAGAGTTGTTAATGGCGAAAATAATATCAGCAAGCGCAATAAGTATGTTCTTTGCGGAAATAATGGATCTATTGATACAATTCCTATGTTTTCGATTATAAAATACGAAAAAGATAAAAATAAATCTTTTGAAGATTATTTTTCAAGAACCTATGCATTATCGAGCGGCAGTGGACTTGATAATGTTCCATATTACCCAGAAGTAGAAGGGTCTGCTTTTTATAAAACTGAATTTGAAAATGTAATAAGCATTGGACAAGTGTCAAATGTTAGAGCATTTAGATTACCAGGTGTAGCAAACCAAGCATATGAAATTGATTATACTCTTGTAAGTGAAAATTATAGACACATTCGAAGCGGAACGATGCATGTTGTTGTTGATGCTTACGGAGATAATGTAGAAATTTCAGACGAATATCATTACACAGGCGACGAAGCCTATTTAGAAAGCATTGAATTTAATGTTTTACTTAGAGATGTAGATTTAGACTTGACACAGGAAACTATTGATGTTATAGTTACTTCAACAATGCCAACAGACGATGCAACACAAATGAAGTATACAGTAACAGCAAAGAAAACTAATGTCATTTAATGTTCAATAAACCTTATGAAGACAGACTAACTCTCTGGAGAGAATTTAGAGAATCTCTTGAAGTTGTCTCTGATCCAATTGATGCAGCTATTCAATTTTATAGCACTGCACCCAAAGTTACTCTGAATGCAGATCCTTGGAATCGAGAAGCTTGGCCGACTCCGTGGGAACTTCTACAAGACAACGAGTACTGTAACTTTACTCGTGTATTAGGAATATGTTATTCCTTACAGTTAACAGACTGTTTTAAGGAGTCTCAAATTGAGATACATATCTACACAGACAGTAAAAAGGGTTATGTTTTTTTACTGTTAATCGACAATCATGTAATAGGATGGGAAGAGGATGCATATGTGGACGTTAATGACTTACCAAAAGATCTTGTGCCACAACGTGTATATTCTATGTCAACCATCCAATAAATAATTAAATAATTAACGTAAAAAGAAAACTAGGAGCACAGAAAATATGTCAAACGGAACCATGATCGTCAAGCGTGACGGCACTAAAGAGCACCTTAATATTGATAAAATTCATAAAGTTGTAGAACATGCATGTGAAGGTTTAGCCGGTGTCAGTAGCAGTCAAATTGAAATGAATGCAAACATTCAATTCTATGACGGTATGAGTACAAATGAAATCCAAGAAATATTAGTACGTAGTGCAAACGATCTTATTTCATTAGATGTACCTAACTATCAATTTGCAGCAGCAAGACTGCTGAGTTATGGTGTTAACAAAATGGTGTTTGGCGAGTACAACGCAATCACACTACAACACAATATCGATAAAAATATCGAACGTGGCGTGTACGATGCAGAGATTTTAGAAAAATATACAGCTGAAGAGATTGCAACATTAGACGGTTATATTCGTCACAAGCGTGATGAGAACTTTACCTATGCTGGACTGCGCCAAGTAGTAGACAAATATCTTGTACAGGATCGTTCATCAGGCGAAATATTCGAGACTCCCCAGTTTATGTACATGATGATTGCAGCAACACTATTTGCTAACTATCCAGCAGAAACACGCATGCACTATGTAAGGAGATACTACGATGCGACCTCACTTTTTAAAGTCAATATCCCAACCCCAGTCATGGCAGGAGTCCGTACTCCAGTTCGCCAGTTTGCCTCTTGTGTGCTTGTTGACAGCGACGACACACTCGATTCGATCTTTGCGTCAGACATGTCCATTGGTAGATACACAGCTCAAAGAGCTGGTATCGGTATTAACGCAGGACGTATCCGCGGAGTTAACTCAAAAATCAGAGGCGGAGAAGTAGCACACACAGGTATTGTCCCGTTTCTAAAGAAGTTCGAAAGCACAGTACGTTGCTGTACACAGAACGGTGTGCGTGGCGGTAGTGCTACTGTACACTTCCCGTTCTGGCATCAAGAAATTGAAGACATCCTTGTGCTAAAGAATAACAAAGGTACAGAAGATAACCGTGTACGCAAGCTAGACTACAGCATCCAGCTAAACAAAACTATGTATGAAAGACTACTAAATGGCGGCAATATCACTCTTTTCTCGCCACATGATGTTCCGGGTCTATATGATGCATACTTTGGTGATCCAGCAGCATTCCAAGAGCTTTATAAAAAGTACGAACGTGCTACAAGCATCAAGAAGAAAACTGTATCAGCAATGGAATTGTTCTCGGCACTAATCAAAGAACGTGCAGAAACAGGACGCATGTATATTATGAACGTTGATCATGCAAACACACACAGTTCATTCAAAGACACTGTTTACATGAGTAATCTATGTCAAGAGATTACACTGCCAACTAAGCCACTCAATCATATCGATGACGATGAAGGCGAGATTGCTCTTTGTATTCTTAGTGCTATTAACGTTGGATTAATTAAGAATACTGACGACTTAGAAGATCTATGTGATCTTGCTGTTCGTGCGCTGGAAGAAATTATTGATTACCAACGTTACCCAATCTTAGCTGCTGAAAAGTCAACCAAAGCACGCCGCAGTTTAGGAGTAGGGTATATTGGTCTTGCGCATTACCTTGCTAAGAATCACGTACAATATAATAATCCAGAAGCATGGAAACTAGTACACGATCTAACAGAAGCTTTTCAATATTACTTGCTTAAGGCATCAAATAATCTTGCTAAAGAGCGCGGCGCTTGTGAGTACTTTAACCGTACTAAATACTCAGACGGCATCCTTCCAATTGATACGTATAAGAAGGACGTTGATACTATTGTAGCAAACGAGTTGAAGTATGATTGGGACACACTACGCAACGATATTAAGGAACACGGGCTCAGGCACTCAACTTTGTCCGCACAAATGCCATCGGAGAGCAGTTCCGTTGTGTCGAACGCAACAAACGGTATCGAGCCACCTAGAGGATACTTGTCCGTTAAAAAGTCCAAGAAGGGGCCTCTTAAGCAGATTGTTCCACAATATCAGAGCCTTAAGGCGCACTACACATTGTTGTGGGACATGCCTAGCAACGAAGGTTATATCAATACAGTCGCAGTAATGCAAAAGTTCTTTGATCAAGGCATTAGTGGTAACTGGAGTTACAACCCAACACACTTCCCAGATAACGAAGTACCGATGAGTAAGATGATTAACGACTTGTTGACAACTTACAAAATGGGTTGGAAGACATCTTATTATCAAAATACTTACGATTACAAAACTGATCCAAGTGAATTAGAAGATGATAAACCAGAACAAGCATTAGCACCAAGTACAATTGATATGAGCGACGAAGAAGCTTGTGATAGTTGCGCAATTTAAAAAATAGCGGTTGACTTTGATAGTTAACCGCTATATACTATACA
>Ga0115571_1001839_pt1 | contig 14520 bp, 9 predicted proteins | sample COGITO_mtgs_1205_FD_87293 | JGI IMG/M metagenome (GOLD analysis project Ga0115571, IMG submission 87293) | Pelagic marine microbial communities from North Sea - COGITO_mtgs_120531 | ecosystem: Environmental > Aquatic > Marine > Epipelagic | place: Germany:Helgoland, sampling site Kabeltonne...
TTAACGCATCAAAACATTAACGTTCCTAGGGGTTATGCGGTAACAGTAAGTGCCTTTAATGCTTTTATTGAAGAGAATAAACTTGAGAATAAGATCAATGCACTGATCAACGAAATAGACCTAAGTGATATTATTAGTCTTCGAAAAAAAGGATCTGAAATTCGAAAAATAATTTCAAACGGACGTTTCCCAATACGCCTAGAAAAAGACATCCTAGAAGCGTACTATGCTCTTTCAGAAACTTATGAACAAGATGCGACAGACGTTGCAGTTCGTTCTTCGGCTACTGCCGAAGACTTACCAGAGGCCTCCTTTGCTGGTCAACAAGCGACATATTTGAATATTCGAGGGGGAGAAATGCTTCTAACAGCCATTCGAAATTGCTTTGCCTCTCTTTATACAGATCGAGCAATATCTTATAGATCTTCTAGAGGTTTTGATCACTTTAAAGTAAAATTATCTGTTTGCATTCAAAAAATGGTGCGTTCAGATATTGGCAGCTCAGGTGTCGCCTTTTCACTTGATACAGAAAGTGGATTTAAAGACATCATTCTTATCAATGGTGCTTATGGACTGGGCGAACTTGTTGTAGGAGGAGAAATTTCGCCAGATGAATTTTTAGTTTTCAAACCTACCTTAGACAAAGGATATAATGCCATTATTGAAAAAAAGTTAGGTAGCAAGACCCATAAATTAGTTTATGGAAACAAGCCCTTTGAAACAGTTAAAAAAGTACCTGTAGATTTAGAAAAGACCAACACCTTTTGTCTCACAAATGAACAAGTCATTCAGCTGTCTAAATGGGTACAAAAGATTGAAAAGCATTACACCAATTTAAGAGGCTCGTGGTGTCCTATGGACATTGAATGGGCAATTGATGGATTGACAAACGAACTCTTTATCGTACAAGCGCGTCCAGAGACCATTCATTCGCAGTTAGAAGGAGAAGAGAGTATAAAGGAATACACGATTGAAAATCCCGAAAAGTTAAAGGAAAATCTAGTTTTAGAAGGGGTAGCAGTTGGAGATAAAATTGGAAGTGGTCGGGTTAGAAAAATATTAACCCTCGACGGTAGAGATGGTAGTACTGATGAAACAGAGTTTAAAGAAGGAGAAGTTTTAGTCACTGAAATGACTGATCCAGATTGGGAGCCCCTTATGAAAAAAGCTGCCGCTATCGTTACAGAAAAAGGGGGAAGAACTTGTCATGCAGCCATTGTCGCACGTGAAATTGGAGTTCCTGCAATTGTAGGTTCACATTCGGCAACTTCGATATTAAAAAATGATCAAGAGGTAACAATAAGTTGTGCAGAAGGAAATATTGGTAAAATTTATAATGGTAAAATTGCCTATAAGCTTGAAGAGAAACAATACAAATCATTCCCAAAAACAGGAACCCCTGTAATGTTCAATATCGGCTCGCCAGAATTGGCCTTTCAATACCGAAAAATACCAAACAAGGGAGTTGGTTTAGCACGACAAGAATTTATCATCAATAATCACATTAAGGTCCATCCACTGGCATTGTTAAACCACCAAAATTTAAATGACGCAAAATTAAGTAGTGCTATAGCAGAATTAATTTTAGGTTACCCTACAGAAAAAGATTACTTCATTGATAAGTTAGCTCAAGGAATCGCTAAAATTGCTGCAGCGTTTTACCCTAAAAAAGTCATTACAAGACTGTCAGACTTTAAATCGAATGAATATTTCAACCTGCTTGGAGGAAAATATTTTGAACCTAATGAAGAAAACCCAATGATAGGATGGCGTGGTGCCTCTCGCTATTATTCTGATGATTTTAAAGATGCTTTTGCATTAGAATGTAAGGCATTACTTAAAGTTCGTGAAGAATTTGGGTTAACTAATACCACCATTATGATTCCTTTTTGCAGAACACCAGAGGAACTAAAAAAGGTTTTGGATATCATGAAAAGTCATGGATTAGTTCGAGGAGAAAAAGGATTAGAAATTTATCTTATGGCAGAAATTCCTTCGAATGTCATACTAGCTAATCAATTTGCACCTATGATTGATGGCTTTTCGATTGGGTCAAATGACTTAACACAGTTGACCTTAGGGCTTGACCGGGATTCTAGTTTGGTAGCACATCTTTATGATGAACGAAACACTGCGGTCAAAGAAATGATAAAACTATTGATTAAAACAGCAAAAAAACATCAGGTTAAAGTAGGTATATGCGGACAGGGTCCATCTGACTTTCCAGACTTTACGGCATTTCTAGTTGAAGAAGGAATAGATACTATATCAGTGACTCCAGACTCTGTTTTAAAAACCCTAAAGATGATCAATACGATAGAAACCGCTAAAGGATAATCTTTGCATAAAAAAACATCCCCAACATTGTTGTTGGGGATGTTATGTTAAGCTTCGCCTGTAGGGCCAAAGTTGAGCGGAATCTGCGGTTGCTCTTTCACGTTGATTTTCCCGTTAGCTTGTTCAAATCGCTGAATGTTATCACCTAATGCTTTGTGGAGGCGTTTTGCATGTTCTGGCGTTAGGATAATCCTTGACTTGACCTTTGCTTTAGGAGCACCGGGCATCAAAGCAATAAAATCAACAATAAATTCTGAGACAGAGTGATTGATGATCACGAGGTTACTGTAAGTCCCCTCTGCGGTCTTTTCATCCAACTCAATGTTTATTTTTTGATCTTTAGCGGGTTGATCGCTCATGACTTACAACTTAACTTTTTGTTCTGTTTCTTTGTCGATTAGCAAGCTAGTGTACTCGTCTTTTGATCCAACAATAACATCGTTGTATTCACGTAAACCAGTACCAGCGGGAATCTTGTGTCCTACAATTACGTTCTCTTTTAAGCCTTCTAGAGTATCTTCTTTTCCACTTACAGCCGCCTCGTTCAATACTTTAGTAGTTTCCTGGAATGATGCTGCAGAAATAAATGACTTAGTCTGAAGCGATGCACGGGTAATCCCTTGCAGTTCTGGTGTAGCAGTTGCAGGTTGAGCATCACGTGCTACTACAACAGCTTTTCCTTCACGCTTCAAGTAAGAGTTTTCATCGCGTAATTCACGAGAAGTAATTACTTGACCAGCCTTTAAGTTTTCAGAGTCTCCAACTTCTTCCACTACTTTCTTACCATAGAGGTTGTCGTTTTCTTCGATGAAATCATATTTATGGGCCAACTGATTTTCTAACAATAGCGTATCTCCTGGATCGTTGATTTTCACCTTACGCATCATTTGACGTACAACTACCTCAAAGTGCTTGTCGTTGATTTTCACCCCTTGTAATCGATATACTTCTTGTACTTCGTTTACTAAGTATTGCTGTACTGCAGATGGGCCTTTGATTTTAAGAATATCTAATGGTGTGATTGAACCGTCTGATAAAGGCATTCCTGCTTTTACAAAGTCATTTTCTTGAACTAAGATTTGGTTCGATAATTTCACTAAGTATTTCTTGATGTCACCAAATTTAGACTCAACAATGATTTCGCGGTTACCACGCTTGATTTTCCCGAAAGACACAACTCCGTCAATCTCAGATACAACTGCTGGGTTAGAAGGGTTACGCGCTTCAAATAATTCTGTTACACGTGGTAAACCTCCTGTAATATCTCCAGACTTAGCAGATTTACGAGGAATCTTCACTAAGATTTTTCCTTCTTTAATCTTCTCGTTGTCATCGACCATGATGTGAGCTCCAACGGGTAAGTTGTAAGAACGCAATACATTGCCTTTGTTATCTTGGATTAATAAAGTTGGAATTAACTTTTTGTTTCTAGATTCAGAAATTACTTTTTCTTGGAAACCAGTTTGTTCATCGATTTCTACTTGATAAGTAACTCCTTGCTCGATATTATCATAAACGATTTTACCAGCAAATTCTGAAACGATTACCCCGTTAAATGGATCCCAAGAACAAACAGATTGTCCTTTCTTTAGAGTTGCTCCATTTTCAATATTTAAGATAGAACCATAAGGAATGTTGTTCGTTGACAATATATTCTTAGTTTTCTTATCGATTAACTTTATTTCAGAAGTTCGAGAGATCACGATGTTTACTTCGTTCCCTTCTTGATCTTGCCCTTTAACAGTTTTAAGATCTTCGATTTCTGCTACCCCATCAAATTTAGTAATGAGTTGGTTTTCTTCTGAAATGTTTCCTGCTACCCCACCAACGTGGAAAGTACGCAAGGTTAACTGTGTACCAGGTTCTCCAATAGATTGCGCTGCAACTACACCTACGGCTTCTCCTTTTTGAACCATTTTACCGGTAGCAAGGTTACGACCATAACAAGAAGCACAGATACCGCGTTTCGCTTCACAAGTCAATGGTGAGCGAACTTCGACAGACTCAATTGGCATATCGTCAATAGAATCTGCTACTAGATCTAGGATCTCGTGTCCAGCTTCAACAACAACCTCTCCAGTTCGTGGATTAACGATGTCTTCTAATGCGACACGCCCGCGGATACGATCAGATAGTTTTTCAACGATCTCTTCGTTTTTACGCAATGGTTTAACGGTCACACCACGTAAGGTACCACAGTCAACTGTATTAATAATCACATCTTGAGATACATCTACTAAACGACGGGTTAAGTAACCAGCATCTGCCGTTTTTAATGCGGTATCTGCTAATCCTTTACGTGCACCGTGAGTTGAGATAAAATATTCAAGAATTGAAAGTCCTTCTTTAAAGTTAGAAAGAATAGGGTTTTCAATGATTTCCCCACCTCCAGCAGTTGATTTCTTTGGCTTAGCCATCAAACCACGCATACCGGTTAACTGACGAATCTGTTCTTTCGATCCACGTGCTCCAGAATCTAACATCATATATACTGAGTTAAATCCTTGTTGGTCTTCGCTAATTCGTTTCATGGCCAAAGAGGTCAAGTGTGAGTTAGTCGACGTCCACACGTCAATGATCTGGTTATAACGTTCGTTATTGGTGATTAATCCCATGTTGTAGTTGCCCATAATCCCATCTACCTTTTTATTGGCATCGTCGATTAATGGTAACTTTTCTGGTGGGATAATAATATCTCCTAAACTAAAGGATAGTCCCCCTTTAAAGGCGAAACCGTATCCCATGCTTTTGATTTTATCTAAAAACTCAGCTGTTTCTGGAACGCTAGTAACTTTTAAGATTTGGCCAATGATATCACGTAAGTTCTTCTTGGTTAATACTTCGTTAAAGTAACCTGCTTTTTCTGGGACAACTTCGTTAAAGAGAACACGTCCTACCGTAGTATCAATGATTTGGTATTCTAACGCACCTTCTTCGTTCAATACTTTTGTGCGAATCTTGATGGTTGCATTCAAATCAACACGTTTCTCATTATAAGCGATATGTACTTCTTCTACAGAATATAAAGTAAGTCCTTCACCTTTAACCACAAGATCTTTTGTAGACTTGCGCGCTTTAGTCATATAATAAAGTCCCAAGACCATATCCTGAGAAGGTACCGTTACTGGTGATCCATTCGCAGGGTTTAAGATATTGTGAGAAGCTAACATTAATAGTTGTGCTTCAAGGATTGCTTCTGGTCCTAAAGGTAAGTGAACCGCCATTTGATCCCCGTCAAAGTCGGCGTTGAATGCCGTACATACTAGTGGGTGTAATTGGATCGCTTTTCCTTCTATTAATTTAGGTTGGAAAGCTTGAATTCCTAGACGGTGTAATGTGGGGGCCCTGTTCAATAGTACAGGGTGTCCTTTCAATACATTTTCTAAGATGTCCCAAACAACCGGTTCTTTGCGGTCGATAATTTTCTTTGCAGATTTTACCGTTTTTACGATCCCACGCTCGATTAACTTACGGGTGATAAACGGCTTGTAAAGCTCTGCTGCCATATCTTTAGGAAGACCACATTCAAATAATTTTAATTCTGGTCCTACAACAATTACAGAACGTGCAGAATAGTCAACACGTTTTCCTAATAAGTTTTGACGAAAACGTCCTTGCTTTCCTTTTAAGGAATCAGATAATGATTTAAGCGGACGGTTAGAGTCAGTTTTTACTGCAGATGATTTACGGGTGTTATCAAATAATGAATCGACAGATTCTTGTAACATACGTTTTTCATTACGCAAGATTACCTCTGGTGCTTTGATTTCGACCAAACGCTTTAAACGATTGTTACGAATAATCACACGACGGTAAAGATCATTTAAATCTGAGGTAGCAAAACGACCTCCATCTAAAGGAACTAAAGGACGTAATTCTGGTGGAATTACAGGAATCACCTTCATGATCATCCATTCTGGACGATTTTCTTTACGGGTATTCGCATCTTTTAATGCTTCAACAACTTGAAGACGCTTTAAGGCTTCGGTCTTACGTTGCTTAGAAGTTTCGTTATTTGCTTTGTGACGCAATTCATAAGAAAGTCCTTCTAAGTCAATACGGGACAGCAATTCGATCAAACACTCTGCTCCCATTTTAGCGATAAACTTGTTTGGATCGCTATCATCGAGGTATTGATTATCGTCTGGAAGACCTTCCATCACGTTTAGGTATTCTTCTTCTGTCAAGAAGTCCATTTTTTGCAATGACTCTCCTTCTTCGTTTACTGCAAGACCAGCTTGAATTACAACATAACGCTCATAATAGATGATCATGTCAAGTTTCTTAGAAGGAAGACCTAAAAGGTATCCAATCTTGTTTGGTAAAGAACGGAAGTACCAGATGTGTGCTACAGGAACAACTAAGTTAATGTGCCCTACACGATCTCGACGTACTTTCTTTTCAGTAACCTCTACCCCACAACGGTCACAAACGATTCCTTTATAACGGATACGCTTGTATTTTCCGCAGGCACATTCAAAGTCTTTTACAGGACCAAAGATGCGCTCGCAAAATAAACCGTCACGTTCTGGTTTGTGGGTTCTATAGTTAATGGTTTCTGGTTTTAACACCTCACCACGTGAATTTCCTAGAATAACTTCTGGAGAAGAAAGTCCGATGGAAATTTTATTGAATTTTTTTTGGGTTACATTTTCGCTATTTCTTGCCATAACTAATGTTCTTTTTGGTTGTTGTTTATGAAATTTCCTTGATTATTCTTCTAAGCGAATGTCTAATCCTAGTCCTTTCAATTCATGCATCAATACGTTAAAGGATTCTGGTAAGCCAGGTTCTGGCAATGTTTCTCCTTTTACGATTGACTCGTATGTTTTGGCGCGTCCAATCACATCATCTGATTTGACGGTTAAGATTTCCTGTAAGGTGCTCGATGCTCCATAAGCTTCAAGTGCCCATACTTCCATCTCTCCAAAACGTTGTCCACCAAATTGTGCTTTACCTCCTAACGGCTGTTGCGTAATAAGAGAGTAAGGCCCAATAGATCTAGAGTGCATTTTGTCATCTACCATGTGTCCTAATTTCAACATATAGATTACCCCTACCGTTGCCGGTTGGTCAAAGCGTTCTCCAGTTCCTCCATCATAGAGGTAAGTATGTCCGTATTGTGGAATTCCAGCTTTTGCCGTTAGGTCGTCGATCTCTGCTGCACTTGCACCATCAAAAATTGGTGTTGCATATTTTTCGCCGAGTTCTAATCCAACCCATCCTAATACAGTTTCATATATCTGCCCAATGTTCATTCGCGATGGTACCCCTAGTGGGTTCAACACGATGTCTACTGGTGTTCCATCTTCTAAGAATGGCATATCTTCATGACGAACGATACGTGCAACAATACCTTTGTTCCCGTGACGTCCCGCCATTTTATCTCCTACTTTAAGCTTACGCTTTTTAGCGATATATACTTTTGCTAAACGCTTGATTCCAGCAGGTAGTTCATCTCCTACACTAATGGTAAACTTCTCACGACGTAAGGCCCCTTGTAAATCGTTTTCTTTGATTTTATAATTGTGAATCAAATCAGCGATTAAACGGTTGGTTTCGTCTGTCGTAGTCCATGTCCCTCTAGTAAGGTGAGTGTAGTCATCTACTTTAGATAACATTTTTAAGGTGTACTTTTTCCCTTTTGGAAGAACTTCTTCTCCTAAGTCATTTTGTACTCCTTGACATGTTTTTCCATTTACGATAGAGAATAACTTCTCTACCATAATTCCGCGAAGCTCTTCAAACTTCACATCATAGCTTTCTTCTAATGCTTCTAACTCTGCCTTATCCTGGTTGCGCTTGCGCTTATCCTTAACAGAACGGGTAAAGAGTTTTTTATCAATAACCACCCCACGCAATGATGGTGGTGCTTTTAATGAAGCATCTTTTACATCCCCCGCTTTGTCACCAAAGATGGCACGTAATAGTTTCTCTTCTGGGGTTGGATCAGATTCTCCTTTAGGAGTAATTTTACCAATTAAGATATCACCAGGGTTAACTTCTGCCCCGATACGAATCATACCAAATTCATCTAAGTCCTTCGTCGCTTCTTCGCTTACGTTAGGGATGTCATTGGTTAATTCTTCTGCTCCTAATTTTGTGTCGCGAACATCTAAAGAGTATTCGTCAATGTGGATAGAAGTAAAGATATCTTCGCGAACTACTTTTTCTGAGATCACGATAGCATCCTCAAAGTTATACCCTTTCCAAGGCATAAAGGCTACTTTCATGTTTCGCCCTAAAGCTAATTCTCCATCTTGTGTAGCATAACCTTGACATAAAACTTGTCCTTTTGTCACCTTATCGCCTTTGCGAACGATTGGCTTAAGGTTGATACAAGTTCCTTGGTTGGTTTTTCTAAACTTGATTAAGTTATACGACTTTGTATCACTATCAAAGCGCACTTTTTCTTCAAGTTCTGAATAGCTGTAACGTATGGTGATTTTTTGTGCATCAACATATTCTACAACTCCGTCTCCTTCTGCATTAATTAATACACGAGAATCAGACGCTACTTGACGTTCAAGACCAGTTCCTACAATAGGAGATTCTGGGCGTAAAAGTGGTACTGCCTGACGCATCATGTTTGATCCCATCAAGGCACGGTTTGCATCATCGTGTTCCAAGAAAGGAATTAATGAAGCCGAGATAGAAGCGATCTGGTTAGGTGCTACATCTGTATAATGCACTTGAGTTGGATCAACTACTGGATAATCTGCTTCTTCACGAGCAATGATTTTATCCTCGGTGATTTTCCCCTTTTTATCAAAAGGAATATTCGCTTGAGCGATTAATTTGTCTTCTTCCTCTTCTGCACTTAAGTAGATAGGGTTTTCAAGATCGATTTTCCCATCGGTTACTTTGCGATAAGGTGTTTCGATAAATCCAAGGTTGTTCACTTTGGCAAAAACACTTAAAGAAGAGATTAAACCAATGTTTGGTCCTTCTGGTGTTTCAATAGGACATAAACGTCCGTAGTGTGTGTAGTGTACATCTCGCACCTCAAATCCTGCGCGCTCTCTTGATAAACCTCCAGGTCCAAGAGCCGATAGACGACGCTTGTGGGTAATCTCTGCTAATGGATTGGTTTGATCCATGAATTGAGATAGCTGGTTTGTTCCAAAGAAAGTATTGATCACAGAAGATAAGGTCTTCGCATTAATCAAATCGATCGGAGTAAAGACTTCGTTATCTCGCACATTCATACGCTCGCGGATGGTTCTAGCCATACGGGCTAAACCAACACCAAACTGAGAAGATAATTGTTCTCCTACTGTACGAACACGACGGTTAGATAAGTGATCGATATCATCGATCTCTGCTTTAGAGTTGATCAATTCGATTAAGTACTTGATAATGGTGATAATATCTTGTTTGGTTAAGACTTGCTTGTCCATTTCGATATCGTTCCCCAATTTCTTGTTCATTCTATAACGTCCTACCTCACCTAGGTTGTAACGTTGATCAGAGAAGAATAATTTATCAATGATACCACGTGCAGTTTCCTCATCTGGCGGTTCTGCATTACGCAATTGTCGATAGATATGTTCTACCGCTTCTTTTTCAGAGTTGGTAGGATCTTTTTGAAGGGTGTTGTGGATAATGGCATAGTCAGACATATGCGCATCTTCTTTGTGTAGAAGAATTGTTTTTACACTAGCTTCAAGAATCTCTTCGATATGGTCTTTTTCTATAACAGTGTCACGGTCAATAATGATCTCGTTACGCTCGATAGAAATTACTTCTCCTGTATCTTCATCAACGAAGTCTTCATGCCATGTGTTTAATACACGCGCGGCTAACTTTCGTCCGATAACTTTTTTTAATCCCGTTTTAGAAACTTTCACTTCTTCTGCAAGGTCAAAGATTTCTAGAATATCTTTATCACGCTCATATCCAATGGCACGGAATAAAGTGGTTACAGGTAATTTTTTCTTACGGTCAATGTAAGCGTACATCACATTGTTGATGTCTGTAGCAAATTCTATCCATGAACCTTTAAATGGTATAACTCTTGCCGAGTAGAGTTTGGTACCATTAGCATGAAAAGATTGACCAAAGAATACCCCTGGCGAACGGTGTAACTGTGATACCACGATGCGTTCTGCACCATTGATCACAAATGTTCCACTAGGAGTCATATATGGGATAGTCCCTAAGAACACATCTTGAACGATGGTTTCAAAATCTTCGTGTTCTGGGTCTGTACAATACAATTTTAAACGTGCTTTTAAAGGCACAGAGTATGTTAAACCACGTTCGATACATTCTTGTATGCTGTAGCGTGGCGGGTCGACAAAGTAATCGAGGAATTCTAAAACAAATTGATTACGGGTGTCTGTAATAGGGAAGTTTTCTTTGAAAGTGTTGAATAAACCTTCTTCTGCACGTTCTGCAGATTTAGTTTCCAACTGAAAGAAATCTTGGAAGGACTTGATTTGAATATCAAGAAAATCTGGATAATTGGGGGTGTGTTTTGCGGAAGCAAAACTAAGACGGGTTTGTTGTGTTGTTTTCGGCATCGGTACTTTTTTATAACGGGTTAAAAAGCAAACTCAGAAATGGGGGGTTTTTAAACGGAAAAAGGGTTATGGTCTTTGACGTGAGCCAAAGACCATAACCTATTTCAATGGGATGGGGAAGAACTACTTAAGTTCAACCTCAGCACCAGCTTCTTCTAAAGAAGATTTTAATCCTTCTGCTTCGTCTTTAGCAACACCTTCTTTAACAGGTGAAGGAGCTCCATCAACTAATTCTTTAGCTTCTTTTAAGCCAAGACCAGTTAATTCTTTAACGAGTTTTACAACAGCAAGTTTAGAAGCACCAGCTGATTTAAGAATAACATCAAAATCTGTTTTCTCTTCAGCAGCTTCTCCACCACCAGCGGCAGGACCAGCAACAGCAACAGCGGCTGCAGCAGGCTCAATACCATACTCTTCTTTTAAAATGTCAGCTAATTCGTTAACTTCTTTTACAGTTAAATTTACTAGTTGTTCTGCGAAATCTTTTAAATCTGCCATGATTTAAGTTTTTAAAATTAAATTAAATAATTATTTAGTTGAGTGCGTACACAAATTTGTTACCAGGGCTTAACGCTCTGATAAAGTTTTTAAAATTCCAGCCAATTGTCCTCCACTAGACTTAAGTCCAGAGATAACATTTTTGGCAGGAGATTGTAAAAGGGTAATAATCTCTCCAATGAGTTCTTCTTTGGACTTGATTGCCACAAGGGTATCAATTTGATCGTCCCCGATATAAACTGACTCTTCAATGAAGGCTCCTTTTAAAATCGGCTTATCCGATTTTTTACGGAAATCTTTGATCAGTTTTGCAGGTCCGTTTCCAGTTTCAGAAAACATTAAGGAAGTATTCCCTTTTAATACTTGAGATAATTCGCCAAAGTCTTTATCTGATGCTTCCATTGCTTTTTCAAGCAAGGTGTTTTTTACAACAGAAAGACGAATGCCGGCCTTAAAACAAGCTCGTCTCAGGTCTGAAGTTGTTGCGGCGTCTAATCCAGCAATATCGGTTAGATAAAGTGTTTTAGCTTCTGCTAACTCAGCCGTGAGCGTTTCAATTACTTGCGATTTTTCTTCTCTTGTCATTACGAATACGTTTTAAAAATCTTAAGCGATTTTGGTGTCAATTGAAATACTTGGGCTCATGGTAGAAGACATAAAAATGCTTTTTACATAAGTCCCTTTTGTGGTAGAAGGTTTTAACTTCATGATGGTTTTAAGCAGTTCGTCTGCATTTTCTTGGATTTTAAGGGCATCAAAAGATGCTTTTCCAATAGATGCGTGGACGATTCCTGTTTTATCCACTTTGAAATCAATCTTACCTCCTTTTACATCGCTAACTGCTTTTTTGACATCCATTGTCACTGTACCGGTCTTAGGGTTAGGCATTAAACCACGTGGGCCTAATACACGTCCTAAAGGACCTAATTTACCCATTACACTGGGCATGGTTACAATCACATCAACATCGGTCCAGCCGTCTTTGATTTTCTGTAAGTATTCATCTAATCCAACATAATCAGCGCCTGCCTCTTTGGCATCTGCCTCCTTATCTGGGGTAACAAGAGCAAGAACGCGAACGTTCTTTCCAGTACCGTGTGGTAAGGTAACAACACCACGAACCATTTGGTTCGCTTTACGAGGGTCAACACCCAATCGAATTGCTAAATCAACCGAGGCATCAAATTTTACATTAGTTAAATCTTTTACTAATGCAGATGCTTCTTCTAGCGAATAGGTTTTCTTTGCGTCAACCTTTGCGCGTGCTTCTTTTTGCTTTTTTGTAAGTCTTGCCATTTCTTTTCTTCTTTAAAAATTAAAAGGGTGACTCACCTTTAACTGTGAAGCCCATAGAACGTGCGGTACCAGCAACCATTTTCATTGCAGATTCAATTGTAAATGCATTTAAATCTTGCATCTTGTCTTCTGCGATGGTACGTACTTGATCCCAAGTAACCGAAGCTACTTTTGTTCTGTTGGGTTCTCCAGAGCCTTTTTTAGCCTTGGCTGCTTCCATCAATTGAACGGCCGCCGGAGGTGTCTTAATGACGAAATCGAATGATTTGTCTTTATATACAGAAATCACAACAGGTAATACTTTACCTGGCTTATCTTGAGTTCTAGCATTAAACTGCTTACAAAACTCCATGATATTGACTCCTGCAGCACCTAGCGCGGGTCCAACCGGTGGCGATGGATTCGCAGCACCTCCCCTAACTTGTAATTTGACTAGCTTGTCTACTTCTTTTGCCATTGTTTCAATTTACATTTGCGAATTTCCAGAGTGGAAGCCTAGGAAATTCAATTTATATGAGTAACATTTAAATTTTCTCTACTTGCATGTAGCTGAGTTCTAGCGGTGTTTTTCTTCCGAAAATCTTCACCATAACTTGAAGCTTACGCTTTTCTTCGTTCACTTCTTCTATCGTACCGGTGAAACCATTGAAAGGCCCATCGACTACTTTGATGCTTTCCCCTACTGTGAAAGGAATTGCTACATGTTCTTTACTTAATTCTAATTCATCGACTTTACCAAGTAAGCGATTTACTTCTGCGGTACGCAAAGGAATTGGTTCCCCACCTTTAGTTTCTCCTAAAAAGCCGATAACATTCGTCACTGATTTAATTATGTGAGGAATCTCCCCAGACAAATCAGCTTTAATCATGATATAACCAGGATAGTAAACTTTTTCCTTGTTGATTTTTTTGCCGTTGCGAATCTGCACGACTTTTTCAGTAGGAACTAGAATATCTTCAAGGTAACCGTCGTAACCTAAACGGTTAATCTCAGAAGCGATATAATCTTTGATTTTTGCTTCTTGACCGCTTACTGCGCGAACAACATACCATTTTTTTGGGCTTGCTTCTGCCATGTTTATCCGTTGATCAAGTTAAAATAGGCTTGCACAACACCAGACAAAACAGTGTCTGCTCCCCAAATGACTAATGAAAATAAAATGGAAAAGACCAGTACGACCACAGCAGATTGCTGTAATTCTGCACGGGGTGTCCAGGTTACATTGTTTTTTAATTCTTCGAAAGAATCTTTGATATAGTTAATAATTGCTGCCATCTGTGATACTTTTAAACTGCACGGGTTGAGAGGCTCGAACTCCCGACACCTGGTTTTGGAGACCAGTGCTCTACCAACTGAGCTAAACCCGTTTTTATTTGACACAAAAGGCATCCGCCAATGGCGGACACCTTAGGGTCATTTAAAAAACTTTTTTTTGGTTAGTCTAACATCTCAGTTACCTGACCTGCTCCAACAGTTCTACCACCCTCACGAATCGCAAAACGTAGACCAACACTTAATGCGATTGGAGAAATTAAATCAACATTGATTGTTAAGTTATCTCCAGGCATTACCATTTCTACTCCGTCAGGAAGACTAATATTCCCTGTTACGTCAGTTGTACGAACGTAAAACTGTGGACGGTAGTTATTATGGAATGGTGTGTGACGACCACCTTCTTCTTTTTTTAAGATATATACCTCAGCTTTAAATTTAGCGTGAGGAGTTACAGAACCTGGCTTACAGATTACCATACCTCTTTTGATATCTGTCTTTTCAATACCTCTTAATAAGATACCAACGTTATCTCCAGCTTCACCACGGTCTAAGATTTTTCTAAACATCTCAACCCCAGTTACAGTAGAA
>Ga0115571_1001841_pt1 | contig 14515 bp, 5 predicted proteins | sample COGITO_mtgs_1205_FD_87293 | JGI IMG/M metagenome (GOLD analysis project Ga0115571, IMG submission 87293) | Pelagic marine microbial communities from North Sea - COGITO_mtgs_120531 | ecosystem: Environmental > Aquatic > Marine > Epipelagic | place: Germany:Helgoland, sampling site Kabeltonne...
AACGTTGTGTGGCGTCACCAAGAAATGCTGTCCAATTCGCAGCTTGCTCTTGGGAAAGAGCCCCTCCAGCTAGAGAAATCAATATTTTAATTTCAGGGTTTTGACTTCGGGCAATCCGAATAACATCTGCCAAAGCAACAGAAGGTGTCGTAGATGGGAGGATGAGATTTCCCTCTGCATCTGGATTTGCAAACGAAATATTAAGATGTGTTATTTTACAAAATGAGATGTTGTTTACTTGTCCAAAACGATAATAAGGCAAATACCCCACAACCCGAGCAGAAGAGCTAATAGGAATTACATTTTCTGCTGATTCTTCTACTGGATTGTCTGCGGAAACCTCCTCTTTAGAACAGGAGTATACGAAGAGTAATGCTGCAATAGGAAGAGCTCGCCAAAATTTTTGTGTTTTCATTACTACAACATACAAAATTTAAACAGTCTTTGCCTCCCCATTGACTTACTTGAAAAAGAAATGTCAAGTTACTTGACTTTCTTTATTTTTGAGATTTAAGATGTATCTTTAAAAAATAGACCCGTAATTACATACGAATGGAACTTTCAATATATACACTCTTATTTTTTAAAAAGAATAAAAAAGAAGTAGATCCAAGATTCAGAACAAATCTTCAAAATAATACTAATCTTGTAAATCCTTTTGTATGAAAATTAGTAATAAAATAATAGCGCTTATAGGATGCTTCGTCGTACTTCTCACATTCAATGAGCTTAGTTCCGCTGAGAAAAATAGCGAAGAGTTTGTGTATTTATGCAATAAGCCAGGGCAAAAATGTTATTACGTTATTCCTTGTGAAACGTTAAGAGAGGACTGTAACAAAGTTAATGGTAAATTATTCAAAGTTCCTCTTTCGAGGGCTATTCAAATGAAACGAACTGAATGCAGCTGTGAAAATTGATTACTAAATCAAAATTAATTTTCAACCTCCTCTGTCTCAATTTTGCTTTTTTCTGTGCCAAATTTAAATCTTAATGAAATCTCGTGGGTGTTCACTTTCAAGGCAGACAGCCCCACATCTAGTGGTGTTTCATAGGCATATCCAATGTCAAAGAAATCAATTAGAGACAGCGTTGCTAGAAAACCAAAAGTACTTGTAGATCTGTAGGAAGCTCCAATACTAAAGATATTTCTAATTTCTAAACTGGTTATTACATCAAATGTAGCTCCTAAATCGGATACTGATCTTAACAGTAGGCCTGGTTTTAGCGCCAAATTATCATTAAAATTAAAACTTAAACCACTAGCTAGGTAAGAATGAACCCGGTCTGTACTCGATTGAGAAAATTCAAAATTATTTCCAGAATTAAACATGCGAGGAACTGAAAAACTGAACCAAAAAGAAGGAGCTTGAAAATATACTCCAACTCCCAAATTAGGATTAACGAGGGCAAGTGAATTTTGAGCTGGATCCAATTCAGAACTTAAACTTGTTAATCCCGCCAAATTGGTTCTGAAGAACGTTGCGCCCGTTTTTAGTCCAAAAAATAAGTTTGAGTTTTCTGTTACTTTCAATCTGTAAGAAACATCAATATACGAGGCAGTATTTCTTTCGGCAAAAAAATTATTAGAAATAAAAGAAACCCCTATTCCAATGTTTCTAGACCTCTCCGATGAAAAAGTCATTACTTGAGTTTTGGGAGAATTCTCTATTGATACCCATTGGTTTCTTGAATTAAATGTAGCTAAGTTTTTATATTCAGCCCCTGCATAGGCAGGATTAAATAAGCTCATATGAAATCTGAAATTAGAAATAAATGGCTCTTGTTGCGCATAGCAAACCAACGAGAAAAAAAAGAATATCCAAGGTAATTTCCACATACATTAACGTGTCAAATAAATCCACCCTTGATATTCCGTTGTTCCATTTCCATCAGCATCCACCCGATATAAATAACTCCCTTTTGGTAGGGGATTACCGTTTGATGTACCTTGCCAACTGTTGTTGTATCCTTGGGTTTCAAAAACTAGATTTCCAACACTATCGTAAATCCATACTTTATTGTTTGGATAGCGTTGAATTTCTCCTATTTCAAAATTATCGTTGATGCCATCACCGTTAGGAGAGAAAAATTCTTGAAAGACAAGCTGGACGTAATTTGCATTGTCAATAAATTCTTGGTTTGGATTATACAAGTCTGGTGCAGTATCGAAATCATTACTTATTCCATCACCATCTCTGTCAAAATCTATGATATCGGGAACAAAATCTCCATCCAAATCAGCAGGATAATCATTTGGATCTAATGGGTTCGTTCCAATTGCATTTTCATCCAAATTGGAATACCCATCGTTATCATTATCGGGGTCTTCATTATTCCCTATGCCGTCGTTATCAAAATCTAGCCATTCATAAGGGTCATAGGGAAAAGCGTCTAAAGTGTCTTTATAACCATCATTATCATCGTCTAAGTCTGCGTTATCACCGATGCCATCTTTATCAAAATCAGACGTTTCGTTTGGATCATTAGGAAATAAATCTTGAATAATATAGTTCTCTGCCCAATTGACATCTATATCCGGTATTCCATCATTATCATCATCTATATCAGCATTATCTCCTATACCATCTTGATCAGCATCTATCCATTCCGATTGATTTAACGGGAATTGATCGTCCTCATTTAAATATCCGTCATTATCTATATCTCCATCATAATAATCAAGTATCCCGTCATTATCAAAATCCGAAGGAAAGCTTCTAAAGTCAAATGGATCTGTCCCAATCAAAAATTCGTCTGCATCAACAAACCCGTCACCATCAGAGTCACTAAACCTTTCATTGTAGGAAGAGCCTCCACCGCTAGAAGAACCTCCATCACTAGAGGAAGTGTCTTGTTCCTCGATCAGGATATTTCCTTGATCATCAACTAAAATTTCAAATTGCTTTTCTAAGATTAAACCTTCCCAGTCTGTCGCTCTAAGTATAAGCTGATAAGGGACTGTGGCCTTACTTGTAGTTCCATCGAAATACAGCTTTTGATTTTTTATACTAAACTTATCTTGGTTTGGTGAATTTGAAGGAATGGTGACTGTTACTATATCGTCTTGATCCGGGTCTGTTAAGGTAATCGACGAAATAAATTGATTTGCTTTTTGAGTTATTTTACTTTGTAGGTCCGTCAAAATAATGTCTGAGGGTTGTTCATTAACATCAACAATTGAAAAGCTATATGGTGTATCTTGTGAAGTCAGAATTTCCTCACCGGAACTTGCTTGACTGTCTTCACTAATTGATGATTTTCCTGAATAAATAGATTTAGTCTTTTTTACTTTCCATTTACCTACATTCTTGCCACTGCTGGGGAATTTATTGTCATACTTCATTTGCTGAGGGCTGAATTCAGATGCTTTTTGTATTGTCCCACTAGTACTATTTGATTTACTTGACGAACTATCACCGTAATTTTCAAAATTATATAGCGTTTCCAAATAATTTATAAATTCTTGAGTGGCAATAAGGTATTCTCCTTCATTTAAGGCTTCAATAGTTCCTTGTGATTCAGACAAATCAGTGTCCCAAACGATATCGTCTCCTTTTACTTTTCCAAGCGCTCCTAATTGTCCAAATTTTCTGTATCCCCAACCGTAAGGTTTATCGTCTTGATCTAATGCAACTTGAAAACGGTATCCACCAAGATTGCTTTGCCAGGTTATATCTCCTTTTACAAGTGTTGGATAAGGTTTGTCAGAATAGTCTCCTACCGCCAGAGTTCCTAAATCATTATCACCCCAAGCATACATATTATTAAGACTATCTATCGCAAAACTAACTTCTGCAGAGGCGTCAATATCCCTAAACGTTTTTGTTCCGGTAGAAGTAATTTGTGTAGGTTCATTTTTTGTTTCCCATTTATTGCTTCCTAAACCAAGTTGTAATTGATCATTTTTACCCCATGAAAACAATAGCCCATTATCATCTAAACCTATAGCGTGTTTAATCCCTAGCGCAATTTTATTCCAACTGTTCCCAGCAGGAAAAATCTCTACTAAATTATTAAGATATCTTGGCCAACAATTTACATCTAATCGATCTTGGATAGTGCTTGTTTCGATTGTAGCGTCAGAATTAAATGAATTTACAACCTCAACAGTTGTAAAGAAGCTTTCTCTTTTAATATTTTCTATAAGCAGAGACGTTCCGGAGGTTGTGAACGAATAATTATTTACGTAATCACTAAAGTTTTCGGTTGTTTCAAAACTATTTTTAAGATTTGCTACAGCATCTGTAATGTTTCCTGCAGCTGCAGAAATTCTGGTTCCATTTAAACTCACCGTGAATGTGACTGTTCCCGAAACATGATCCTCAACTTCAATTATACTAATCGGAACCTCTATCACTGAGGATGCTTGAATTGAGAAAGAAATAGTGTTTTCAACTAAATTTTTCGATTCAAACAATAACGTTGAGCTTCCAGAATTAGTTGGAGTTGCAGTTAAAGTAAAGTTATTTGTAAGTGTGTTATCCGCATTAAACAAACGAACCGTTTCATCAATGAGATCTGCCGAGTTACTCACATTACCAGTAGTAAGATTTGTGCCATTTACTTTAATTGTAATGGTTGCAGTAGTTCCTGAAGCAGTCCCTGTAATTTCTCCTATTTCAATTTTCGTTTTTTGATATGAATTCGGGTGCGTTAAAGAAATTTTATTTATCTGATTTTGTGCTTCTGGACAGGGATTCTCGGTAAGGACTCTTGACCAGTTGGTACCAGCACCCCAAATGGAACCATCTGTTTTTTCTATCAAAATATTTAATTCGCTACCAATAAAATCTTGGAAATGTGACCAATCGGTATCGTTTCCTATTTTTCTAGGTGAGCTCAGAGGGAACCAAGATCCGGTGTAGAAATTCGTTCCAGCCCCCCATAGTTCTCCATCTGTATTAATATACACAAAGCCCCCTCTAAGTGGTGAAAAATCAATAATGTCATTTTTATTAACACCTTCTACTTTTGTTGGCGTAGAGACGAACTCAGATTTATAGCCTAATCCTAAATCGAAATTTTTATTTTTCCCCCAAGCCCACAATGAACCGTCTGATTTAAATGCATAGACGTGTTCTGATATTGCAAAAACCTCAATCCAACCTTCTTCATCAATTTTTTTTGCTTCGTAGTTTTCAGCTTTTGTGTCCCTTGTTCCTCTTCCTAGCTGTGCATATAAATTATCTCCATATGCCCAAATTTGATTCGAAGTTGTCAATATTTGGGTTTCCGTTTCAGTAACTTTTACCTCCTTAATGGTTCCCTCGATTTCTTCCCAGTCTAATTCTTGCGGTGTGTTATCATTAGTAGATCCCGTCCCAAGTTGCCCTTGGTCGTTAGATCCTATCATTCTAAGCTTTCCATCCTTGTTTATCACTCCAACTTGTTGTTCCCCTGCATCTAAATCTACTATTTCCCCAAGTGAAATTGATGGTTCTAAAAATGATTCGTAGGTAGTTGGTTTTCCATTTCCTAATTGACTACTTAAATTTCTTCCCCAACTGTAATATGTTCCGTCGGTAGAATACCCTACACCGAACTTAAACCCTATGGAAATCCCTTTCCATTTTTCATTTGGTCTTGCTTGAGTAGGTTCTGATATAACAAACCCATATTCTTCTCCATTTTCCCATGCTTCTTTTGATTTTTCATCGTTTATCGGTAAAGCACCGTAATTTACTCCCCATACGAATAGTTCTCCCTCTGAATTTATTGCTGCATAAGAAGCACCCGATTGACCGTAGTTCCAAGTTTCTATAGACTCCCAGTTTGAGGATGTTCCGATTTGATTCAAGTCAAATAAATCAGCACTAAACTGATCTTTACTTTGTATTCTTGACTCATAACCTTGAAAATCTAATCCATCAGATACTCCATCTCCATCTGTATCTTGGTTAAACCGATCTGTGCCATAGAGCCTTTCCCAATTATTTAGAACCAAATCATTGTCAATATCAAAATCATCCCAATCGTGAATGAAATCAAGATCATAATCTTCATGTCCTCTACTATCTAAAAAGGCTTCGTCCCACCCATCGTCAACACCATCACCATCTGAATCACGATCAGCTACATTATACAAAGGCAATACCCTTCCAAAATCATCTTCATAGGTATCATTATCGTAATTATAAAAATTGATACTTTCTAGGTGATCATCAGTACCATTACCATCTGCATCTACATCATCTTGGTTAATTAAAGGTCGTTCATTACCCTGTTCATCTGTAAAAGTATCACCATCATCATTTTCCCAGTTTCTTAAGCCTTTAACAGCTCTATAAATTTTTCTTTTCGTTTCATCATTACCATATGAATATGCAATACTAGCTGCATTTGACAAAAAGTTTTCCATTTGATCTGGTACTCCATCCCAATCACCATCATAAGGAAGTGAATCCCAATCATCATAAACTGTTGAACTGACAGTCCATCCAAATTCTTTAATTCCAAATTCTTCAACAAAATCATTTAAATGATCGTTATCATCATTGTTGTCAGAATTATTTCCTTGCCCATCATTATCTGAATCCAACCACTCAGTAGCATCTGTAGGAAATGCATCATCTCCATCTAAATAGCCATCATCATCTGTATCTTGATTGGTTGTAAGCGTTCCAAGTTCTTCTTCGTAAAGGTCTGATAGAAAATCTTGATCTAAATCATCTGCTGGGTAGCTTGATGAATCTAATGGATCCGTTCCACTAAATATTTCATCTTTATCTGAAAATTTATCGTTATCATCATCTGAATCAAAATTATTTCCTATGCCATCGCTATCTGTATCCAGCCATTCATCACCTCTTTTTGGAAATGCATCTTCTCCATCTAAATAGCCATCCCAATCGGAATCAGGTTGGTACTTGTCTAAATCATTAGCATCTTCATATTCATTTGTTAAACCATCTCCATCTAAGTCAAGGTCAACTTCCGTTGTTACATCAGGGCCTCCCCATATGTCCGGATTTAAAAATCCGTCTCCATCAGTATCTTCAATAGTGAAGTCAGGAATACCGTCACCATCAGTATCTTCAAAAGCTGTTGGATCTAGTGGTAATTTATCCCAATCGTCACCAAACATATCACCATCTGAATCCCAATAGTACGGGTTTGTACCCAGGGCATATTCTTTTTCATCAGACAATCCATCATTATCATCGTCCGTATCTGCATTGTCTCCGATATCGTCATGGTCAATATCTTGCCACTCGTCTGAATTATTAGGAAATTTGTCTTGATTGTCCCAGTCACACCAATTCCCTCTTGCTCTTAACATATTTTCTCGTAAACGCCACATCTCAATATGATGATCGGTATTTTCTTGTTCTCCTACTAATATTAGTATGCTTCCAGAGGCAGTTGCAGTCATAGGATCTCCATCAGAAGTGAAATCATTTTCTGGTAAATTAAACATCTCAGCAAGTGCACCGACTAGTTCAACAGAAGTCATTGTTGCAGTTGTAGTGTAAACCAACTCACGACTGCTCCATGTATCATAAAAATATATTGAGAATTTATATTTTTCATTTAAAAGTGTTGATGAACCTGTAAAACTTATTTCATGTCTCCAATTTCCATTATCATCAATTAAGATAGCATCTGGGTTACATCCACCATCAAACCACCCATCTCCATCACTATCGGGATTTAAGGGATCAAGACCTAATTCTTTTTCTTCACTATCCTGCATTCCATCACCATCATCGTCCATGTCTTCATTATCGCCTTGAAAATCTCCATCCGTATCTAATGATTCTCTGTCATACCATGGAATAGCATCTTCTCCATCTTCAACTCCATCACCATCCGTATCTTTTTTATAAGGGTTTGAAACGGTCCAATCCCACCCGCTTCTCTTTACAGTAGTTTCGTAGATATCTGTTAGACCGTCATTATCATCGTCTGTATCCGTATTATCTGGGATTGAATCACCATCCGTATCCCAATATTCATCTTTATCATTAGGGAATTGGTCAATAAATAACTCGCCCTCACCATCGCCAACTAATTCTCCGTTGTTAAAATAATACCAAGAACAACAAATGTCAGGATCTCTATCACTAAAAAATCTAACTTTCCAACTTTCTCCGTATGGCGCGAAGTAATAAGAAGTAGTATAATTTGGATATTGCCATCCATCACTTACTCCGTCACCATCTGTATCCCAGTTATTGGGCAGGGTTCCTATTTGTAATTCATAATAAGATGAAAACCCATCTTTATCGGGGTCTACGTCTATTGTCGGTGAAGTAGATCCAGGATAACTTGTTTTATCAAGCGGGTCTGTTCCATTTGCAATTTCATCAACATCTAAAAAGAGGTCCCCGTCATCATCTTGGTCTTTATTATTTCCAATGAAGTCAAATCGTCTCCAATCTCCTCCAACCTCATCTATCCAGCCATCGTTATTTGTATCTTCTCCATAAATACCATCATTATCATCATCTTTAAGGTATCCGTTATCAATAGTGGGTTTATCAGTATTCAGCCATTCTGTAGGGTCTTTAGGGAAATCATCATTGTTATCTGAATAGCCATCGTTATCATCATCCGTATCTGCATTGTCACCTGTCCCATCCCCGTCTGAATCTTTATACTCTGTGATGTCAGTGGGAAATTCATCTTCAATCCATGTTGATGGGGAATATTCCCAATTTCCCGAAGAATTTTGTTCCCAACTTCCTTCACATTCTCTCCAATTAGGCTCATACCAAGAATTCCCGTAATTATCAGTAAACAAAACCATTTTGTCTCTGTTACAAGGAGCGTCATAGTATCCGTCTCCATCAGAGTCTTTTTTGGTTTTATCTAATCCTACTGTTGCATCTTCATAAGCATCGGCAAGTCCATCTCCATCTGTATCTAACGAATAATCTGGATCAATTGGGAAGGCGTCCTCAAAATCATCTACTCCGTCACCATCAGTATCCTTTAAATTGGGGTCTGTTCCTAAAAATGCTACTTCAATCCAATTTTCTAATTTGTCTTTGTCATCATCCCATGATAATTTTGGATCTAAAGGCCAAGCATCCCATCCATCTCCACTAAAATCCCCGTCAGAATCCCAATTGAAAGGGTCCGTTCCTAATTCGTTTTCGATTCCGTCTGGAAGCCTGTCTCCGTCAGAGTCCTCAGGCTGGCTTTGCCAGTCCAAAGGATCTGTATTCACATTTTCATTTAGTTCAACTTCATCTTCAAAACCATCATTATCGTCATCAGGATCCGTATTGTCTGGTTCTCCATCACGATCAGAATCTAAATTAGCATTTGAATCTGTTGGAAAATCATCACGTGGTTGAAGAGAAGCACAAGCATCCGCTGTACCTTCCCATTCTTCCCATGATACCCAACCATTTCCATCACAATCGTATTTGATATCCCAAAAACGCCAAAAATATTGCCATTGATCACACCGATCCCACCCTTGTGAACAGTCTAAATTATTTGCTAGATCTCTAAAATAATTAAATTTACTCGCTGCTATCGCATCTAAATATCCATCGCCGTCTGTGTCAGAACTATTGGGATCTGTTTCATTTAAAACTTCCAGGGCATCAGGTAAACCGTCACCATCAGAGTCGTATTGATAATAAAAAGTTCTAGGATATTTATCATCCTTGTCATCTACTCCATCTCCATCTGTATCCAATACACATGGATCTGAGAATTGTTCCCATTCATCCTCATCAGATAAACCATCACCATCACAATCCCATTTTTTTGTTGGATCCAAGGGATCAGCATCATCACCATCAGAAGTCCCATCTCCATCGCTATCCCAATTATCATCATTGGGGTCCAACTCATCAGGAAGCCCATCAAAATCACTGTCTTTTGAATAGTTTGGATCTAGAGGCAATTGATCTTCTGCATCGGTTACTCCATCACCATCTGTATCCGGATTGTTTTTATCTGTTCCGCGTTCATCTTCTGCTTTGTCTGGGAATCCGTCATCATCACTATCATATTGGTAATTTGGGTCCCACTCGAAAGCATCAGTTGCGTCAGGAACACCATCATTATCTTTGTCTAAAGTTGAATTATTTGCGTTTTGAGGGATATCCATTCCTATTTCGTGGATTGTACCATCGTTTGCTAGTGCTATAATGGCATCACCTACTTTTACATCCACCCATGTTTTATCTACACCTACTTCAATGTAATTTGGAAGTAATAATCCATCAATAATTCCCCAAATAAACAGCTCGCCATCAGTAGTTATTCCAGCTACGGTAGTATCATAGATCTCTCCAAGGTTGTTTAAGTTTTGAAACTTTGGAGTTGTATAATTATTTGAGAGAGAGACTTTATCCCATCTCTTTAAGGAATCTATTACATATGGAAATTCAAAAATTGACTCAAAGCCTGTTGACATATCGGCAATTGCATAATTAAATGGGGGTAAAGAATTATCATCCTCCTCTGGGGTGTAGCCGTTGGGGAAATAAAACCTCCCACTCTCTGGATTCGGATTAGATTGATCTAAATCATATTCTCTTCTATCCAGGTTTGAATTACCCATACCTACCCCCCAAAACCACAGATGCCTTGTTTCTTCTTCAATTGCAATTACTGATGTTCTAGAGATTTCAAAATCATGAAATTTTAAAGCATCTTCTGGGTCAGAGAACTTTTCTAAGAAAAATTCAAATAGTTTTTTATCTTCTTCCCAAGTGATATCTCCATTATTTGGATCCATGCCAATGAAATTTTCTAGAGCATCAGAAAGGAAGTCATCATCAGAATTTACCGGTACTGAATCAGGGTCGTTTGGGTTAGAATTACCATAATCTGTTTCATCAATATCCCAAAAACCATCACCATCTGAATCGATTTCATCTGGCTCAGGGGGCTTCTTTATCTGGATCGGTTCGTAAACAACCTCTGATTGAGAAGATGGATTAACGACTAATCTTTTAGCATTTCTCCCCCATGCCCAAAGTGTTCCATCTGTTTTTAATCCTAATGACGTTTTATAGTACGTTTTGATTTTTTTCCAAGAACCGTTGGTGTCTTCATACTTAATATAACCTATTGTGTCTCCAGGAATAATTCCTTCTTCGGGTATTTCAAATAATTGATAAGGCAATACATCAAAAATACTCGGTGTCGTAATTTCTATAAACTCGGTTTCAAAATCTCCTAAACTATCTGTTTCTAAATACCATTTGTAAATATAAATTGTGTTGGGATCTAAATCTTCTTGTTCAAAATAATACGTCTTTAGATTATAATCCTCAGAGACTAAAACGTTATCAATAGTGTGTGTGGTTAGTGAATTTATGTCAGCTCCAAAAGAAATTTTAATAACACCATCAAAATCTATCCCCTTATTTACCTCTAAGGCGAGTTTTACCCTCTTAGAACGCACCTCGCTATTCTGGTAATCGATATTGAGCTTGAGCTGCTGGGCTGTTAAAAAAGAGGACAATAGCAGAAGAGTGACAAAAGTAAAGAAACGAACTCCCTTAGTTTGCCTTCCGACCCAAGCCTTTTGAAAGCTATTCATTTCTCTCTTTTTTTTAAAATAGTAAACCACAAATTTAGTGGCTTTTATCTTTTTTAGTAAAAAATACTTCGCTTTTGAACATATTCTGTCTTTGAAGCAGAAGAGGATTTTTTACACTACGATTTTTAGAAATTTTCATTTTTCCATCATAAGGTTGATACTTCTCCGTTCCGCTTATTAGAGCTAATACTCTTTCTAAAAGGGGTTCCTCTTTGCTGCCAAGAGTACCCATTCTAGTAAGATCCTCTTTTATCAAATAATCTGGAATAAGACCGGAGGAATAATCTGCAAAATCTTCAGCATTTGCAATCTTAAAAACAATTGGTTGCATTGCAAAAGTATGATCAGGATTGATCTCTCTTTCTTCATCTGTATACTCAGAGACTTGAACAGACCCTAACCCTTTTCCACTAGGGGAACGAGGAAAATTACTTTCTGTGCTGTCTTCTGAATAATCATAAACTGTTGTAGATCCCACGTTTTTTCCAACAGTTTGTTCCCCGACGTGAATAACTTCAATATAAGGGGTTAACCCATTAATTAATAACTCACTAGCCGATGCAGTTTCTGAAGATGTAATCACAAATACGCGGCTCAACTCTAAATGATTTATCTGCTGCCCATCACGTAGTGATCCTACGAATCTGTTAATAATTTTTTCCGTACCAAATTCTTCAATAATTAAAGTTTCAAGCTTTTTGTTCCATTTTTCTTTTGCAAAGATTTTATTTTGGAACTGACCTGTAATCATACTTGAAAGTTCAATGCAATTTCTAATGGACCCTCCTCCATTATATCTAAGGTCAATGATTAAATCACTAACATTTTGACTTTTAAAGTCTTCAAAAACGCTATTTAAATCATTCCCCATTCCCAAAATAAATTGGTTATACATCAAATACCCTATTTTTTTTGAAGAACCATTGTCGCCTGTTGTTAAGTCTATCGTTTTTGAAATTTGTATGGGGTTGATTTGAAAATTCTCCTCTCTTTTAAGTTTTACTATTTCTGGACTGCTAACAATCTTTCCATTCTTTATTGAAGCCATATTAAGAGAAATAAAGGGTTGACTCCCATATAGAAGATCCAAATAATTTGATGCAGTAAGGATATTTCCATCAACACCAGTAAAAATATCACCACGGCTTATTTTTTTTTCCTCCTCCGCAATAGAACCTGTTAAAATATATTTTACATAACCAATAAGTTCATTACAGTTTTCGCAAGCGCGTAATACACCCCATTCTACTCCTGTGGAACTAATTACCCCACCTAGAGAATTTTGAAGCTCTTTGTAGTTATCATAAATTACGCTGAATCTATCATCAGGATGAAGCAGTGAATAAAAAAAATCTTGAGAATTTGAATTAGAATCTATTATTTCAGAATATCCTTTTGCATCAACTAAATTTTCATCTGAAAGCAATTCAACTTTTGATTGCCAATAATAATATTCATTTAATCCCTTCCAAATAAAATCATTGACATCAAGTATCTCTTTTGTGTTTTGGGTTGAGTAAAAATTAATCACGGGTTGTGTGAAATTGTTTTCATTAACCTTTTCAGGAGTGCAACCAACCAAAACCCCATTTAAAAAAATGATAAATAAAGTCTGAAAAATGAATTTTTTTAAAAACAAATAATATTATTTAAATAACTACTAAATATACGAAATTTACCCTAGTGTGGCTTTTTGACAACTACTCCCACAAATTTTTATTTTGTGTTTTTCATTGATGTAATTTCTTTTAAGTCTTCAATAGAATAAAGTTCTTTCAAACAAAAAGTAATATTCTTTACGTTTCAAACTTCCCCCAAACAACTCCCCCTAAAATCACTACACAGGAATCTTAGGTTAAGGCAATAAAAACGCAATTATTAATGGGAATCAATTTTTAGTACCTACTTTTAATATCGAATATTTCTAGACTGTAGTTTTTCATATTTTTATGGCCATTCGAAAAATCAAATGCTGTGAAAGAAGTAAGAGTCAAAAAAGGACAATTAATTCAGCGTAAAGGAGACTTCAACAGTTCCATATATCAAGTTCAATCTGGACTACTACGCAGTTATACCGTTGACGCCAAAGGCAAAGAACACATCTTTATGTTTGCTCCTGAAGGTTGGATAATTGCTGACAATGTTCGGCCAGAAAAGCCATGCGACCTGTTTATTGATGCCTTGGAAGATTCGATTGTTATTCAAAAGGTAAAAGACTTTGAAGCAGAGCTTGAAGCATTAAAAATAATCAAGCGTCTTGAAGTACTTCAAAAACGAGTCATCATGTTGATGAGTGCTTCAGCTATTGAGCGTTACGAGCACTTTATACATACATACCCTGACATAGTCCAACGTGTGCTTCAACGAATGATCGCTTCTTATCTGGGCATCACCCCGCAAGCACTGAGCACCCTTCGAGCGGAAATCGCTCGAAAATAAATCACTCTTTCGGCCATTTATTAATCTACATGAATGCATAGGTATGTCCTGCCTACTATTTTTGGTTTCAAATAAATCTATAAAAAATGAAACAATCAAAAGGACTAAACATTACCTTGTGGGTAGTACAAGGGTTTAATGCACGGATGTTAGAAATACTGAGGTGATAGGGTATATCTATATCAAACAACTAACTCTATTTAGGAAAACGAATCCCTGAAACCCACCCCTCTTTAAGAAAACAAGAAAGGGAAGAAAAGTTTTAGCTTTTAGTTTATGAGGTTAAAAAACATGTGGTTTGTTGCCGATATGTTGCCAATAAGGCAAAGAAAAAACCGCAATAATCTGTATTTTAGACTATTACGGTTTATGTTGGTGGTCCCACCTGTACTCATAACTGTTTATAACTTATTGATATACAATATATAAAAATATATAATTAGTACCCGTGGGTACTATTTAGTACCTCTTGGGTACTAAGTTTGTGATTTGGGTACTAACAACTTCTGTTAGATTTAACAGAAGTTGTTTTCCTCTTTTTTCTCATATTTTCTTTACGTTTTC
>Ga0115571_1001852_pt1 | contig 14463 bp, 8 predicted proteins | sample COGITO_mtgs_1205_FD_87293 | JGI IMG/M metagenome (GOLD analysis project Ga0115571, IMG submission 87293) | Pelagic marine microbial communities from North Sea - COGITO_mtgs_120531 | ecosystem: Environmental > Aquatic > Marine > Epipelagic | place: Germany:Helgoland, sampling site Kabeltonne...
CAATGAAGCGATTGTTATTGATAATACAAAATTTCTGAACCGGCTTATTTCGCTTGATGTAGAGGCGCAGCGCTGCTGGGTTGAGCCCGGTATTGTGCTTGACGAATTGAACCGCCAGCTTAAGCCGCACGGCCTCTGGTTTCCGGTAGATGTATCAACCTCCAGCCGGGCCACGATTGGCGGTATGGCGGGGAATAATAGCTGTGGTGGGCGGTCTATCCGCTATGGCATTATGCGCGATAATGTGATAGCCATTAATGCTATTATGGCAGATGGTAGCACGGCCCGTTTTGGCGATTTTGCCGGAGATATTCAGGCTTATGATGGTCAGCTTGGGGCTATTCTGCCCGATTTACTGGAGATGGGGCGCGTGTCGGCAGATGAAATTCTGGCCCGGTTCCCCAAAGTCCTTCGGCGGGTTGGTGGCTATAATATTGATGCCTTGATTCCCGATGCAATGTCGATGCGACCGGGCGGCGCTGCAGGCGATGGGATAAACCTGTCTCATCTTCTGGTTGGCTCAGAAGGAACGCTTGCCTATTCAACCGCGATTGAATTGAAGCTCTGGCCGTTACCGTCCCAAAAACTGATGGGTATCTGCCATTTTCCGACCTTTTATAAAGCGATGGATGCGGCGCAGCACCTTGTATCGCTTGATCCAGTGGCAGTTGAGCTTGTTGATGACACGATGATTTCGCTTGCGAGGTCTATTCCGATTTATAAACCGATTATTGAGGAAGCTGTGCGGGGTGCGCCAGCAGCGCTTCTTCTGGTCGAGTTTGCCGAGCCGGACATGGATGAGAATCATCGACGCTTGAAACAGCTTCATGAAATGATGGCTGATCTTGGTTTTGGCTGGGATAAGGGTACTGAATGGACAGGCGGCGTGGTTGAAGCCATTGATGCTGGCATGCAGGGGCGTGTCGCTGAAATGCGAAAATCAGGTCTCAATATCATGATGAGCATGAAAGCAGCGGCAAAGCCTGTTTCATTTGTTGAGGATTGTGCTGTTGAGCTGAAGGATTTGGCAGAATACACAGCTGGCCTGACAGATATTTTCACGAAATATGGCACCAAGGGCACTTGGTATGCGCATGCCTCTGTTGGTTGTCTGCATGTGCGGCCTGTTCTGGATATGAAAATTGCTGATGATGTTGAGGTGATGCGTAATATTGCTGAGGAGGCGTTTGCGCTGCTGCAAAAATATGGCGGATCGCATTCTGGCGAGCATGGCGATGGCATTGTGCGCTCTGAATTTAATGAGACAATGTTTGGGCCGGTAATGCCACAATTATTCCGGCAGGTAAAAGCAGCGTTTGACCCGCACGGTCTGTTTAATCCGGGCAAAATTATTGATGCACCGAAAATGGATAGCCGCGAGCTATTCCGGTTCTCGCCGGGATATAAAGTGAATGATTTCCCCACGCAACTGGACTGGTCAGCCTGGCCGGGCGGCGCAGGCGGGCTTCAAGGCGCGGTTGAGATGTGTAACAATAATGGCGCCTGCCGCAAGCTGGAAGGCGGCGTGATGTGCCCGTCATATCGTGCGACCCGTAATGAAGGTGATTCTGTGCGCGGGCGGGCAAATAGTCTGCGGCTTGCGCTCTCTGGCCAGTTAGGTCCAGACGCGCTGGTCAGTGACGAGATGGCAGATACATTAAAGCTCTGTGTGTCGTGTAAAGCCTGCAAGCGGGAATGTCCGACGGGCGTTGATATGGCCCGAATGAAGGTTGAGATAACAGCGCTCAGGACAGCTGATAAGGGGCTTTCAATTCATGATAGGCTGATTGCCCATTTGCCTGATTATGCGCCATATGCGGCAAAAATAGCCCCCCTTGTTAATGGGTTGCAATCGGTGCGACGCTTTGTCCCTGGTTTGTCTTATCTTGCTGAAAAGATTACAGGTTTTACAGCCAATCGTGACCTGCCAGAATGGCAGTCACAGCCCTTTGGACGAGATGATATTGCAGCCCAGCCAAGCGGGTCGGGCACACCGCTTATTTTGTTTGTTGATACCTTTAATAAGTATTTTGAGCCGGAAAATCTGCGGGCAGCTTTGCGTGTTCTAACCGCCGCAGGGTATGATGTGTTTTCTCCTGCGATTGCCGAAAAGCGGCCTCTTTGTTGTGGGCGGACCTATCTTAGTACGGGGCTTGTTGATAAAGCGCGCGCTGAAGCAACGCGGCTTTGTAATGCTTTTGCGCCATTTGTTGAGCAGGGGGTATCGATTGTTGGGCTTGAGCCATCATGTTTGCTGGCGTTGCGTGATGAAGTGCCGGCTCTTCTGGCAGATGAGTCTGCTACTAAGATAGCGGCGGCAAGCCTAACGTTTGAAGAGCTTCTGGTCCGAGATAAGCCTGATCTTCCTTTGGCGCAGGCAGATGGCAAAGTGCTGTTACATGGGCACTGTCATCAGAAAGCCTTTGATGTGGTCAAGCCGGTTCAGGCACTGCTTGGTGATGTTGCCGGTTTTGAGGTTGAGCTTGTGGAAACAAGCTGCTGTGGTATGGCAGGCGCCTTTGGTTATGGCGCTGATACCTATGAGACATCTATTGCGATGGCTGAAGCCAGTCTGCTGCCAGCCATTCGTCAAGAAGATGCGGGCACGCCTATCATTGCAGATGGGACATCATGCCGGTGTCAGATCAAGGATGGTACAGGGCGCACAGCAGAACATGTTGCTGTACTGCTGGACAGGATGCTTGTCTCTGATAACTAGGCGTTTAAACGCCATGGTGTGACGATATCAGGCGTTTAAACGCCTGTCTTCGAGGATGAAGTCGGCGGCTTTTTCGGCAATCATCACCGTCGGGCTATTCGTATTACCTGAGGTGATAGTCGGCATGATAGACGCATCAGCTATGCGTAATCCTGTGAGGCCATGAACAGCAAGCCGACTATCAACAACAGCCAGTGGGTCATGGCCCATTTTTGCGGTGCCGACGGGGTGAAAAATCGTCGTACTGATATTGCCAGCCTGTTCAGCCAGCTCGTCATCTGACTGATATTGTGCCCCGGGCAGAAATTCTTCGATTATGTGAGAGCGTATTGGCTCCTGTTCGATAATGCGTCGGGTTAGCCGAATAGAATCAGCGGCAACAAGCTTGTCTCTTTCTGCAGATAGGTAATGCGGCGCTATGCGTGGCTTTGCCAGCGGATCTGGGGAGCTAAGTTCAACAACACCGCGGCTTTCCGGCCGCAAATTACAGACAGAAGCGGTAAACGCAGGAAAGGGGTGAAGGGGCTCGCCAAATTTGCCCAGTGACAGGGGCTGCACATGATATTGCAGGTCAGGCGTTTCCATCGCCTTGTCTGATTTAACAAATGCCCCAAGCTGACTTGGCGCCATCGACATCGGCCCGCTTCTGAACAATGCATATTCAAGGGCAATCTTTGCTTTACCGATAAGCGTATTGGCAAAGCTGTTAAGGGAGGTCACTCCTTGGGTTTTGAAAATAGTCCGGATTTGCAAATGGTCCTGCAAATTGCCCCCAACACCAGCGAGCTCATGACGCACCTCAACCCCATTATCTGACAGCAGGCCGCCTGGCCCAATGCCTGACAGTTGTAGAATATGCGGTGTGCCAATCGCACCGGCGCTTAACACAACCTCATGCGCTGCCTTTGCCGTCATGATAGTCTTGCCAGAATCAAAGGTAACACCGGTTACCTGTTTGCCATCCATCGTGAGAGCATGGACATGCGCGCCTGTCATAACAGTCAGATTTTTCCGCGATTTGATTGGCTTCAGAAACCCTGTTGCCGCAGACCACCGCCAGCCTTTTTTCTGATTTACCTTGAAATAACCAACACCTTCGTTTGAGCCGCGGTTAAAATCATCAGTAGCGGGGATGCCAGCTGACATGCATGCCGCATGGAATTTTTCCAAAACATCCCATGAGAGGCGTTGCTCTTCTACCCGCCATTCACCGCCCGCGCCATGCATCGAATCAGCACCGCTGAAATAATCTTCGGATTTCTTAAAATAGGGTAGAACATCATCCCAGCCCCAGCCAGTATTGCCAAATTGCTTCCATTGGTCATAGTCGCGGGCCTGTCCGCGCATATAGATCATACCGTTGATAGCAGAACATCCGCCAAGGATTCGGCCGCGTGGGTAATTTAAGGACCGCCCATTCAGGCCGCGCTCTGCTTCGGTTGAAAAGCCCCAATCTGTGCGCGGATTACCCATACAATAGAGATATCCGACAGGAATTTTTACCCAAATATAATTATCTTTGCCGCCCGCTTCGAGCAATAACACACGGATTTTAGGGTCTGCGCTTAATCGGTTCGCCAGAACACATCCAGCGGTACCGCCGCCAATGATAATATAATCAAATGTTCCAAGAGACGTCATAACACTATCCTCTTTTTTTAGTTCACCAGCCCGTGCCATTATTCATTTGCTCTTTTTAATACATAAAAGGCAGCAGGTGAGACAGCAGGACAAGTAAGAGATATGCCCTATTTACGGCATCGCGATCAAGGCAGGATGTGCTGGCTTTCTCGTCTGTGGAAGCGGAAAGAGGAAATCAGGGACAAAAAAACATCATAAAAATACAGTTAATTTCAGGCTTTTGGCTTGCGTCTTAGGGCTGATAATGCTATTTCCCCACAACTTGAATGAATTCTGGCTTTATCGGGGTCAGGCATGCGCGGTAACAGCGGTGTCTTACGGCCCCGTTTGTTGCGTAATTAGAACTTGAAAAGGTTTGGCTTTTATGGCTAATGTGTCGCCCGCACAGTTTGTAAGGCAGGTCCGGCAGGAAATCTCACGTATTTCGTGGGCCAACCGTCGTGATACAGGTTTGGCGACGCTGACTGTGTTTATCATGGCAACGATTGCGGCAATCTTCTTTTTGCTTGTCGATTTCGTGTTGTCGAATGTGGTCCAATTAGTTCTTGGCCTTGGGGCGTAAGAACGATATGGGCCATTTGGTTTTTTTTAGGATTGGTCAGTGATGGCAAAGCGCTGGTATGTAGTCCATGTTTTTTCTGGGTCTGAAAAGAAGATGGCCCAATCGATTCTGGAGCAGGCAGCTTCACACGGTCTCGAAGAACAGATCGAGGATGTGCTTGTGCCGACCGAAGAAGTTGTGGAAGTGCGCCGCGGTGCTAAGGTACAAGCAGAGCGCAAATTCTTCCCCGGCTATATTCTCGTAAATATGGAATTAACCGACGCGGCATGGTCTTTGGTACAGAGCCAGCCGCGGGTTACAGGATTTCTGGGCGGTAAAGGAAAGCCAGTGCCAATTACTAAGTCAGAGGCAGACCGCTTGATTAAGCAGATGGATGAAGGGGTTGAGCGTCCTCGCTCAACTATCAGCTTCGACAGTGGTGAATAAGTACGGGTTGTTGAAGGTCCGTTTGAAAGCTTTAACGGCGTTGTCGAAGAAGCAGATGATGAAAAAGAACGTCTTAAGGTGGCTGTGTCTATCTTTGGGCGGTCAACACCGGTTGAACTTGAATATAGTCAGGTCGAAAAGTCAGCCTGAGCTGGATAGAGACTAACATGAGGCGGGCCTGTTGCAGTATCGCAAGGGCCATAAGGGATAAAAAAGATGGCAAAGAAGATTGAGGGATATCTCAAGCTGAATATTCCAGCAGGCGGCGCAAACCCGTCTCCACCTGTGGGGCCAGCTCTCGGTCAGCGCGGTGTCAATATCATGGAATTCTGTAAAGCGTTCAACGCGGCAACAGAAAGCCTTGAGAAGAACATGCCTGTGCCAGTGGTTATCACTGTGTATAAGGATAAGTCATTTACCTTCACAACCAAGACGGCACCCGTTAGCTTCTTTTTGAAGAAAGCTGCAGGCTTGCAAAAAGGTGGTTCAACCCCTGGCCGGGATGTTGCTGGTAAGGTTACTCTCTCTCAGGTGAAAGAAATTGCCGAGCAGAAGATGAGCGACTTGAATGCTGTAGATATGGATGGCGCCGTTGCTATGATCAGCGGTTCTGCACGGGCCATGGGCCTCGAAGTAGTGGAGGGTTAAATGGCACAATTATCAAAGCGCCAAAAAGCAGCAGTTGAAGCAATCGACCGGACGCGCGTCTATTCTATAGATGAGGCATCCCAGCTGATTAAAGATCATGCTACATCAAAGTTTGATGAGACAATTGAAATCTCGCTCAATCTTGGTGTTGACCCGCGCCACGCTGACCAGATGGTTCGCGGCGCTGTTGCTATGCCAAATGGGACAGGCAAAGACGTGCGTGTTGCGGTCTTTGCTCGTGACGCCAAAGCCGATGAAGCAAAAGCAGCTGGCGCAGAGTTTGTTGGCGCAGAAGAACTAGCTGAAGCCATCCAGAATGGTGAAAGCGGCTTTGACCGTGTGATTGCAAGCCCTGATATGATGGGTGTTGTTGGCCGGCTGGGTAAGGTGCTTGGTCCAAGAGGTCTTATGCCGAATCCGAAGCTCGGTACAGTAACCGCTGATGTGGCAACCGCAGTTAAGGCTGCCAAAGCTGGTGAAGTTCAGTTCCGCGTTGAAAAAGCAGGTGTCATTCATGCTGGTATTGGCAAGGCAAGCTTTGATGCTGGCAAGATTGCTGAAAATGCCTCTGCATTTATCGCAGCCATCCGCAAAGCACGGCCTTCTGGTGCTAAGGGAACATACATCAAGAAAATTACACTGAGCTCTACAATGGGGTCAGGTATTTTTGTTGAAGATAGCGCTGCTAGCTAAGCTGGCGCTGTTGTAAGAAATTCAGCTGGCATCCTTCGGGGGCTAGGTGAGTGCTGAGGGTTCGTGATGGATCCTCATCCTGTCCAAGACTGCAGGTGACCTTCATTTTGGAGGGTCTTAATCGCCTGCACAGACGGTATAGTGTAAAGCATTCATGCTTTCGCTTTCTCGTGGGCAGGCCATTGGCATGTAGGAATTATCTTGCATGCTTTGGTGTAACCGAACAGGCCCATGGGACTGTTCATAGTAAAGTGGAGATGATCAGGTGAACCGGACAGAAAAAGCCGAACTGATCGAAACACTGCAAGCGACCCTGTCCAGTGCAACTTCGGTTGTAGTGGCGCACCAGAGTGGTTTAACCGTTGCAGAGAGTAGTGAGCTACGCGCTAAGATGCGTGAAGCAGGCGCTGGTTTCAAGGTGACAAAAAACAGGTTAACCAAGCTGGCTTTGCAAGGGACTAAGTATGAAAATCTTACTGACTTGTTTACAGGTCCAACAGCTATTGGGACATCTAGTGACCCGGTTTCTGCTGCAAAGACGCTCGTATCTTTTGCAAAGACAAATGACAAGCTGACAATCATCGGCGGTAGTCTTGACGGGAAAGTTCTCGACAAGGCTGGTGTTGAAGCATTGGCAACGTTGCCGTCTCTGGACGAGCTGCGCGCCAAGATTATCGGCATGCTCACCGCACCTGCTACAAAAGTTGCACGTGTTACGCAGGCTCCTGCGAGCCAGCTAGCACGCGTTATACAGGCGCGGGCGGATCAATTGCAGTAGGCATCTTGCCAACTGATCAGAAAGTGAAAGCCTAAAGGAGATTACCATGGCTGATTTAGAAAAAATTGCTGAAGACCTATCAGCTCTTACCGTTCTTGAAGCGGCAGAGCTATCTAAGCTACTCGAAGAGAAGTGGGGCGTTTCTGCCGCTGCTGCTCCTGTTGCTGTTGCTGGCGGAGACGCTGGTGGTGCAGCTGCTGAAGAGAAGACTGAGTTCGATGCTGTCTTAACAGCTGCTGGCGCGTCTAAGATCAACGTGATCAAGGAAGTTCGTGCGATTACAGGACTTGGCCTGAAAGAAGCTAAGGACCTTGTTGAAGCAGCACCAAAGGCTGTTAAAGAAGCAGTGTCTAAGGACGAAGCTGAAGAAATTAAGAAAAAGCTTGAAGAAGCTGGTGCGACTGTCGAAATCAAGTAATTTTGATATTCGAGAGTTCACCCGATAATTAGATTAACCTGCACCGGATGCGATTTCGCATTCGGTGTTCGGTGCTTTTTATAAACTGGTTTTTTGTAACTGCCGTAAAAAGCAGAAATGGACTGCCGGACGCTCTGAAGGTTTAACGGCCTTAATCAGAGTCTTTTTATGATTTGTTTCTTGATGAGTGAGTGTTCTCACTATGTTTAGAGACCATAGCCGTAGTGAGGATGTTAAGATGGCAAAACGTGTCAGCAACTTGGATAGTCGCAAACGTGTTCGTCGATTTTTCGGTCACCTTTCAGAAGTTGCAGAGATGCCAAACCTTATCGAGGTTCAGCGCTCTAGTTATGACCAGTTCCTTCAACTCGGTATTAGCCGAGAAGAGCGGCAAGGCACAGGCCTTCAGGAAGCTTTTGCATCGGTCTTTCCGATCAATGACTTTGCTGGTCGCGCCGTGCTTCAGTTTGTCTCTTACGATCTCGAACAGCCAAAATACGATGTTGAGGAATGTCAGCAGCGCGGCATAACCTATGCCTCACCTCTTAAGGTGACTTTGCGTCTTGTCGTCTGGGAAATAGACGAAGACACAGAAGCGCGCTCTATTCGCGACATCAAGGAACAGGATGTCTATATGGGCGATATGCCGCTCATGACAACTAACGGCACGTTCGTTATCAATGGCACAGAGCGTGTTATTGTCTCCCAAATGCACAGATCGCCGGGTGTGTTCTTTGACCATGATAAGGGCAAGACACATTCCTCAGGCAAGTATCTATTTGCTGCCCGTATTATTCCCTACCGTGGTTCATGGCTCGATTTTGAATATGATGCCAAAGATATTCTGAACGTCAGAATTGACCGCAAGCGTAAGTTGCCAGCAACAACCTTCTTGATGGCGCTTCCTGATGAAGCCTCTCGCGAAATGATGGAAGCTGCTGCTGCGGAAAGCCGCATTGTCGACCCAGCCGAAATCGTTGGTATGAGCCGCGAAGAAATTCTCAGTAATTTCTATGGTTCAGTCGAGTTTGCCCGTGATGGTGATGCATGGAAATGTAACTTTGTTCCCGATAGCTATAAGGGCTTAAAGCTTGTTGCTGACCTAGTTAACGCCGAAACAGGCGAAGTTGCAGCCTCTGCTGGAACAAAACTAACACCGCGTGCCTTACGCAAAATCGAAGAAGATGGTCTGTCTTTTGTTCGGGCTGAAGAAAACGACCTGATTGGCCGGTTTATTGCGCAGGATATTGTAAATATGTCCTCAGGCGCTGTCGTTGCTGAAGCAGGCGATGAGATTACCGAACAGCTTCTGGGTGTGTTTGCAGAAAGAGACATTACAACCCTTAGCGTTCTCAATATTGATAATATTAATATTGGTCCGCATTTGCGGAACACTCTGGCAGCAGACCGGAATAACAGCCGCGCTGAAGCGCTTGTTGATATCTACCGTGTGATGCGTCCAGGTGAGCCACCAACATTAGAGAGCGCGCATGAGCTGTTTACCAGCCTGTTCTTTAACTCTGAAAAATACGACTTATCTGCTGTTGGCCGGGTAAAAATGAATGCTCGTCTTGAGCAGGAAACCGAAGATACAATGCGGATTTTGCGGAAGCAGGATGTGCTGTCAGTTGTTAAGGTTCTCGTAGACCTCAAAGATGGTCGTGGTGACATTGATGATATTGACCATCTTGGTAACCGCCGCGTTCGGTCTGTTGGCGAATTGATGGAAAACCAGTACCGTGTTGGCCTGCTCCGTATGGAGCGCGCTATTCGCGAACGTATGGGCTCTGTTGAAATCGACACTGTTATGCCGGCTGACCTGATTAATGCAAAGCCAGCAGCAGCAGCGGTTCGTGAGTTCTTCGGATCGTCACAATTATCACAGTTTATGGATCAGACGAACCCGTTATCTGAGATTACCCATAAACGCCGTGTGTCAGCCCTTGGGCCAGGCGGTCTAACGCGTGAGCGTGCTGGATTTGAAGTGCGCGATGTGCACCCAACTCATTATGGCCGTATCTGTCCGATTGAAACACCTGAAGGCCCAAATATTGGTCTGATTAACTCATTGGCTACATTTGCTCAGATTAACCGTTATGGCTTTATTGAAACGCCGTACCGGAAAGTCGAGAACGGCAAGGTAACGTCTGAATATCGCTATGTTTCTGCGATGGAAGAGGGCCGTTATACAATTGCGCAGGCAAATGCTGAGTTGAATGACAAAGGCGAATTTGTTGGCGAACTTATTCCGGTCCGCCGGGCAGGTGAAATTGGTCTAGCAGGTCCAAACGATATTGAATATATGGATGTCTCGCCAAAGCAGCTCGTATCTGTGGCTGCTGCGCTTATTCCGTTCTTGGAAAATGATGATGCGAACCGCGCTCTTATGGGCTCAAACATGCAACGTCAGGCTGTGCCATTGCTGAAATCAGAAGCACCGATTGTTGGTACGGGCATGGAATCACGTGTTGCACGCGATTCAGGTGTGACGATTGTGTCACGCCGCGCCGGTATCGTTGACCAGGTCGATGCGACACGTATTGTTGTGCGTGCCGAAGATGAAGGCGATGCTGCAGCCTCACCAGTTGATATTTATTCTCTGTTGAAATTCCAGCGCTCAAACCAGAACACGACTGTTAATCAGCGGCCTCTGGTAAAAGTGGGTGACCATGTTGGTAAAGGCGATATTATTGCTGACGGACCATCAACTGAAGATGGTGAACTAGCGCTTGGCCGAAATGTGCTTGTCGCATTTATGCCATGGAATGGGTACAACTTTGAGGATTCCATTCTGATTAATGAGCGCATCGTTCGCGATGATGTCTTCACGTCCATTCATATTGAAGAATATGAAATCATGGCACGTGATACAAAGCTTGGTCAGGAAGAAATCAGCCGTGATATCCCAAATGTTGGTGAAGAAGCGCTAAAGAACCTTGATGAGGCTGGCATTGTCTATGTTGGCGCAGAAGTGAATGCAGGCGATGTTCTGGTCGGTAAGGTTACTCCAAAGGGCGAATCTCCAATGACACCAGAAGAAAAGCTTCTTCGGGCTATCTTTGGTGAAAAAGCATCTGATGTCCGTGATACGTCTTTGCGTGTCCCGCCGGGCGGTGCTGGAACAATCGTTGAGGTACGTGTATTCTCTCGTCGTGGTCTTGAAAAAGATGAGCGTGCGCGGGCAATTGAGCGTGCTGAAATCGAACGTCTTGCCAAAGACCGTGATGATGAGCAGTCAATCCTAGAAGGCGGTTACTTAAGCCGGATGGCATCACTTCTGGTCGGTCAGGAAGTTGCAACCGGTCCAAAAGATATCGCAACCGATACAGTCCTAACAGCTGAGCTTCTGGATGGTATGCGCCCGCACCTGGTTAGCCAGATTGCGGTAAAAGATGATAATGTTCAAAAATCTATCGAAGCGCAAAATGCAAACTTCGAACAGGCAATCAAGAGCCTTGATGGACGTTTTTCTGATAAGGTAGATAAGCTTCAGCGCGGCGATGAGTTAATGCCAGGCGTCATGAAGATGGTCAAAGTCTTTGTTGCTGTGAAGCGTAAGCTTCAGCCGGGTGACAAGATGGCTGGCCGCCATGGTAACAAAGGTGTTATTTCGCGGATTATGCCATCAGAAGATATGCCATATCTGGAAGATGGAACGCCGGTTGATATTGTGTTGAACCCGCTTGGTGTGCCATCGCGAATGAATGTGGGGCAGATTCTTGAAACTCACCTTGGCTGGGCAGCGCGTGGTCTGGGTGTTCAGATTGGCAATGCAGCAGAAGCAGCTCGTGCTACGGGCGATGTGAAGGATTTGCATCAGGTTCTCAAAGACATCTATCCAGGTGACCAGTATTCAGACAAAATTGGCTCTATGGATAATAGCCAGATTATTGAGCAATCAGAATTGCTGAGCCGTGGTGTGCCAATGGCAACACCGGTATTTGATGGTGCACGTGAAGCTGATGTGATTGATTTACTGGGTCATGCAGGCCTGTCTAACACAGGTCAGGAGTTGCTGATTGATGGTCGTACTGGCGAGGTCTTTGACCGTCCAGTCACTGTTGGTTACATCTATATGCTGAAACTACATCACCTTGTGGATGAAAAAATCCATGCGCGTTCAATTGGACCATACAGCCTTGTTACCCAGCAGCCGCTGGGCGGTAAGGCACAGTTCGGTGGTCAGCGCTTTGGTGAAATGGAAGTGTGGGCACTCGAAGCTTATGGTGCTGCCTACACCCTGCAGGAAATGCTTACCGTCAAGTCTGATGATGTATCAGGTCGAACAAAAGTTTATGAAGCCATTGTGCGCGGTGATGATGATTTCGAAGCAGGAATTCCAGAATCCTTTAACGTGCTGATTAAAGAATTGCGTTCACTGGGGCTCAATGTCGAGCTGCATGACGCAGAAAACTAAGTTGGTGAAGTAATGCTGGCACATCAGGGCTTAGTCGTCCTGATGCTGCCAAACCCCCTACATATGTAGCTGAGGAGACTATAGTATGAATGATCTGATGAATCCGTTTGGCCAGCCAAAAGCGGCCCAAAGTTTTGATAAAATCCAGATCTCAATTGCTTCACCTGAACGGATCAGATCCTGGTCCTTCGGTGAAATAAAAAAGCCGGAAACAATTAATTACCGGACATTTAAGCCTGAAAAAGACGGCCTATTCTGTGCTCGTATTTTCGGCCCTGTCCGTGATTACGAATGCTTATGCGGTAAATATAAGCGGATGAAGTATCGCGGCATTATCTGCGAGAAATGCGGTGTTGAAGTTACATTGTCAAAAGTCCGTCGTGAACGTATGGGTCATATCGAACTTGCGGCACCAGTTGCTCATATTTGGTTCCTAAAATCACTGCCAAGCCGTATCGGTCTGCTCGTCGACATGACGTTGAAGGATCTTGAGCGGGTTCTGTATTTCGAAAACTTCGTTGTGATTGAGCCTGGCCTTACATCACTGCAAAAAGGTCAGCTTCTATCCGAAGAAGATTATTACGATGCGCAGGAAGAGTTTGGTGAAGATGCGTTTCAGGCGGCCATTGGCGCTGAAGCAATTAAAATTCTGCTGTCTGCTCTTGATCTAGATCAGGAACGTGAAACAATCCGTGAAGAGCTGCGTGAAACAGGCTCTGAAGCAAAGCGGAAGAAGCTTGTAAAGCGGTTGAAGTTGGTGGATGCCTTTAATGAATCTGGTGGTCGTCCTGAATGGATGATTCTGGATGTTGTGCCGGTTATTCCGCCGGAACTACGCCCGCTTGTGCCGCTTGATGGTGGCCGGTTCGCGACATCAGATCTAAATGATTTATATCGCCGTGTGATCAACAGAAATAACCGTCTAAAGCGTCTTATCGAATTGTCTGCGCCTGATATTATCGTGCGTAACGAAAAACGGATGTTGCAGGAAGCTGTTGATGCGCTGTTTGATAATGGCCGTCGTGGCCGGATTATCTCTGGTGTTAATAAGCGCCCACTAAAATCACTCTCTGATATGCTGAAAGGCAAGCAGGGACGATTCCGTCAGAACCTTCTTGGTAAGCGTGTTGATTATTCAGGTCGTTCGGTCATTGTTGTTGGCCCTGAGCTAAAGCTGCATCAATGTGGTCTGCCAAAGAAGATGGCATTAGAGCTGTTCAAGCCGTTTATCTATTCCAAGCTGGAACTCTATGGTCTTGCCAGCACTATCAAAGCGGCAAAGCGGATGGTGGAAAAAGAGCGTCCTGAAGTGTGGGATATTCTTGAGCAGGTTATTCGTGAACACCCTGTGATGCTTAACCGTGCGCCAACATTGCACCGGCTTGGTATTCAGGCGTTTGAACCAGTGCTTGTAGAGGGTAAGGCTATCCAGCTTCATCCGCTTGTTTGTACAGCATTCAACGCTGATTTTGATGGTGACCAGATGGCGGTCCATGTGCCTCTGTCACTAGAAGCACAGCTTGAAGCGCGTGTTCTGATGATGTCAACGAACAACATCCTGAGCCCGGCAAACGGTAAGCCTATTATTGTGCCATCTCAGGATATCATTCTTGGTCTTTATTATCTGTCAATGGAACGTGACGGAGAAAAAGGCGAGGGCATGGCATTCTCTGGTATTCAGGAAATCCTGCTAGCGCTTGATAATGGCTCTGTTAGCCTACATGCAAAAGTTAAAGCCCGGATTACAGGCTTTGATGAAAAGGGCGAGCTGGTTACGCGTGTTGAAGAAACAACACCGGGCCGGGCGCGTCTAGCAGATCTTCTGCCAAGCAACCCCAACGTTACCTTCTCAATCGTCAATAAGCTAATGACAAAGAAAGAAGTCTCTAACGTTATCGATTACATCTATCGTCATTGTGGCCAGAAAGACACGGTCATTTTCTGTGATAGACTGATGGGTCTTGGTTTTGGTCAGGCCTGTAAGTCAGGCATCTCATTCGGGATTGCTGACCTTACAACGCCAGAAGAAAAAGCAAAATATGTTGCTGAAGCTGAAACGCAGGTTAAAGAGTTTGAGCGTCAGTATCTGGACGGCTTTATCACCCAAGGTGAAAAGTACAACAAAGTGGTCGATGTATGGTCACGTTGTTCAGACCTAGTC
>Ga0115571_1001857_pt1 | contig 14450 bp, 9 predicted proteins | sample COGITO_mtgs_1205_FD_87293 | JGI IMG/M metagenome (GOLD analysis project Ga0115571, IMG submission 87293) | Pelagic marine microbial communities from North Sea - COGITO_mtgs_120531 | ecosystem: Environmental > Aquatic > Marine > Epipelagic | place: Germany:Helgoland, sampling site Kabeltonne...
ATATGCATTTCCCACATGTCTTTGGTTTGTTCCCATGTAATTTTTTTAATAGTAATCATACTGGAAAGTCTATACTCCACATCGATTTTTCAGGAGATCCAGGTAAATATAAATCATCTTTGTGTACCCATCTGACTGTAAATGCTAAACGAGGTTTTTTATCTTTGCTCATGTTAGAATTAACACCGTGTATTGCACAATTACCGTTAATTGATATTGCTTCATTTTGTTTAGGTTCATAAATATAACCACTTAAAGAGTACAATTCTCCACCTTGTCCTTCTACATGGTCATGTAGATAAAATGTAAGTGATCTTGCTCTGGCAGTTTGCTTGTTCGGTGTATTAAAGAACTGATCAGCCATATCTGTGTGAGTGTGAAGATAACTTTGATAGGGCAAATAATTAAGATGTAATCTATGTGGCACCCAATTTTTATCAATAGGTTCTTTATCTTTAAAGTAATTTATGTGGTGATAAAATACAGGATGAATAGAATTTTTTAATATGTTCCAACTCCAATCAACAACTGTATCGGATGTTTGATTCCACCATCCTTTTTCAGCAGTTAAATCGTATATTACTTCTTGTTCTCTTGTGTTTTGTTTGTGTGATATAATATGATGACGTTTATCATTATGAGTAAACGATGTTCTATGAGTCAGATAAGTAAGTTTATTCGGTCTATCTAAGTAAGATTTAACTGTATCTTTTAATAGTTTGTAAAAACTGTTGTCGTATACATTAGAATATTTGTATACATGCAACGGTGCAGTTATGTCTGCCCAATGCTTGTGTGGTTTAGTTTCTTTATGTTCTGTAACGTCCATAAAGATATTTATGACATTGTTTTAGACTGTAATTTAAAGTGGTTTACTTAATTCTTCCCAACTAGTCTCAAAGTCTGAGTCACCATCTGCATAACCCATTACACCCAATTTATCGTATTCAGGTATAAGTTCGTCTGTAAGTAGTCCTATTCTTTTTAAGTTGGGCATTATTCTGCTGAATAATACATCTTGGAATTGTGTTTGAAATATATGTTCTTTCTGATATGCTTCAGTTTGTTCTAAATCCATACCATATTTTTCCCAAACATCATATGCTCTTAGTCTGTTTCTGCTTACTGTACAGGCTTCTAAGGCAAATTGGGCTCTGTCTTGGCGTTCTTCTTTTGTAAGTGTTTTTACATATTCTTCTAAATAGTTTACACCAAAGGTAACATGCCTTGCTTCATCTCTGATAATATATCCTACCATTTCTTTGTATACAGGATCGTTACTGGCATCTTTACTAGCCTGAAAGGCCGCAAGTGCTAATCCTTCTATAACAATTTGCATACCAATAAACTTTAAATCCCATCGTGGGTCTGTAAGTATTTTATCTAATAGTCCTTTCAGTGCTGTGCCTATAGGCCATGTTCGTTTAAGTCTTGTTTGTAAGTATTTGTTAAATGCTTCTACATGTCTTGCTTCATCAAACGTTTGTGAAGCCGCATATAGTTTAGCATTAAATGTTGGAGCACAACTAGCCAATTGACTTGCCACTAACAAAGCACCTTGCTCTCCGTGCAAGAATTGACTAACACTCCATGCATTTAAGTCTCGCACAAACTCTAAACGTTTTTCTTTATCCCATGAAGCATATACAGGATGATTGCTCCATTGATTGTTTTCAAATTCAAATGACTCTCCATCAATATCTGGAAACTCTGGTGCCCAGTCAACATCAACTTCTGCGTTCCAGTTTAACTGTTTTCCTAATTCGTAAAGTTTTTTAATGCGATTATCTTGAACTGTGTAATCCCAATTGTAAGAACCCGTTAAGGGAGTTTGAAATATTTCCACAACATCTGTGGGATTAAGATTTACAGGATATTCCCCATCATGCAAAACGATCTCTCGTGGAGTTTGGCCTTTTATAATTTTCATATTAATTATTTATACTAAGATTTCTACTACGCCTTCAGTAATTTGTAAATGCTCTGAAATTGCTTTACCTATTACGCACACCGCAGGAGTCTGATATCCTTTGAATGGTGCTACCTCGGCATGTCCTGGTGTATCACTTGCAATTAATACATCACCTTTTCTTACAGGTCCTTTTACTTTACAAGGAATACGTCCACGTAATGCTACTGCTACTACATGGTCACCTTCTAATCCTTCATTCATTAAATGAGCTGGATTAGTTGTTACAACACCTGCTATTGCTGGTGTGTTTTTGCTGGTTGATTGCGTTACTTCTGCAGAACCACCTAATATTAAAACTGTTCCTGGTTCGTAATCAGCATCACCTAAATAGTTCTCAGCCAAGTCAGCATATTGAGCCTGTGTTGCTGTTGCTGTTATAGTTCCTGCGGCAAAATTACCTGAGGCATCTCTTGCTACAACTTTGTTTGCAGTATTTGTCGTTGTGGCATCTACAGCCACATCGTCTGCATTTACAGTAATATAACTACCAGCACCTACGGCAAATGTTCTACTTGCGGCTATTGTTCCACCACCTGTTAAACCACCACCTGCTGTAAGGGTAACACCTGTGTGATCAATATGTTCATTAGCAACATAACCACTTAAACTGTGAATGTCGATAGCACTATCGTCTGTGCTAATTTCACCTGAACTAATGTTAATGCCTGTTCCTGCACTAAAGTGAGCTCTTACTTCTGTAGCACTTGGACCTGTATATGTGAATACACCAGTTCCTGAATTATATGCTAATGATCCATCGCCACCTGAGTCTGTTACTGAAACTGCCGCTCTGGCTCTTGCTGTTGTATGATATAAATTAGTTGAACCTTCTGACAAGTTGTCAGTTGTGTTATTGCCAATTGCTGTATTTGCCTGAGTTTGTATGTCTGCTGGTATTATTTCTATGTTATTAGCATTAACACTTATACCTGTGCCTCCAATTACATTAAGTGTTACATCGCCTGATGTGCCACCGCCTGTTAAACCCGAACCTGCAACAACTTCACTGATGTCACCTGCGTCGTTAGTAAAACTAATTACACCAGTTGAACTGTTGTAACTTAAATCTCCACCTGCACTAATTGCCGCTCTGGCTCTTGCTGTTGTATGATATAAATTAGTTGAACCTTCTGTTAAATTATCTGTTGTATTTGTGCCAATTACTGTATTGGCTCTTGCATCTGTAAAATATAAATTAGTTGAACCTTCTGCTAGGTCGTCTGTATCAAAAGCACCCATGTTTACAGCGATATCGTTTGTATTTACTGTAATACCTGTTCCTGCACCAACAGCCAATGTAACATCTCCGTTAGTTCCACCGCCTGTTAAACCGTTACCAGCACTAACACCGGTAATGTCTGCTGTATTTGTATTAGTAATTGTAATTGCACTTCCGCTGTGCGAAACACTAATACCTGATCCACCACTAAATGTTAAAAGTTCATTACTGCTAATATCTACATTGCCTGCTGAACCTGTTGTAAATTTCCAACTAGCATAATTATCTGCTGTAGTTGTAAATGCACCTGTGCTACTGTTGTAACTTAATAGTCCACTAGCACTAAAGGCGCCTCTGATTGCATTTATGTCTCCGTCTATTGTGATTACATTTCCGGATTCTGTAGCATTAGTATATGTTCCACCGTCAATACTTCTAATGTAATATCTTATTGTGCCGTTACCAAGTGTTTTACTGCCTTGTAATATATCAACACCTGTAGCACCTACGTCTACAGATTGAATATCACCTGAGAATCCTGTTGTTGTTAAAACACCATTTGTTGCATTAAGACCTGAACCGGCTATTGCTGAAACTAGGTCTGCTATACTTTCTTTCTTAGAACTGTTGTCTGTTGCATCTATAATTGCAACACTATCATTTGCAACATCTACTGTTGCCGCTGTTAATTCGTTTAGGTCTAGTGCAAATGTTCTTGAAGCAGATATATCACCGCCGCCACTTAACCCGTTTCCTGCTGTTAATGTAACACTACTGTGATCAATATGTTCGTTTGCTACAAAACCACTTAAATTATCATGAACAATAGCACTATCATTTGTTTGTATACTATCTGCATTTACAGTTATACCTGTTCCTGCACCAATGTTAAATGTTCTACTTGTGGTAATATCGCCTCCGCCAGTCATACCATCACCTGCTGTTAATGTAACACCTGAGTGATCAATATGTTCGTTTGCTACAAAGCCACTTAAATTATCATGAACAATTTCCGAATCATTTGTTGTTAATGTTCTATCTGCTGTAAGGTTACCGCCACCACTTAAACCAGTGCCAGTATTAATATTTCTATTTTTTAATGTTGTAATATCACTAGTGTTTGTTGTTACAACTCCACCAATGTTAGCATCGTCATTTAAGGCTGTTGCTATTTCGCCTAGTGTATCAAGTGCCGCCGGAGCCGCTCCTAATACCATGTTAATTCTGTTGTTTACATAATCTGTTGAAGCAACACTATTGTCGCTATCTGAATTTGCTTCTGTATTGACTGTTACTGTGGCACCTGTTAAATTCACAATACCTGTGAATGTTTTGTTGCCGTTAATAGTTTGAGTATCTGCTTTAGTAACAACTGTGCTGTCTATAGCAATTGTGCCACTACTAATATCTATTCCAGTTCCACCTGTAAAATGTGCTCTTACTTCACTTGCATTAGGACCTGTATATGTAAATACACCAGTTGAACTGTTATATGCTAAACTTCCATCACCACCTGCGTCTGTGGCACTAATTAATGTTCTTACTTCAGAGTCAAAGTTTGTTAGTTGCGACTTAGGTATTGCTATGTTTACATTTGCCGCCGCTGTTAATTGTCCTTGTGCGTTTACAGTATAAGTTGGTATTGCTGTTGCACTACCGTAATTTGCGGCTCCAACACCTGTTGCTGAAATACTTACTGCTCCAGATGAGATGCTAATACCTGTGCTACCACTAAAGTGTGCTCTTACTTCACTTGCACTTGGACCTGTATATGTAATAACACCTGATGTGCTATTATAAGAAAGGCTTCCATCTCCGCCACTGTCAGTTACTGAAACCTTGCTTCTGATAGTTGCATCGGATATATTAAACTGTCCTGCACTATATGTTGTATTTGTTCCTGCTGAAAAATGTGCTCTTACGTTTGAAGCAGAGTTATCTATCCTTGCTTGTATCTCTGCTAGACTTGGGCCTGTGTAAGTAATTACACCTGTCGATGAATTATATGCTAAACTTCCATCACCACCTGCATCAGTTACACTAATACTTGCTCGGGCCCTTGCATCTGTATAATAAAGATTTGAACCTTCTGTTAAGTCGGCTGTGGTTAGACCTGCTAGGCTACTTGGAGCACCTGTAACATTACCTGTTAAGTTACCAATAAATCCTGCAGATGCTGTAATGGATTTACTAAAATCGAAAGTATTAGAACTATCTGAAAAACTTAGGGTAGCATTACTGTTATTACTGTTTAAAACTATACTGGATGTAACATTATCGCCATCACTGTTTACAGTAAAAACATTTCCTGCTAAATTAGTTACACTGACCGTTGTGTTCTCTTGAATAAGATCGCCAGTAACCCGAAGTTTACCTTTTACTATTAGTTCCTCATCAGGTCCTATAACTGTTCTTTTTGCCATTCTTAAATCCTATGAATTAGTAATACTATTTATCAAAGTATGTCATCAGTCAAAAAAAAGCACACCCTAAGGTGTGCTTTTAATTGTTTCCTGTAAATTAATTCTTACTGGAATGCAACGTTTGACAATGTAATTGCGTCAACGTAATCTGCCGCGTTACCCAATGAACTTGCAGTATTAGTAAGTTCTTTATAACCATATCTGGTCATGAAACTTACAACTGGTTCAAATGTGCTTGGATCCATAACTGGACCTGTGCTCATTAATGGGATATAAGGACAATAGAATGCCGGAGCATCAGTTTCGCTTGATCCTTTGTAACCAACAAGAACCTTAGTTCCGTCAGCCGCATAGTTATCAGCAAATACTCTGATTGTTCCATTTAAAGTTCCAACAAACTTAGTGTTTACTGGTGCTTCAAAAGAACCTTCTGTTGTTCTTGCAAATGTTGATGTAGATGCACTTTGTAAAATAGTAAGTGCTTCTGGAGATACAACGATATAGTTACCAGCACCACGTCTTGTTCTAGCCGCGATTCTGTTAGCCGCTCTGTTGATCTCAATTGCCAATAATGCATGTCTGTCACCTACGTATGAAGGTGTGTAAGCGGATGCTAAAGCATTGAAGTCTAAAGTAGTTCCAGATCCTGCTAGAGTTCTTAGTGAACCGATAATTTCTTGGTCGATTTCAACTACGATCTCTTGTGCTAGAGCCTGCATAATTTCTGCTTCTACGTCAACACCGTGCATTGCTTCTGCATCTTGTGCCGCTTCAAATGTCCATCTAGCACTTAAACGTCTTGTCTTTGCTTCGACAGTTTCTTTTAAGATTTGGATTGACATTTTTCTTCCTGCAACACCCTCAGCCGCCGCTGTAGCGTCTGGAGTTCCTGCATAAGAATTAGCAAGTTGGAACGGACTTAAAGCCTCGTCACCTGCACTTGCTCCACCACCTGTTTCCGCATAACGGACTCTTAGTGTGTGGATTTGCCCTACTGGGCCAGTCATAGGTTGAACACCTACTAATTCGTTAGCGATAACTGAAGGCATAACCCTTCTGATTAACGGTAACATTACTTTGTTTAATGTTGCTACTGAACCTGCACCAGTTGCCCCTGCTGTAGCCGCCTCATTCAAATAGCTCTTGCTATTTTCGAGAACGACGTCCAATGAAGTTTTTCTGTTTCCAGAAAGTCCTTCTAAAAGAGCCTCCTTGGTTGCGGACCAGTTGCTTTCAAATAAATCTGCCATTTTAAATACTCCTAATTATTTTGAAAGTCCGGCTAATTTTCTGAGGACGTCTATTTCGACGACTCCAGTTTCGTCATTGGCATTGGCTGTTTGCACAGTCGCCTTATCACCAGTGTGTTCTTTCTTTACCACTGATTCTGACAATGTCTTCTTCACTCTTGGTGTTTCGCCATCTAAAACAGATGGGAGATACTTATTGAATTGCTTCTCTAAGTTCTCTGTCTTAACACTTTCAAGTAGGTCTGACATAATTTCTTTCTTCTCTTTGCCTAATGGGCTCATTAACTCATTCAACTTCTCTTTTCTTTCGAATCGATCGTTTGCAACTTTAAGTTTAGATTCTACTAATTTAGCAGTCTCATGTTCTTTAGCAATTCTTTCGTTTGCTTCGTTAAGTTTTAAATCCATTTCAGCGATTTGTTTCTGTAAATTCTTAAGATCTTTGCTTTCGTTTAGGTAACTACTACCATATTCGTTAGCAAATGATTCAAAAATTCTTCGACCAAAGTCATTCTCACGAGCCTTAGTAATGTCATCACGGAATGATTTAACTTCTTTCGAGATAACGTTGTTTACAACGCCTTCTACTTTGTCAGCCGCTTTTCTAATAAAGTCTGCTTTTGACTCAGCAAGTTGTTTCTTACCTTCTTTTACCATTTTGACTTTTTGCTCAACTAAAGATTTTTTATCTTCGTGGAATTCAGTTAGTTCACCAGCAAGTTGTTCTGTTACGAACTCATCAAGTTTTTCAACGTGTTCACTTACTCTTGTTCTATCTGCACGAAGTTCTCTCACTTCACTTGCAACCGCTTGGGTTACAAACTTGTCAAGTAGTTTAGCATGTTCACTAATGGCTTTGTGATATTTGACTCTGTCTTGTGCTAGGGATTGTTTCTCTTCTGCAATCTGTGATATCTCTGCTGTAACTTTTTCTGAGATAAATTTGTCCATTGCTTCTACGATTTGACTTTTGTCATGTTCGTATCGCTGAGCAAATTCTTCTCTAAGTTCCGCAGTGAGTTCTTCTCTTGCTTCAGAGATTTTACTTTCCCATGCTTCTTGAAGACCTGTCTTAACTTCTTCAGTTAATTCTGTTCCTTCAAGTAGGTCGTTAAATGTCACTGCCATTGTAGTTCTCCTACTTCTATAATTTTAGTTCATTGATAAAATCAGTTATTGATTTCATCAAATATTTTTCTGCACTTTTATCGTGTGTTACAGACGATGCAAGTTCGTGTAGAACTGCTCCGCCTCTCATGTTAAATAAACTTTCATAGATAGTCTTTGGGTAGGCATCAGGGGCACTTGGTTGTGCCACAATGTCCACTGTTACTATGTCGAAGTCGGAAACTTTACCACTTTCGTTTACGTTTCCGCTTCCTCGACTGGATACACCAAGTTTAGCACCTGCTTTTAACAATGCTTTCGCTATGTTACCCATCGGTGTTTCTATGATTTTTAATTTTCCTAGACCATTTGCATCATCTACATGCATATCAGTTATAATATGACTGACACGGTCTAAATTAATCTGTAGTTCCTCTGGATGGTCTAATTCGCCCATCACAGTTTCACCTTTTTGCAACCTGGTTCTCACACTTTCTACGGCTTTTGCTATTTCAGTTCTAGGATATACTCTTCCATTTTGATTTTTAACATCTCCTTGGATGAATAATCCTTGCATGAATAGTTCTTTACCATCTGGTGATTCAACTAATTGAACTTTAGATTGTTCAGGACTTATATATTCATACAGTTGTCTTATAGCCGCCATAGTTTACTCCTTCAGTAAATAAAAAGACTTATGCCTTTTTAGGTTCAACGTTAATGTTGTCTGTTGGTGTGTGGTCTTTTGGTTTGTTGTCGCCTTTATTTCCTTCGCCACCGTCTTTATTGTCTATGCCGCCTTTGACGCCATCTACTTTAAAGTTTTTCTTTGGTGATTTAGAAAGTGGTGATTCGCTATTATCTGCTTCTCCACCTTTAGGCTCTGCTACGTTATCTGATAACTTAGTTGCTTCTTCAACAACTTCGTCTTCGTCTGTAGCCTCGTCTAGGTCATATTCAACTGATTCCATGTCCATTTCGTCGCCCATTTCCATTTCGTCTTCCATGTCCATTTCTAATTCTTCAGCATCATCACCTTCGCCGCCTTCTTCATCGGCTAAAAGTTTTTCAAATTCTGCTTTAAGATCTTCTAGTTCGTCTTCTAGTTCGTCGACTTTATCTTCTAAATCGCCTTCACCTTCTTCTTCACCCATCTCATCGCCGTCGATTTCTTCTTCGTTATCTCTTAAGATATCGTCTTCGAAGTCATTTGATTGATCAATTACTTCATCAACTTCAAATTCTTCTTCAACAGCCTCTTCTTCTGATTCTTCAGCCTCTTCAACTGCTTCTTCTTCTGATTCTTCTGCTTCTTCTACAGTTTCTTCAACTTCTTCGCTGTCAGATGAGTCCTCATCAAGCACTTTTTCGTATTCTGCTCTTGCTTTTGCAACAACATATTCGTGAAGTGCCTCTTCGGCTTTCTCATTTTCTTCAGCAAGGAGAAGTTCAAGAATTTCTTCTAATTTTGTTCTTGATTCTGACATTGTGGCCTCCTTAATTAAGAATCGCAATTATCACATACATGTGATAATCCGCATTTAATACTTATAGTGGTATGGGTGTATTATAGGTTATATGGTGTGTTTTTGGCTCAAAATGATCCAAAAATGTTTATAGTGTAGGTCCTGCGTCTGTGGGTGCGGCATACATCATTTTTACAAATTTCTTATGCTCTAATTCTTCTGCTTTTTTAATTTCTCTTACTTTACGAAGTTTATTAATCTCAGATAAAGTAAATTTTACTTTTCTAGTGTCATCTTGTGACACTTTAATAAAGTTATCTAATTCCGGATTGTAAAATTCGTTCAGTCTCATTATATTGCACCTTGTCCGTCTGGCCCTAATCCTGTTCCAGGTAATGGAGCAGTTGAACCTGCATCTGGTATAGCAGTATTTATCTCTTCCGGTGCTCCTTCTAATCCCATAATGTCTTGATCTGGTATTTCAGCATCTAAATCTGTGCTAATATCGTCATTGGGTCTTACACCAATATTTTTAAGATCAATATCTTTAGATGTATCTTGGAATTTCTCATAGTTATTCTCTTGGCGCCAAAGTTCTTCGTTCTGTTTTATTTCTTCTGGAGTTAACCCTAAGTATTTAGAAAGTTTAAACTGATTAGCCATATATGGAATATTAGCAACTTGGTTATAAAGTTGTGCTCTTTCTGTTTCCAATGCTATTTCTCTATACGAACTAAAGTTCATAGGATGATTAAATTCTACTCTAAATCCTGAACTGTCTATATCTATTCCTCTGTGCTTGAGGAACATTTTAAATTCTCTGTCGAAATCTTCTTGTATTTGTTTTTGCAGTCTTTCTACATATCTTGCAAATCTATATTCTTGGATATATGCAATGCCTACTTTACCGTCATTGTAAGTAGCACTTCCATCATCTGGTCCTGATGGCAAATAACTAGCAGGTATTCTTAAACCACGTAATAGTTTGTTATTAAAGTATCTAAGGTCGTCTATTTGTCCTAAGTTCTCACCGCCTGGTAATGTATCAACTTTAGAACCTCTACCTTCTGCCGTTTGTGCAAAGAAGTAGTCCTCTAACATACTCATTGGATTGTAGGCCGAATCTGCAACACTATTTCCTGCACCGTCTTTATTAGGCACACGTTTTTGTTGCACTTCATATTTAATCTGTTCTAAATACTGTCTTGCTTTGTGCGGTGGCATATTACCTACGTCGATCATAAACACACGTCTTTCAGGTGCTCTGTGAACTCTGTAAATAATAATCGAATCTTCTAGCAGTTCTTTCTGCTTAAATGTTTTGTAAATTGGTTCTAGAATACTAACACCAAAAGGCCATGCATGGTCCATGCCTTCAGTTAAACTAATATGAACAATGTGCTTAGAATCTACAGGTGTTCCTTGGTCTACACCGCTTATGGCACCAGTCATATAATTACTTGCACTTGTGGCCACGCCTTGTCCACCTGATAACATTCCGCCACCTGCTCCATAAGGTCTTGAATGCAAAGGTGCTGATGCTGTTCCTAGTTGTTCAGCAAAGTTAGGCTCTAAGTTTTTAATAAAGTAAGTTTCAATTTTCTTACCTTCACTTTCGTTTACAATAACTTTTTCTATGTTTGCTGGGTCAACCCAAAACAGTTCAAATGTTTCTGGATCTCTAATAAAGAACTGGTCACCATATTTACATACACTTCTAAACATCTTAAATGCTCTTTTGTGTAACTTGTTAATAGCACACCAGTTTTTAATTTGTGATTGGATAATCTTGTTTTCAGTATCTGTTGGAGTGGATGTATACTCAATACTAAACGGAAGACCTGTCTGGTCATCTTCTTGCGTTCCGAATTCACCGATAGTGTCTAATGCCGCATTAATCTCTAGATCGTTATCCATTTGATCATACTGCATATACCTCATAAGCCTGTTAGGACTTCCTGCATATACTTCTGGTAGCCAACTTGCATACCTGCTAGTTGCGGCTCCGGGGCCACCTTGTGTATTTGGTTCTACGTTAAGAGGTAAACCTGCATTATCGTATGGTGTAAAGTGTTTTCTCCAACTCATAATATTCCTATTAACTTATATAATACACTATTTATCGGAAAGTGTCAACCAAAAATATTATATATGGATTAAATGTTGTCTGCGATTGTTTGATTTTGTCTTACAAGTTGTGCTAACAATGAATTTTGTTTGTTTAATGCAGATAAAATATCAGCGGAATTGTCACTAGTTGCTATTTGTTGACTGCTTCCACCTGCTGTAGGTTGTTGTATTACATTACCAGCATCGTCAAATTTAACTGGATTACCTTCTGCATCTTTAAATGAACCTGCTCCGGCTTTTTGTATTTGCGGTGCATATTTTTTAAGTGCTTCACGCTCTGCTACTAATGTTGCTCTCTGTTTAGATGAACCTCCAGCAATAAGTTCTTCTTCTCTGGCTTTTCTTTCGCCTTGGAAATTTTTATATAGTTCTGGATCTTTTGCCAACATATCACGTTGACTGTAGTTTGCAGTAAAATTATCTCCTAGTTTGCCTGCTTTTTTAATTATTGGACTTGTGCCTGTTGCTGGCCCGGTAACTGGTGCTTGTTCTTCGCCGGCGCCGCCAGTAAGTTTTCCTCCGATTAACCCCAATGCGGCCATCTTAAATAAATCAGTAAAACTAATTTGATCTAGTGCTTCGCCAAATGTTATGAATGCATCTCTGATAACATTCATTTGGCTTGCAACAAAGTTGCCGTCTATCTTAGCAACTGCGTCTGTAAACTTATCAACAGTATCTCCCATATTATCCATAACGTCTGCCATTTCAGTTATGTTAGGTGCTACTTTGCCTAATCTTATAAACTGGTCTATTGGATCATCTGAGAACAAGTTTGCAAAGCCTTTTGCGATTTGACTTATAACACTACCTGCTGTCATGGCTACTAGAGCGGCACCTACTGCCGTTAAGCCTGCCGCGGCACCTAGTAACTGTGTTCCTGATAATGAGCCTAGTTCTTTAATAAACCCTGTAAAACTATTTCCTAGGCTTGCCATACCTGAAAAAATCAAATTAATTCCTTTGCCTACAAACATAGCGGCTTTACCAATTGCAAGGAATATACCTGCTATTGCATTTCCTATACCCATTATAATTGATCCAATGCCCTGGAATACTGCTTGAATTGACTTACCAACACTTACTATTACTGCACCTATTCCTTCAAAGACCTTTAAAACAACTGAGCCTACTGCTGTTACAATCGCCGCTATGCCTTTACCTACTGATTCTAATATAGCACCCACGCCTTGCATTACATTTAATATAACTTTACCAAATGCTTCAATGGCCGGTGTAGCAATTCTTAATGCAGTAGCCATTACTAATAATGCCGCTGTTAATAATCCTAGTCCTGCCCACACCATTGGGTTCATTGCCGCTTTACCTAAAACTTTAAGTCCTGTTCCTATTGCTTTCATCATTGCAATAAATCCGCCACCAAATGATTTCATGCCACCTGCGGCTTTACCTGAAGCACCGGCTCCATCTAAGATTTTTTTCTGGGTAGAAGCACCTGGTCCGCCTCCACGGCCTCCCATAAAGCCACCTAGTTTGTCTTTAAAACCTTTCATTGAGAAGCCTGTAAACTTCTTAGCCATTTCACCAAAGCCTGACATCATTTTGGCTATGCCTTTTCCTTGTAATGCAGTATATATTTTTAAGGCCCCAATTGCTAATACTACTACACCTGTAAGTTGTCCTAATGCTTCTGCACCTGAATCTGCAACTCCTAAAAATTTAAGGAGTCCGCCACCTGCACTTGCTATGAATCCAAATAGTTTAGTAACTGGCGTTAATATAAATGCTAATACATCAATTACTGCACCTAATAGTTTAAATGCAAGTATAACTGGTGCTAATACAATACCTAAAACCTTCATTACAGAAAAGAAACCTTTTGCAAAGTTACTTACATTTTTTATCATTGTAGGTATATAATCTATAAAACTAGCAAGACCTTGCGACATTTTTTGTATGTAGTATGGTAACTTTTCACCTAATGACTTACCTAGGTCTTTAATGTCGTCGCCTGTTTCACCAAATAAGCCTGAGAGTGAAGAAACTATTATTTTTTGTGCTTTTTCTAATGCAGGACCTAAGTCTCCTATTGACCCTAAGCCTGATAAAAACGAATACCTAAATGCTTCGAACGTTCCCATAATTTTACTGATTATGTTGTTTAATGCATTTGTTCCTTTTTGAATATTGTCTGGATTTAATTTTAATTCATCTATTCTGGCCGCACTTGCTGTAAAGGCCCTGACAGCATTTGCCATCTCTGTTGCACCTTCCACACCTGCTCTTTCCATTGCAAATATTCTTTCTTTTTCGCCTTGACTTAGATTACCTAACTCTTGTGAAAAGTTCATTGCCATTTTTTGTGCACCTTCTTGAGTAAGTGTGCCATTCTTCATTGCATTAGAAAGTTGAACCGTTGTTTGTTGCAGTCTAGGTAATACCGCGGTCATGGCCACTAAACTATTACTAAAGCCTAACGCCCCACCGGCACTTGCTTCTACCATTGCCTGTGCAATACCTTTACCTTCTTCTCCTCCCATGCCTGCCATAATAGTGCCGAACTCTTTAAGTCCTGCTACCATTTGCGACTGTGTTGATTTATTAAATCTTAGTAAAGAACCTGATAAAATATTAGTATCAGTAACAAGACTGTTTGTAAAGGCTCTAAGTTCGTCTGTGCTTACGCCTAATGCCTGTGCAAACTTTTGCTGTGTTTTCATAGTTTGCTGTGTTTCTTTTGCTATCTGAGTCGATGATATTCCGTTTAAAATACCTAGTCTTGCTCTTGTATCTAATTCTTCTCCGTATCTTTCAGCACTTTCTTCTAACGACATGCCTAGGTTCATTCCTGATTTGTTTAGTTCATCGAATGCTACACTCATATCAGCAATACTATTAACTCCTAAAACAGCCGCCGCTCTA
>Ga0115571_1001872_pt1 | contig 14382 bp, 13 predicted proteins | sample COGITO_mtgs_1205_FD_87293 | JGI IMG/M metagenome (GOLD analysis project Ga0115571, IMG submission 87293) | Pelagic marine microbial communities from North Sea - COGITO_mtgs_120531 | ecosystem: Environmental > Aquatic > Marine > Epipelagic | place: Germany:Helgoland, sampling site Kabeltonne...
AGCCCGAAGCCTAGTTTAAGGAGCAGGATTGGGAATGTCTTCATGGATTTCATCAATGGCTTTAAGGACGTCCTTAGAGAGCTTGACTTGATAAGTAGCGATATTTTCCTTTAGTTGATCCATGTTGGTGGCTCCAATGATATTGGAGGTAACAAAACTTCGGTCATTGACAAATGCAAGTGACAAATCGGTTAGTGAAAGGCCCACTTCTTCCGCCAATTCGGCGTAGCGATCGGTGGCTTGAAAGGAATTTTTTCCACTGTATCTTGCCAAACGTTCAAACAGCGCTAAGCGACTGTTGGGCGGGATTTTTCCGTTGCGGTATTTCCCAGACAGGACTCCAAAGCCAAGGGGGGAATAGGCTAAAAGTCCGATGTTTTCCCTGTGGCAGATCTCGGAGCTTCCGATTTCAAAGAGCCGATTGAGCAAGGAATAGGGGTTTTGGACGGTAATCATTTTGGTGGCAGGAGATTTTGAGGCTTGTAAAAAACGCATGATCCCCCAGGGATTTTCATTGGACAGGCCAACGTGCCTGATCTTACCCGCTTTGATATTTTGATCGAGTGCGTCTAGGACGGCCTCAAAATTTTCTTTCCAAGGATCGTTGGGGTCATATTGAAAACTTCTCACTCCAAAGGTGTTGGTTTTTCTTTCTGGCCAATGCAATTGATAGAGGTCGATATAATCGGTTTGCAGTCTTTTAAGGCTTTTATCGATGGCCTCGTCGATATGGGCTTTTTTAAAGCTGAGGTTTTTGCGTATGTGTTTGGTATAATCACCCGGTCCAGCGACTTTGGTAGCCAAGATGACCTTGTCCCGATGGGCTGTTTTTTTGAACCAAGTTCCGATGATGCGTTCGGTCTCTCCTTGGGTTTCTGCATTGGCGGGAACGGGATAGAGTTCGGCTACATCAAAAAAGTTAACACCTTGCTCCAGTGCGTAATCCATCTGCTCGTGTCCTTCAGCTTCTGTATTTTGTCTCCCCCAAGTCATGGTACCCAAACATATTTTACTGACTTTGATATCAGTATTGGGCAAAAGATTGTAATCCATAATCTAGTCTATCGTATTGATGATTTGTTTGATTTCGTCTAATTGAGGACTTAGGACCACCTCTATTCTGCGGTTAGCGGCGCGACCTTCACGTGTAGTGTTGGGGGCAATGGGCAGGTATTGCCCTCTTCCAGCAGCGGTAAGGTTTTGGGGAAGAATATTGGGATTTTCAAGCAATTGGTTAACGATGGCTGTGGCGCGTTTGGTGGACAGATCCCAGTTGCCTTTTAGGGGGCCTTTTCCACTGTAGGGAACATTGTCGGTATGCCCTTCGATCAAAACTGCAATATCGGGATTGTCAGCCAATACACTTCCTAAACCGTCGATGGCTCTTTGTCCTTCATTTTCGACGGTCCAACTACCAGATTGGAATAAGAGTTTGTTTTCCATGGAGACGTATACTTTTCCATCTCGTGCTTCCACCGTCAAACCTTTATCTTCAAAATTGAGCAGGGCATCTGACAGTTTTTCTTTTAGGGTACGCATGGCCTCTTGTTGGCGGGCGATCAGTCCTTCCAACTCATCTACTCGAGCCATACGATCGGCCAATTCATTTTCTCGTTCTGCAATTTTTTCCAATAGTGCCTCATTTTCAGTGATACGTTCTTGAAGGGCCGTTTCACTGTTCAGTTTGAGTAAATCCAAAGAGGATTCCATTTGTTCTAGCTTTTGTTGCTTTTGGTTAAGGCTATCTTCAACTTGTTGTAAAGCAGTTTCTTGGGCGACAAATTTATCGGTCAAATCCTTTAATTCGGCATTGAGAGATTCGATGGTTTTCGTTTGTTGGTTGAAGTTCGTTTTGAGATCGGCATAACGGGATTCCAAATCATTAAAAACGCGATTGGAAACACAGGCATTGAGAGAAAATGCGACGATGATAAAGGTTACAGTTTTTTTCATGAGTTTCAATTAAAATTCAAGCTCTACTCCAACAGGGCAATGGTCTGAATGTTTGGCATCGGGAAGTAGGTAGGAACGATTAATGTTGTTTTTTAGGTTTTCACTGACGAGGTTGTAATCAATACGCCAACCTTTGTTGTTGTTTCTTGCATTGGCTCGATAACTCCACCAGCTGTATTGGTGCGGGTCTGGATTGAGGTGACGAAAGGAGTCGACAAATCCACTGTTGATAAATCCATCAATCCATTCTCGTTCTTCGGGTAAAAAACCAGAAACTTTTTTATTGCGAATGGGATCATGTATGTCGATGGCACGGTGGCAAATGTTGTAATCGCCACAGATTACCAAACGAGGGTACTTTTTTTTGAGGGTATCGATATAATTTTGAAAATCGTCCATAAACTGGAACTTGTATTCTAGGCGGTCGAGGTTGGTTCCCGAGGGTAAGTACAGACTGATGACAGAAACTTTTTCGAAATCAGCACGAATGACTCTACCTTCAAAATCCATGTGATCTATTCCTGTTCCTTCCTCAATGTGAAGCGGTTTGGTTTTGGTCAAAATAGCAACACCACTGTACCCTTTTTTTTGGGCAGAGTGCCAGTGATGTTGGTAACCCAAAGCATCAAACACAGCGGTGTCTACCTGTTCCTTCATGGCTTTGGTTTCCTGCAAACAGAGGACATCAGGGGCGGCGGCCTCAAGCCATTCAGCAAAACCTTTATTGAGGGCGGCACGAATGCCGTTTACGTTATAGGAAAGGATCTTCAAACTTTATTTTTTACAAAAATATAAAAACAAGTACGGTAAGAAAACTTAAAACGGCTTGGTAGGACAGAAGATTTTAAAGCTTTTTCAACAATTTACTCAGGGATAACTTTTCTTTGAGTAATTCATCCAACCGAGCGATGCCTATGCGTTCTTGTGTCATGCTATCCCGATCTCTGATAGTAACTGTTTGATCATCAATAGTTTGGTGATCTATGGTAATGCAAAATGGAGTCCCTAGTGCATCTTGTCTTCGGTAGCGTCGGCCCACAGCGTCTTTTTCGTCATAGACCACGGCAAAATCCCATTTCAGATCGGTAACGATTTTTCGGGCAATCTCAGGAAGTCCATCTTTTTTAACCAATGGAAAAACCGCCAGTTGTGTGGGAGCCAAAACTGGGGGGAGTTTTAGCACTGTACGTGTAGAGCCATCTTCTAGGGTTTCTTCTTGCAAGGATTTGGAAAATACAGCCAAGAACATTCGGTCTAAACCGATGGAGGTTTCGACAACATAAGGGACATAATTTTCGTTACGCTCTGGATCGAAATACTGTAGTTTTTTTCCTGCGAATTTTTCGTGGTTTCCCAAGTCAAAATCGGTTCTGGAGTGGATACCTTCCAATTCTTTGAAACCGAAGGGGAAGTTAAATTCGATATCGGTAGCGGCATCGGCATAATGTGCCAGCTTATCGTGATCGTGAAAACGGTAGTTTTCACTGCCCAGTCCAAGAGACTGATGCCATTTCAATCGCTTTTCTTTCCAGTGTTCGTACCATTCTTTTTGAGTTCCCGGGGGGATGAAAAATTGCATTTCCATTTGTTCAAATTCACGCATACGGAAGATGAATTGTCGGGCAACGATTTCATTTCGAAATGCTTTTCCAGTTTGTGCAATCCCAAATGGAAGTTTCATCCTTCCTGATTTTTGTACATTGAGGAAGTTTACAAAAATTCCTTGTGCTGTTTCGGGTCGTAAATAGAGATCCATGGCCGAATCGGCAGAAGCCCCCAGTTTGGTACCAAACATAAGGTTGAATTGCTTAACATCGGTCCAATTGCGAGAGCCCGATTCGGGACAGGCGATTTCCAGTTCTTCGATCAAGGCTTTTACATCGGCCAAATCTTCCTTTTCGAGCGATTGGCCCATACGTTTGAGAATGCTGTCAGCTTTGGCTTGGTATTCCACTACACGTGGGTTAGTGGAAAGAAATTGATTTTTGTCAAAAGTGTCTCCAAAACGCTTGGCGGCCTTGGTGACTTCTTTATTGATTTTGTTTTCTATTTTGGCAACATAATCCTCTATCAATACGTCGGCACGATATCTTTTTTTGGAGTCTTTATTATCAATCAACGGATCGTTAAAAGCATCGACGTGGCCAGAGGCCTTCCAAGTGGTAGGGTGCATAAAAATGGCGGCATCGATCCCTACAATGTTTTCGTTGAGTTGAACCATGGCTTTCCACCAGTAGTCGCGAATGTTTTTTTTGAGGGCGACCCCATTTTGTCCATAGTCGTAAACAGCACTTAGACCGTCATATATTTCACTGGATTGGAAGATGAAACCATACTCTTTGGCATGGGAAATTACTTTTTTAAAGATCTCAGATTGTTGCATAATGTGGCAAAAATAACTCTTTTTCGTATTTTTAAAGTGCCTAAAATCTATTTCGATGAAAAATTTAGTTTTGCCTAGCCTTCGTGCATTTGTTTCTCTTTTTTTTCCCAAGCTTTGCCCGGCGTGTATGACCCCTCTTTGTGGTGCCGAGAAGGTGATTTGTTTTGATTGTCAATTGTCACTTCCTCAAACCGATCACCCATGGGTTCATCACAATACCCTGTGGAAAAAGATGAATGATCACCTCAGAGTGGAGCGGGCAGTGGCTTTATTCGATTTCCAAAAAAACAGCAGAGTTCAGTCCTTATTGCATCAATTAAAATATCAAGATCAACAAGAAATAGGGTCTTTCTTGGGAAACTGGTGGGCACCCGAGTTGAAGGTGTCAAAAGTTTTTGGGGGAGTGGATGCTGTTTTGCCATTACCGTTGCATCCCAAGAGATTGAAACAAAGAGGATACAATCAAATACAATTATTTTCAGAAAGTTTGGCAAAACACCTGAAACTCCCTTTAGTTGACGATTTGGTCTATCGAAAGAAACGAACCCGACAACTGGCCAAAATGCAAACTGCTGATCGATGGGAAGAGGTAGATCAGGCTTTTGCAGTTAATCGCAAGAAAAGCTATTCTTTTAAACATTGGTTGTTGGTGGACGATGTGATTACCACTGGGGCAACCCTTTCCAGTTGTGGAAATGCTATTTTACAAGCTTGCGGGGGACGCATTAGTATTGTGTCGCTTGCCAGTAGGTTGTCTTGAGAATATTGCGTTATTTTGTTTGCACAATGGATGGGTATGAATAAATTCGGAAAGCACCTTATACTTTTTTTGATTGTGATTTCCCTTGTGCAATGTGCCAGAAGATCTTCTCCTACGGGGGGGCTTAAAGACACCCTGCCACCCGTGATGGTAAATGCTTCTCCCAAGATGAATACCACTTTTTTTGATAAAGAAAAGATCACCATTACTTTTGATGAGTTCATCAAATTGAAGGATATTTCCAAACAATTGATCATTTCGCCCCCTTTGGAACCCGATCAATACAAGATCAAACCTCAAGGAACGGTTTCCAAAAAAATACAGATAGAACTTCTGGATTCCCTACGAGCGGAAACGACTTACACTTTTAATTTTGGGGAAAGTATAATCGATAATAATGAGGGCAATGGCCTCCCTTTTTTTCAATATACGCTTTCCACTGGACCCATTATAGACTCTCTAGAAATAAAAGGAAAAATAACGGATGCTTTTGATCGAATTACTAAACCCTACACTTCGATTCATTTGTATCCGATAGACAGTACATTTTCGGATTCTACGATTTTCCTCAAAAAACCTTTTTATGCCACAAGCACGTTGGATTCGGTGGTCTATAATTTTAAAAATCTACGTCCTGGCGCTTATGAAATCATTGCAATAAAAGATGTAGGTGGAAACTATTTTTTTGATCAAAATGTGGATAAAATTGGCTTTTTGGAAAAACCAATCACCCTGCCTCGAGACAGTATTCTCAACTTCAGGATTTTTAATGAAATCCCCAATCTTTTCTGGGCAAGACCCTTTTTTATCAATTCCAGTCAAATCGGTTTTGGTTACTACGGAGAACCCGACCTAAGTGCCATTGAGGTAAAAAGTAAAGTGGCTCGGAATTTTAGATATTTGATTAATCACAACCGAAAGACGGACACTTTGAATTTTTGGTTTAGAGGGCCTGAGTTAGACTCTTTAAAGTTTGGTATTAAAGAAAAAGACACGACCAAAACATATAATATCAAGTTTAAAAAAGTGTTGAGGGATTCACTTCAAATCAAACCACTGACGTCGGGATCTATGGGATTATTGGATAGTTTTAAGATCGAATCGAATTTGCCTTTGGTCAAAATCAATTTGGATTTGATCAAAATCAAAGGCTTGGATTCGTTGCCCATTTCTTTTAAAGCTTCTTTGGATAAAAATTATGATAGGCTATCACTTTTCTACGACTGGTTGCCAAATGATGATTATAAAATTCAATTGTTACCCAATGCCTTGGTGGATTTTTGGGGAAATACCCACGATACTTTGAGATTTAGAAGTAAAACTAAGCCCATCACTGATTATGGTAGTATTATCGTACAGATCATTAGAGACGACGAAGATCCTTTTATATTGGAATTGGTCAATCTCAAAGGGGAGGCACTAAGGAGATTTGATGAGGTCAGTGAATACGATGCTTATGAATTCAAATACTTATTGCCCGGAAGTTATTTATTTCGTTATACTAAAGACCAAAATGGTAATAAAAAATGGGATACTGGAAATTACCTTAAAAAAATTCAACCCGAAATGGTTTATTACTCCCCAGATACAATTGAACTCAGGGCCAATTGGGATGTTAATCAGCAGTTAAAAATACCTTCTGAAGTCGAAAGCTTTTCAATGATTGATTCTTTGGAAATCTCAAATTAATACTAACTTTGAAAAAAAAACAATGGGTGTAGGAAATATTGTACTCGCTTCCCTAGTCGTTTGTATAGTTCTCGGTGTTGTAGCCGTGATTCAGTCCAGATTATAGGAGGGTTTATACCACTTTTTCAAAGCCCTGTACTCCCTGTACAGTGGTGTATTTCATCGTAAATTTTTTATCGGGATTGATGATCTTGTAGCAAGACTGGACGGCCAAAGTGGCTTCGTGAAAACCACAGAGGATCAATTTTAGTTTGCCTGGATAGGTGTTGACATCTCCCACGGCAAAAACCCCTTTTGTATTGGTTTGGTAGTCCAAAGTATGGTCAACCTTAATGGCGTTTTTCTCAATTTCTAATCCCCAATCTCCGATGGGCCCCAGTTTGGGAGACAGTCCAAATAAAGGCAACCAATAATCTACTGCTATGATCTTGGGCTCTCGCTCTTTTTGATGTAGCTCGATGGATTCCAAAATCTCATTTCCAGTCACTTTTTTGATTTCGGCATGAGTGTACAATTCGATTTTACCTTTTTCCTGAAGTTGGTAAACCTGTTCTACGGAGTCTTTGTGTCCGCGGAACATATCGGATCGATGGACGAGTCCCACAGGCAGATTGCTGTTTTCAGCGAAGTAAATGGCCCAGTCCAGTGCAGAGTCTCCTCCCCCCGAAATGAACAGGCGTTTGTTTAAAAAAGTTTCTGGCTCCCTGACCATGTATTCAATTCCTTTTTTCTCAAAATCCGAAAGGTTTTCAACCAAAGGTTTACGGGGTTCAAAACTTCCCAAACCTCCTGCGATAATGACTGACGGGGCGTGATGCTGTGTGCCTTCATTGGTGGTAACGATAAAACTTCCGTCTTCTTGTTTTTCAATATTTTCTGCTCTTTCCCCAAGGGTAAATCCGGGTTGGAAGGGTTCGGCTTGTTTTTCTAAATTATCGATAAGGTCACCCGCTAAAACACTGGGAAAACCTGGAATGTCATAGATGGGTTTCTTGGGATAGATTTCTTTGAGTTGTCCCCCAACTTGCGGAATGGCATCGATCACATGACAATGTAATTTCATCAGTCCTGCTTCAAAAATCGTAAATAGCCCAACGGGCCCGGCTCCAATAATGATGATATCTGTTTTGATCATTTTCTATTTGATTAGTGATTCGGTTACTTTATTCATTTCCTTGACTTTGTATTCAAAGTCATTTTTTAATGTCTTTCTGTATTTTCTCAAAGTTTCTAGCAGTGGGTCAATTTCCTCAGGAAGGATGGCTTCAAGCCATTGACGTAATCTTTTGGCTAGGGTAGGGGATTTCCCGTTGGTGGAAATACCGATTTTTAAATTTCCCTTGGTAACAATGCCTCCCATATAAAAATCACATTGGTCGGGAGTATCGGCTACATTGACCAGAATGTGACGTTTTTTACAATCTGCGTTAACTTTAAGGTTTATTGCTGGGTTGTCTGTAGTAGCAATAACGATATTTTTATTCTTGAGGTACCGCTTGTGGTATTTTTTGGGAATGACCTTGACGGCTTTGTTCTCGATAAAAGCCAAGGTTTCCTCCCTTATAAAAGGAGCCACCAAAGTGACCTGTGCCTCTGGACTGGATTTGTATAAAAACTCCAGCTTTTCAAGGGCTACAAAACCACCCCCAACAATAAGGAATTGTAACTGGTGGGCTTTGATAAAAATAGGATAGAGGGTATTCATAGGGCTACGGCTTCTTTTTGAACCCAATTTTTATAATTTGTAACAGGATCGTTGGCAGCCATTCCAAAGATGAGTACTGCAGGGTTTTGGATTCCATATTGATCAACTTGTTCTACGATAGTATTCAGGTCAGCCACCAATAATTTTTCGGCAGCAGTGGTTCCATTTTGGATCACTGCTACGGGGTGGTTTCCAGTTTTGTGTTTTTTGAAATTAGCCACGATCTCGGGAAGAAATTTCATACCCATCAACACGACAACGGTAGCAGAAGATTGCGCTGCTAAGGCAATATCTGAGGATAGTTTCCCAGATTGGGTATGTCCAGTGACCACCCAAAAACTTTCGTGCTCGGCTCTTTTGGTCAGCGGTATTTGATGCTGTGCCGCTATGCCAGCATAGGAGGCAATCCCAGCTATTACAGTAGTGGAAAGTCCTACTTTTTGTGCGGCTTCCAGTTCTTCACAAGCCCTTCCAAAAACCATAGGGTCTCCTCCTTTTAAACGAACAACATCCAAACCCTTGGAGGCGTATGCAATGATAAGTGCGTTGATTTCCGCTTGGGTTTTTTTGACAAAGTCTCTTCTTTTTCCCACAAAGATTTTTTTGGCAGTCGGATTGTGTTCCAATAGCACTGGATTGATCAAAGCGTCATAAAGAATGACATCTGATTTTTGAATGGCTTTGAGCCCTTTAAGGGTCAATAGATCGGGATCACCAGGTCCAGCCCCTACTAGGGTTACTGACCCTTTATTCACTCTTGACATGACAATGGTTTTCAATCCACAACAGTAGGGGTTGTGTTTGTTCTACGTATTTTTTGGAGAAGGGGGCTGTGGGTTTTTCCTTTTGTATTTTTAAAATATCCTCTTTAAAAGTCAAGCCGTTTTCTTGTAAATACTCAGGAAATTCAGGATCAAAAGCGTCGATGATGGAAGCTTGACTGTTGATCTTGGCATTTCCTTTGGTTAAAATCGCTTTGGCGGCTCTTAGTCTTGCATTGTATGCATGGTAAGTAGCATCTGAAAAACGGTTTTCTTGTATGGCTTCTTGAGCCCAACCTAGGGCTTCTTGGGCATCATACAATAGGGTTTGAACCAGATCAATGGTAACGCCAGCACATTCGCCTATGCCAATGGCTTTTTCATATTTTTCTTTGACTCCCCAGTCGATAAAATCATCAGCTGTAAGTTGATCAACATCACTGTAGTGTTTTAGATTTTGGTAATAATAGTCTTTGGTTTTTCGATCGTAATAGGTGAAAAAATCTTCATTGTTTCGGCGGTGGCTTTCAAAATCATCCAAAATCCAACGCAATACATCGGGTGTTCTTTTGGAAGGCACTTTCAGGACTTTATCGGCAAATCTTCCTGTACCATTGCCCAACACTCCTCCTCCGAGAAGGATTTGGGTGGCTGGAGCAATTTTTCCATCGGATTTTACGGTCATGCCCTGGAACCCAATATGGGCCAAGGTGTGCTGTCCACAAGCATTCATACACCCACTGATTTTGATATCGATTTGGTGTTTTTGAATCAATTCAGGATATTCTTTTTCGATGACTTCTTGGAGCACCTTGGCCAATCCCGTACTGCTAGCAATTCCCAGATTACAAGTATCGGTTCCAGGGCAGGCTACGATGTCATTGATGCGCTGAAATCCCACTCTGTCCAATTCTAGGGCTTTGAGGGCCAAGTATAGGGCAGGAATATGTTCTTCTTTTACATCTCTTAACAAGATGCTTTGTCCATAAGAAAAACGATTGTCGTCTTTTGTAAACTGCAGGACGATTTTAGCTAGTTGACGAGCTTTTTTAGAATCTATGTCTCCTACGATTATTGGAATTCCTACAGCAAAATAGCCTTCTTGTTTTTGGGCATAGAGGTTGGTTTTTTTCCAATCTTCGAAAGCGGGATCATCGATTGTTGGGATTTTACCTTCTTTGTAAAGGGGTTCTTTAAGTTCCCTTTCTGGGGCTTCAATGGGAATGGAAGTATGGATCAAGCTTTTTTCCTCGGTGCTAACCCATTGTAGAAAGGTATCTAAACCTATTTCTTTGATCAAAAATTTGAGTCGGGCTTTGTTTCGCCTGTTGCGTTCTCCATGACGGTCAAAAACCCTGATGACGGCCTCACTAAAAGGAATAACACGATCGGCTTCCAAAAAGTCGAATACTTCGTTGGCACCCACGGGTTGTGATCCAATGCCACCACCCAGTAGAACACGGAAACCTCTTTTTCCATCTTTTATCCTAGGAATAAACCCTAGGTCGTGAATAAAAGTCAGGGCTTGGTCATCGGATGAACTGGAAAAAGCAACTTTGAACTTTCGACCCATTTCTTGGCAAATGGGATTCCTGAGAAAGTACTCAAAAAATGCCTGAGCATAGGGAGTAAGGTCAAAGGCCTCTTTGGGATCCACTCCAGCATAGACTGACGCAGTGACATTTCTAACGGTATTTCCACAGGCTTCTCTCAAGGTGATTTTATCCCTTTCCAAAGTGGCCCATAGTTCTGGTGTTCGGTCCAGAGGAACATAATGCAATTGTATGTCTTGGCGAGTGGTGATGTGAAGGTTTCCAGAAGCAAACTCATCTGAAACTTCTGCCATACGAAGGAGTTGTTGGGCTGTAAATTTCCCCAATGGGAGTTTGATGCGAATCATTTGTACGCCTTGTTGACGCTGCCCATAAACCCCTCTTGCCAATCTTAAACTTCTGAATTTTTCTTCGTCTATGTTGTTGTTGTGAAAGTCATGGATTTTTTGTTCTAAATCCAGTATGTCTTTCTCTACAATAGGGTTTTCTATTTCTGTTCTAAAACTTTTCATTATTTATAGTATAAAGCCTACACCGGCAGTATTGTTGGTTTGTGCATCAATTAAAATAAATGCTCCTAAACTTTTGTTGGAGCTGTAGGGGGCATAAATTAAGGGTTGTGCCAATTGGAGATTGACGGCTCCAATATCATTCATGGTCAAGCGATTGGTTGGCACTGATTTCCATGCTTCCCAATCCATTTTGGAAGCGATGTCGTTGACTTTGACCAAGATTTTATTTACTCCTTGTTGCAACCAATATTTGCTATTGGGATTGAGGTCGCTGGATTGCATCCAACAGACTTTGGCCTGAAGTTGTTTATCGGTTTTTAAACGGTGTTTGGTTTTTACAATTGCATTGCCCCTAGATGCATCAATTTCATCTTCAAGCAAGAGTGTTGCATTTTCACCTTCTACAACCTCATCTTTGTTTTGACCGTATTTTTCAATGGATTTAACGGTTGTTTTTTGCCCAGACGGAAAAACTTCAATTTGGTCTCCTTTTTGGAAGACCCCACTTTTGACTTTACCAGCAAAGCCTCTGTAGTCGTGGAATTTTTCAGTTTTGGGACGGATGACATGTTGCACTTGTAAAACGCCGTCTCCTCTGACGTCTTCGGATATGGTCAATGATTCTATTAGGTTCAAAAGGTCTGTACCATTGTACCACGACATTTGATTACTTTTACGAATGACATTGTCCCCTTTGAGTGCAGAAACGGGGATAAAGTCCAATTCGGGATTCCAATCGTATTGATCGACTAGCTTTTTTATTTCGGTTACAATGCTGTTGAATTGTTGCTCGTCGTAATCAATCAAATCCATTTTGTTGATGGTAAAGATCAAGTGTTTGATCCCCAGTAATTGGGTGATATAGAGGTGTCTTTTGGTTTGTTCCATGACTCCCTTTCTTGCATCCAACAGTATGATGGCTACATTGACATTGGAGGCGCCTGTTACCATGTTTCGGGTGTACTCCACATGACCTGGAGCATCAGCGATGATGAATCTTCTTTTGGGAGTGCTGAAGTAGAGGTGGGAGACGTCTATTGTAATGCCCTGTTCTCGTTCGGTCAAAAGGCCATCTGTTGCCAAAGAGAAATCGATGTAGTCGTATCCTAGCGATTTACTTTTGGCTTCGATGGTTTCCACTTGGTCTGTTTTTAGGGAGTTCGTTTCGTAAAGTAGCCTTCCAATAAGTGTACTTTTCCCATCATCCACACTTCCTGCGGTTGTTATTCTTAAAATTTCCATTGATTTTTTTTAGAAGTAGCCTACTTTTTTTCTTTCTTCCATTGCACCTTCGGAGCGTTTATCGTCCATTCTTGCACCGCGTTCAGAAATCGAGGAGCCTTTGATTTCGTTAATCACTGTGTCTAGATCAAGGGCTTTAGAGGGAACGGCTGCGGTGCAGCTCATATCGCCTACGGTTCTGAAACGAACGGTCTCCTCAAAAGCTTCTTCAGGATTGTGTACGATAAAATCCGAACAGGGCATCAACTGTCCATCTCTATTAAATACATTGCGTTGGTGGGCAAAATAAATCGAAGGAATTTCGAGTTTTTCATGTCTGATGTATTCCCATACATCGAGTTCTGTCCAATTGCTGATCGGAAATGCTCTTACGTTTTCTCCCGAATGGATTTGTCCGTTAAGGATGTCGAATAATTCTGGACGTTGTAATTTTTCATTCCACTGACCAAAGTCGTCTCGAACGGAAAAGACCCGTTCCTTGGCCCTAGCTTTTTCTTCGTCTCTTCTTGCTCCCCCCATACAGGCATCGAATTTGTACTGCTCGATGGTTTCCAATAGGGTCGTGGTTTGTAGGCTGTTTCGACTAGCGTATTTGCCTTTTTCTTCAACTACTTTTCCTTGGTCAATACTTTCTTGGACACTGCCTATATGTAATTGTACTTCATAACGTTTGACCAACTCATCTCTCAGGGCAATGGTTTCAGGAAAATTGTGTCCTGTGTCGATGTGAAGTAGTGGAAAAGGGATCTTTGCCGGCAGAAATGCTTTTTTACAAAGGTGTAACAAGACAATAGAGTCTTTTCCTCCCGAAAACAGCAATACGGGTTTATTAAATTGCCCGACCACCTCTCTTATGATATAGATGGCCTCTTCCTCAAGATAGTATAGGGTGTTCATTGATTTACGGTTTAGTGTTGAGGTGTAATCCACATTCTTTTTTACTAGATTCCCACCACCAGCGACCAGAGCGAATGTCTTCATCAGCTTTTACTGCTCGGGTACAGGGTGCACAGCCAATACTGACAAATCCTTTCTGATGCAAACTGTTTTGTGGAATGTTATGTTGTTCTAAATATTTTTCTACGGTCGATAAATCCCAATGAGCCAAGGGATTGAATTTGGGGAGGCCAAAGGCATTGTCATAGCCAAATATATCTATTTCGTGTCGAGCGCTGCTTTGAGATGCACGCAAGCCCGTAATCCAAAGATCAACCCCTTTGAGTGCTTTTTGCAGTGGATTTACTTTTCTGATACCGCAACACTCTTTTCTGTTTTCTACACTTTCATAGAAGCTGTAGGGCCCTTTTTCACTTATGAGTTTTTGTACTGCATCGCTGTTAGGAAAATAGGTGATGATGTTTTTATTGTATTTGGTTTGGGTGTCACCAAAAACTTTATGGGTTTCTTCAAACAGCCTTCCAGTGTCTAAAGTAAAAACTTCGATTGGATAATCATTTTTAAAAATAACATCGGTTATAACTTGATCTTCTTGACCAAAAGAGGTAGAAAAAGCCATGTTCTTAAAACCCAACTTTAGTAGGTGATCAAAAGCTTCTTCAAGTGAATAATCTTTAAAAGTTTGGTTGAGTTTTTCGATACGATGATTTTCCATGTTATTTTATTTTTTTACCCCATTGGAGTTTGTTCCAAAGGCGTTCGTGAAAGAAATAAAGTACAATTTTGGTTCCCCATTCAACAAAACCAATAGAAAGGGCTTGGGATATGGTACCAGTGATTATATAAGCGATAAGAATGGTATCCATAGTCCCAACCAATCTCCAACTGATGGCTTTTAGAGCGCTTCTAGAGATGGATTCCTTAGCG
>Ga0115571_1001875_pt1 | contig 14366 bp, 12 predicted proteins | sample COGITO_mtgs_1205_FD_87293 | JGI IMG/M metagenome (GOLD analysis project Ga0115571, IMG submission 87293) | Pelagic marine microbial communities from North Sea - COGITO_mtgs_120531 | ecosystem: Environmental > Aquatic > Marine > Epipelagic | place: Germany:Helgoland, sampling site Kabeltonne...
CGCTACCAGTTTAACCATAACGGATCTGCCTACAAGCGCCACTGGACTTGAGGCGGGGACACTGTATAATGATGCAGGTACAGTAAAGGTAGCATAATGGCTTTATTTGGTGATTTAGGAAAAGCGTTAGGACTGGGCAGCGGCGAGGATCTGCTGCCACTTATTGGTACTGCGGCTGGGTTCTATTTTGGTGGGCCTCTGGGCGCGTCCATTGGATCTGGTATTGGTAGTCTAGCAGGTGGTAAGTCAGTCAATGATGCGCTAACCAATGCTGCACTGGCCTATGGTGTAACATCATTCTTGCCAGCGAACATGTCACAGTCCGGTAATCAGAGCTTTTTAAACCAGAAGATTTACGGCGATACAGCGGCTAAAACTCTGGCAGAAACTGGTATTCAGCAAGCACCAATTACTGTAGCTGAAGCTGCTAAATTAGCCCCCGAGGTAAGCGAGTACGGCACAGAGATGATTGATCTCGCAGACAAAAGTTCTACTAGTATATTTGATTCAGCTTTAGATTTTATGGGAGACAATAAGTTGCTTACAGCCAGTGTTGGCTCTGGAATATTAGGGCTTCTGGGAGAAGAGCCAGAGGACGACACAAAAGAGCGCCCGTATGCTGGCGGCGAGGCGCATAAAGTAGCCTATCAGGGTGTAGAATATGATTTACGAAATCCTGATGATATCCGTGCATACAAAGAAGCTAAGATGGAAACACAAAGACCAGACTTTAAGTATGATGTAGACTCGGTGTATGCTAAACACGGTGGTGCTATGTACGAACACGGCATAGAGCATCCCGCAGAACGAGGTGATTACACTGGTGAGGTAGCAGGTGCAGGAACTGGGACATCTGATTCTGTCCCGGCGTGGCTTTCTGACGGAGAGTTCGTGCTAACAGCCAAGGCTGTTAAAGGTGCGGGAGGCGGAGATAGGGATATCGGAGCAGCCCGAATGTATGATATGATGGCAGAATTGGAGGCCACAGCGTAATGGCAACACAAACACAAGAAGTTACCCAACGGCTAGCACCGTTTCAGGAAAAGTTTCTTGAGGATATCTTTGCACAAGCATCGGCCCTCAAAGGTACAGGCATGCCTTATGCGCCGCAGCAGCTTGCTGGATTGTCGGCAGAACAGCAGCAGGCCATTGGTCAAGCCACATCAGGAGTAGGCGCATATCAGCCATACCTTCAGGCAGCGCAACAATATGCAGCGCCGGGCGGTGTCTCACAGTTCTTCAATCCTTATGAGAATCAAGTTGTTCAACAGACTATGCAAGACATTGGTCGCGCTGGTCAGATGCAGCAACAGCAGCTTGGGGCACAGGCCGTAGGTCAGGGTGCCTTTGGTGGATCTCGCGCAGCAGTAGCTGGTGCAGAACTAGGCCGTGCTACAATGGAGCAGCAGGCTCGGTCAGCAGGGCAGCTTCGTCAGCAGGGCTACTCACAGGCGCAGCAGGCAGCACAAAACGCAGCGCAGTTGCAGGCTGGTCTTGGCGCACAAGCACAGCAAATGGGTGTGCAAGACATCAATACATTGCTTGGCATTGGTGGTCTTACACAGCAGACATCGCAGCAGGGTCTGGATGTCGCTCGTCAGAATTTACTTGCCCAGCAGTCTATGCCGTATCAAGAGATTGGCTTCCTGTCAGACATCTTCCGTGGTGTGCCTGCATTGCAGCAGACAACATCTTCTACCACCACACCGCCACCAAGCACAATGTCACAAATTGCAGGTCTTGGTATCGCGGGCCTCGGTGCCTACGGAGCATCGCAGCAAGGCGGTGGGTTTATGAACTGGCTTAGTGGGGGTAAATAAATGAACCCGTTATATCGCAGAATGTTTCAGCAACCCGGCATGTCTAGACAGCCTAGGGGTATTCTTGCTTCGTCTCCTGAGTTAGCAAACGTAGCAGCGCAGCGTCAACCTGTGCGTATGGCTGATGGCGGGATAAATACAGTAAGCCGTGGCTTAATACCTGACCTGCTTTCTAGGTATGCCACTCAAAGTGTGGCTGGTAGTGGAGATGCAAACGAAAGAGCGTTTAGATCTACAAGTGGTGTGATCCCTTTAGCCATTGAAAGTTTAGCTAACAGATTTGCTGCGCCGGACGTTTCTGGTAGCGCGGATCCGAACGAAAGAGCGTTTCGTACTGGAGAAGTAACCCCTGAACTTGGAAACATATCTGAGAAACTTTTGAATGTTTTGCGTAAGTACCCAAAATCTGGCTTTGCCAGAGGTTTTCTGGAGGATCTTTTTGGTAGATCGAAAGAAGAACAGGATGCTGTTGCCGATAAGCTTGAGCAGCAAGCACAGGGTAACTCTGGTATTTCAAGTCTAGAGCCACTAGCTGGTCTATACGAAGAAGGCATGAATGTTCCTAATAATGTGGTTGACGCAGCAGTAGCAGAATCTACGCCGCAGGATAAATATGCAGACAAAGGAAGCCTGCCTTCAGAACTTACCACAGGTGTGATGTCTGGTGGTGCTCCTAGATTTAACCCAGATGGCATGTCCTCGCAGGAGGACCTTGGTCGTGGATCCAGAGAATCAGATCTTATGGGCTCAAAAGATGACACTCAGTTCTTTGGCCCCGGTGAGATATTAAGCAATGAGATTGTTGACTTCGAGATTAACCCGAACAAAAAAGATGCGGGTGACGACGTTGAAGGTCAAAATGAAAAAGGTCCAAAGGTTTCAAAACCAGCGATAGATATTGAACAGCCCGACTTTGAGTGGGCATCTCTTGCTGCTGATGACCCAGAAGAAGCTATGGGCATGCTGGCTAAAGCTCAGAGCAGCGACTCGGGTGATGGCAAAAAAACAGAAAAAGATAAAGCTAAAGAAACGGACAGCATTCTTAATATTAAAAGTATTAAAGAGCGCAAAGAATTTTTGCGGGAACTTCTGGGTGAAAGTAAGGCCAAGGATATTCGCACTGACGCGAACTACAACCTCATGATGACTGGTCTTATGATCGCTGCCGGGGAAAGCCCAGATGCAATGACCAACATTGCTAAAGGTCTGGCTGGTGGTCTTAAAGGCTACGGGGATGCAGCCGGTGAGGAGGCACAAGCCGAGCGAAAGCTTGATCGTGAGCTTGGGCTGCTTGCCTATCAGGATGTTGAGAAGCGCGAAGCAGCAGATCGTGCAGCAGATGCAGCAGAGAAATCCGAACTTAGGAAAATTGAGGCAGCAGCCACAGAAGCGGACAAGCAAAGAGTTTTCCTTATGTCACAAAATGCTTTGTCATTCTTGAACAAAAAAGAACTTGCTGAACTTGGTTTTACAAATCAGTTAAAAATTGCTGAACTTTCTACAAACTCTCGTGAGCTTATTGCTGAACTTGGCAGAGAAAATCAAAAGGCCATTGCCAAACTTCCTAAAGGAGAAATAGCAGGATTGCTTGAAATTTTCGAGGGTGACAAGGAAGGTGTCAAAGCTTATCTTGAAAGAAAGAAAAGCACTTCAGGGCCGCAGGCCAAGTCTGGGGAAAGAAAAGCAGATGACTTGGAAGAACTGATTACTAAGGATGAAAGCCGAATTAGGCGTATTAGAGGTGAGTTGCAAAAACGTATTGGAAGAAAGCCAACCGAAGCTGAGATTCAAAACGAAATTAGAACCATAGCAAGGGCGGGTATAGCAGAGTTTTTACCCAAGACTGACGACGGTGACACAAGCGATACCCCGGGTGGTTTCACGGTCACTAAACAAAAGTAGGGGGCGAACAATTGGCTACTTATGAAGTCAAAGGGCCTGACGGTGCTACCTATAAAGTAGAGGGACCTGACGGTGCTACCGACGCTCAAATAATAGACGCGGTAAAAGCACAGATTGCAGGCGAAGAAAAAGTTGAGGAGCCTACGCTTCCTCAATCGGGTATCTATGCGGGTGTCGAACGAGATGTATCCACATCCGATGCTTCGCTACCTGACGAAGTAGCCGCAGAACAGTCTGTTGGCGCTAGGTTTGTTGAAAAAGTTAACGACTATGACCCAACGAAAGATGAGGGTGTAGCCCAAGAACTATTCGAGGGTATAGCTTCTGGTGTCATTGGCATCGGTCAGGGAATTGGAGAGCTTGGTGCGTCCGCCGTTGATGTAGTAGCAGACACGGACTACTCCACTGCCGTTACTAAAGGTGCTCAAGAGCTAAGAGAAGAGCTTGGCATTGACCCCGTGGGTCTTGTTGGCAAGGGCGCAGAAATCATTACACAGTTCGTTGTACCGGGAGCTATGGCTGTTGGCGCAGTGAGCAAGCTTGGAAAAGCAGGAAAGTTTTTAAACTATCTGTCAGGGAAAATTGGCGGGAAGACAACTGCGTTTAGCCCCACTAAGTTGGGCAGGTTGAGCGAAGCTGCTCGTAAAGGCAAGGCTGGGAAGTTGGTTGGGGCCGAGGGTAAGCTCACAAGAGGTCAGAAGTTTGCTTTGTTGGGTCAAGAGGCGGCGGCTCTTGGAGTTACTGAATTTGTCGTTGCTACTGATGGTATTACAACTATAGGTGATTTTTTTGAGGGCGGTCCAACACAGACAGACAGAGAAGTTGGACTAAGCGGGAGAGAAGAAGCTCTTCGTAAGCTCGGGAATAAATTTTCAAGCGCAGCAGAAGCCACTGGCATTGGAGTTGTTGCTCCTCCGGTTCTTAGCGTCATAGGGTCCACAGCATCTACGGCGTTAAGGGTTGACCCAAGAGATTTAGGGAAGGTAGCTGTAGCCAAAGCCACTGGTAAAACTGTGCCTGCAAAAGATATTCGTCCGGGCATTGCCCCTGTAGCCGCGAGATTCGCATTGGATAAAGCAGGGAAAGTTGGATCTTATTTTGATGAACTTGAGAATGCTCGTAAAGGGGGTCAGGCGCTTACCAAACCTAAAGCTTTTTTAGCGGATCTTTTGGCTGGCCTACGGTATAGAGGTTATCTACCGGAAGAAGCCGCTGAAGTACGAGCATTGATTGAAGGTATGACTGAAGCTGACATAAGGACAGCCACTATTACTTTGAACCGAATTGAACAAAATTTAAATGACAAGGTTCTTTCTAAGTACGCATCTAAGGGTGCAGACGATACCGACTTAGCTCGTCAAAGTTTCTTCAATAAAGTCGAAGACTTTATGACTGCTCCTACAAAGGAAGCAAGAACAACTGCTTTTCAAAACTTACCTGACTGGGCTAGAACTGATGTCTCTTCTATGAGGCAGCAAGTAGACAACCTGTCTAAAGACCTTCTTGAAAGCGACTTTATAAAAAAGATGGATGGAGTGCTTGGGCCGGATGGCAAGAAAACACTGGGTCAGTCGGCAAGAGAAGCTATCAATCGAAACTTAAACTCATATCTTAGACGTAGGTATCGTGCGTTTGAGGATGCTAAGTACAAGGTTAGCGACGAAAATCTTGCTATTGGTGTAGAAGGTTTTAAAAAAAATAAATCTGACACGGTTCACGAGTTAGTAAAAATACTAAAGCAAGCAGAAAACCCTGCCAGTCCCTTGTACAAGCTAGACAACGGCAAGCCTATGTTTACAGAAAAAAACTTAGGGATTATGAAAAATGACAGAGGAAAGTATGTACTAACAAAAAAGAATCCCACTGATAAACAGGCACGTTTAGCGGCTGAAAATTTCTTGGGTCGTAAAACTTTAAAGAACAGGACTAATCTGTCAGGAACTATGCTGGGCAGAAGCAGCAGGGCGCAAGAGTTTAGTCTTGATCCAAAGCTATTTCTAAGCAGGTCTAATATTAAAGACTACCAAAGAGCTTTGCTTGGTGAGATCAAAGATCCTAAAGAACAGTTTTTGGGGACGATAGCTGACATCTCTCAGTTTAAGGCTGTAGACAAATACTTTGGAAGAATCCGACAGTTGGCTACAGAAACGACTACGGATGCAAAAGGGAAGATAGTAAAAAAGAACCCGGGCATAGCTAAACTATTTAGAGATCTTGATGCGGAAGGTATAACAACTCAGGCTCAAAGGGAGCAGGTAGAAAAGCAGGGGTATAAAATACTCGGTGGTGCAACAGACAAGAAGAACCCTTTACTAAGCTCAACGTGGGGTTCTCTTGAGGGCTTTGCTGTGCCCGAAGCCATCTACGGCGACATGACCCGTCTTGTTCTTTCAGACGATGGACTGATACCAAATATAATTAGGTACACCTACGGCAATTTTTTGAAAGCCAAAGGTGCGTCACAGTATGCTAAGACTGTGCTTGCTCCCACAACACAGGTAAGAAACGTAACAACAGCTAGTTTGTTCGCAGCTATGCAAGGAAATATCGGAAGAGGTGCAAACTTAGAAGAGTCAATCCGACTTGTGTTTAACGACATTAAAAAACTCCCTGAAGAACAAGCTGCGGAACAATTGGCAGAGCTTCAACGTCTGGGTGTTATTGGATCACAGGCAGAACTTAAAGAAATTAAAAGCTTAATATCTCAGGGCGTAGGTGTTGACGCCAAACGAGGTGCGCGTCAGTTTGGTAATAAGTGGACTGACAATCAGTTGGGGGCTTTTGTCAGTAAGACAGGTAAGTTTGCAGAAAATCTTTATCAGGGTGGAGACAACGTCTGGAAAATATACAACTATACTTTTGAGCTAAATAAATTAAAGAATGCTTTAAGTAAGGCTCCAGTAGAAGAACAGGTAGAGTTTTTAAGCAAGGGTCGGGGTCTTCGTGAAGGACAGACCGTAGAAACTTTGTTTAAAGAAGAAGCTGCACGAATTGTTCGCGACACCGTGCCAAACTACAACCTTGCCCCAAAGATAATTAAGCAGCTTCGAGGCTTGCCAACTGGTAACTTTATTGCCTTTCCAGCGGAGATTGTTCGTACTGGAACAAACAGTATCGCCAGAGCTTTAGAAGAAATGGCATCCAACAGCGCAGAAATACAGAAGATTGGTCTTCGCAGGATGACTGGTATTATTGGCACAACATATGCTGCTCCAACTGCTCTATACACGATGGCACAGGAAATTACAGGTATCACCGACGAGCAAATGGCTGCTCTTAAACGATCTCTAGTACCTGACTGGGAAAAAAATGCCTTGTTGATTCCAACAGGTAGAGATGAGCACGGAAGAATTAAGTATGTAAACTACAGCTATTCAAACCCATATGATCTTGTTGGCAAGATAGCTCAAGCAGCGCTAAACGACTTTGAAGCTAATCAAAGAAGAGGAAAGGACATCGGAACCTCTGTCGCTCTAGGCACCTTTGGTGCTCTAGAAGAATTCTTTACCCCATTTCTAGGCGAATCAATGATGATGGAAGCTTTGACAGATGTGACTGTTAGACAAGGCGAAAGAAAATCAGGGGTTTCAGTGTACAATAAAGAAGAGTCAGCCGGAGAAATTGCGTCTAAAAGCTTCGCTCATGTATTTAATACTCTTCTGCCTAGCGCTTTTCCGTTTAAACTTAAAGGCACCACAAGCTTTGAAGCACTTCCTGTAACTATTGCACCTAGCGATTCAATTCGGGGACTTGTGGCAGCATTGGATGTGGAAAATTTATCTGATATTTCGGTAAAGGACCGTCAAGGACTTGAGGTCGACTTCACAAAAGAACTGTCTGGAGCGTTATCTGGTATTGTTGAGAATTCTTTAGACGTACCCACGGGGCTTATGTTTAGGGGGTATGAGTTTGGAAAGTCTAGAAGTAGGTCGCAGGGCATCCTGAATAGTGTGGCAAGACAGAAGAATGTCAGAGCATCTGACATTGTTAATGCTTACAAGTCTGCAAACGAAGCTAGGTTCAGGTCTTACAACGAGATGCGTAATGTCGTACTAGATATGAGAACCGCTGGACTTGATGATATAGCTATCGAAGAGGCGCTACAAAAAGCTAAAGTTGGAGACATTGGTGAGATTATGGAGGGCGAGTATATTCCAATGAAGCTTTCCGACGAGATGAAAAAGAACATTGATGAAAATGATAACTTCGACAAGTTAGATGAAGCAATGAATGTTCTGGATTCTTATATTGATGAGCAGTACGACAGAAAGTATACTGTTGCCGAGGATCCTGAAGTGGATGATCCACGAGAAGAACCTAGTACCTCGAACCTCGGACCTTTGTCTCAGGCACCACAACCACAACCAGTTGCTGCAACCACACCTCCTCCTGTGGTGGCGCAAGCGGGTCCTGCTACAGCCCCTTCGGCGGGACCCGCACAAACTTCAATGGCTAATGCTATAACACTGCCTAACCCACAAGACCAGCTATTGGCAGCAAGGTTACGAGGACAGCAATGAACAAAGATCAGCTAAGAGAAGAGCTTGCAGAAGACGAAGGCTGCAAGTTTGAAATATATTTAGATCATTTAGGTCTACCAACTTTCGGAATCGGAGCGCTCATTAAGGAGCACGATCCAGAATACGGTCAGCCTGTTGGTACGCCCGTGTCGGAAGATCGGGTGCGTAAACGCTTTAATCTTGATATCGCTGTGACGATCGAAGACTGTCAGGTTTTGTATGATGACTTCGACGATCTGCCGGAAGAAGCACAGCTAGTGATCGCGAACATGATGTTCAATATGGGAAGACCACGACTCAGCAAGTTCAAGGGCATGAAAGCTGGGGTCGATGCCAGAGATTGGGAACGCGCAGCCGACGAAATGGTCGAATCGAGGTGGCATGATCAGGTCCCGAACCGCGCAAAGCGTTTGGTTAAGCGAATTCGCGATCTCGCAAAAGCCTGAAATCATTAGATAAAAACATCGATTCTCGTCGACCTCAGTATCGATGACCGTAGCATTATACCTCGAAGTCGCTGAGATTTGACGTTTTAGTCTTGATCCCGGGGACTTTGTCGCATCGAGCGCCGTTTACTGTATAAAGGTTCTTGACCCTAGGATCTTCTTCTATACTTTGCGCCATTTCAGACGACCGTACATTGCACTGGCCCATCGTTTCGTATGGCCCTCGTAAATCTTTTAGTGCCGTACACTCGCCGGGTAATGAAACCAAACAAATTAGTATCATAGCTTCAAACATCTTTGTTCTCCATCTCAGGATCACATGTTTCACCCTGACAGCAGTCATCTATAACTTGATTACATTCAAAGCACTGCTCATGCCCGTGGACATAAATAGTGCGTAACTTATTTCCGCAGCGCGGACAGTGGACTGGCTTGTTGTTCATCCTACTTCCCCCCAATTGTCGCCTAGTTCGGCGTCTACTTCAAATGGCACGTTAAGATCCGGAACGCATGTTGTCATGATTTCGACGATACGGTCAGCCTGTTCCTTTGATTCTACACTGAAGCACAGTTCATCGTGAACCGTTAACATCGGAACTAGGCCCTCGGCAAAACAATCAACCATCGCTTTCTTTGTTTGGTCGGCACTCGAACCTTGGATCAATTTGTTTAGAGCCTTATATGTAAAGGCGCGTCTAATCATCCCCCTGCCGCCATATTCTTTTATGGCTTCTTCAAGACGCATAGCTTTGTTGAAGCCAAAAGACCTAGGTTCCCACATATCAAAGCGGCACTTACGCCCCAGCCACGTTCTAATACTCCCGACGCTTGAAGCACGGTTCGAGGTCATGTCAGCTATGCCCTTAACAAACGGTACGTTCTCGTGGTACTTCGCCAGAAGATCTTTTGCTTCTTCCTCGTTGATGTCCATTACCCCTGCTAGCTTCTTGCGCCCCATGCCGTACATGATACCAAGGTTAACAGTCTTCGCATCCTTGCGGCTAATGCCTGCCATGTCAGCAACCATCTGGTGGAAGTCAGCATTGCCTTCTTTGTATGCGTTCACAACATCGTCAATCTGTGGATGCCTGTGAACTCCTGTGACTTGAGCGCAGTAATGTGCAAGCCAGCGTGGTTCTTGTGAAGCATAGTCAAAACTTCCCCACTTGGTGCCTTCTTCTGGTATAAATAACCCACGGATCATGCCTTTGATTTCTGGATCTCTGGCAGGGATTTGCTGTAGGTTGGGGTTGCTCGAGGAAAATCTTCCAGTTACAGTACCACCATCATCAGAACGAAGGGCATTGAAGTCACAATGAATGCGTCCATTATGAGAATGCTGAAGGATCGTCTCAACAAAGGTTGTATTGGCTTTGTTAAACTCGCGAAGCTTTACAATCTTCTGCGCTATTGGGTGAGTGTGGTTCGAGAGAAACTGTTTTGTAAAGGACGGAGCCTTCGAGTTTTCTGTCCGGGAATACGACACGCCAATCGCGTCGAACGCCTTTGCTATCGATGTCGCAACCCAAGGCTCAACGAAGATGCCAGTCTCTTCCTTTATTTCTTTAAGTAAAAGATCTTCACGCTGCTTCAGATCTTTCTTAACCTGCTCTGCCTTGTCTATGTCCACCCGAACACCGCGTGTCTTCATCTCAAACAGGACTGGTAGTAGATCAGTCTCTAGCTGGAAGATCGAGGATACTTCTTCCTTGATGATCTCCGGACGTAGCCGATCCCACAGGCGAAGGGTAACAGCCGCATCTTGCTCGGCGTACTTACCAACGAACCTAGCTGGTAGTCTCCACATACCTGACTTTGGATCGACACCATACATTGCTGCCGCTGCCCGCAACATCTTCTCATTCTTGTTCTCGGCCAGATATTCTTTAGCCAAGGAGTTCAAATTGTAGAACCGACGGTTCTCGTTAATCAGAGGCGCGGCTATCATTGTGTCGATAATCGGACCTTGGACCTCGATCCCTGCCCAGCGCATCCAGCCCAGATCATACAACGCATTGTGCATGACCTTCTCAATGTTAGGTGTAGCCATCTGTTTCTTTAGCCAGTTGACCACTGTCTTCTCGGGAAGGTTGCCACCACCTTCGTGGCGTACAGGAAAGTACCCTACAAAATCCCCAGCAGCCACAGCATACCCGATGACATATCCGTCATTGCGGCACCAGCCCGGCCCCAACGTCATAAGGTTCGGGTCGCATGTTTCCAAGTCAATTGAAATACGCTCACAGTTTGTAAGATCTGGGAAAGAAGACGGCGGTGCCCAGTCATCTTCGTCAGTAAAACCGAGAGCGGCTTCCTTGACATCGATGTCCAGTAGATTCATCTGATACTCACGCATTGTCTTCCTCCAGCAACGATTCCCAATTATTGAACATAAACAAAGGTGTGTCTGGCCCCACATATGCCCCAAAAGTATTGTACTCTAAAAACTCCATAGCCTCGGATCTGGTCATGTCCTTGGCAAGAATGTCTATGCACATATCAACATCATAGACCAAGCGAAAATGTCCTGTCGCAATGTCATGAGTTGCCCCAATAATGGCCTTATCCAGCCCGTCAGCTTTCATCATTTGCTATCTCCCCACCAAGCGCAGCATAGCCAATGATATCCACCCAAGAGTCGTCCTTGCTTGTGTCCTCTGCAAGTCTAGCCAGCTTGAGGCCAATCATACAAGCCACTACATCTTCCGGCGTAATTGCATGAACCAGCTTCTTCTCCAAGAACACATTCCAGATGGCAGCGATCCGCTCGTGGTTCATCTTAGCAGGACCATACTCCTTGGCCCTCGGACCGTTGATTAACTCTTCGGCCTTACTGAGGAAGTCTTCTCTAGTTTTCATAATGCAAATCCATACTGTGTTTGAGGTTCAATAATATGCAACGATTTCTTGGCGCGAGTAAGCCCAACGTAGAACGTCCGAACCTCGGCGTCCTGATCCTCGCTATTCGCGCATGCTCGTGATGAATCTAAGAGAAGGGCGACGTTATCCGCCTCGCCACCTTTTGCTTTGTGGATCGTCGATATCTTGATCCTCGGCGTCCCCGTCAAAATAGACTCGCCCATACGCCGTACTGACGAAATGTATATTCTCTCGTTCTCCGACACTTTCAACACTTCGTGCCACGGTGTCTCCGCAGTCGCGGATAGGGAGCACTGGTCTTGAATATCGGTTAGCGTGTAGGTTAGTTCGGGATCTAAGCTTGCGAGGGCTTTCCTGCCAGATCTGGTAATAACGGTAGCCGTTAATAGGGGCGATAGTTTTTTTAATTCTTGTGCCGACAGATGCTGTTGCTTGCATAGCTTTAACCATACCTCGATTCCGGTGAGAACATTTGGGGAAATGGACCAACCGGAGCCTTCACGCCAAAACAGGAATCCTTGCTCTTTAAGTGTGGTTGCGATTCTGTTGGCAATGAAATTGGTGCGGGCTAGGATTAGCCACTCTCCGGTTGTTATGTCCACATCAAGGATATCACGATGCCACACTACGGAGCCAGTTTCATCTGTTGGTTTCCAGAACTTTTTTTGTCTGGTAGCTAGCTGTTTTACCAGAGAATCCGCTATATTATGCACTGATATAGGCAAACGATATGACTTATCCAATATGATTTTGTTGTCTGATGCGTTGAGAAAATCCCTCACATCCACACCCATCCAAGAGTAAATGCACTGGTCATCGTCTCCCGCGTAATACACGCGCTTTGACTTAGGTTTTATAACGTCATGAATCATTCGCCACTGCAATGGGACCAGATCCTGTGCCTCGTCTACAATCAGGACATCGAACTGGGGACAGTGACCTTGGGTGATAAAGTCCTCGATCATGTCCACAAAGTCGACCTTGTTTGTTTCTTTCTTGTAATCCCTAAACACCTGATCCACTAGCTTTAGCTGCTGAAAATGAAGCCGCTGGTCTGCTGTTTTTGAGAACTGCTCCTCAAGAGTACAATCAGTAACTCTAGCTATCTGAATCATAGACAAGTACGCATCGCCGCTTCTTCCCGGGCTAAACAAAACACCGTCCTGCATTGACACTGAAGAGTTCGCGGTAAACTCAAGACCCAACAACTCACCTATACGCGAGTAATCAGGTCCCTGAAGGACCCTGTCTTTACTTAATCCAAGACATTGATAAGCAAACGAATGAAGAGTGCGAAACCAAACCATCTGATCCGCATTCATGTTTAGCTTAACCGAAGCCCTAGTACGCGCTTCCTCTGCTGCTTTACGAGAGAAAGATACGAACGCAATATCATGCGGCTTGGTGCCACTGGTTAGCTCGTCCTGAACAATCTGAATAAGACGAGTTGTCTTGCCCGTGCCCGGGGGTCCGAAGATAGTTGTTTCCATTTTAATCTACCTTCTCAAAAAAGTGTGGCTCAGAAACATACCCCCGAAAATCCTCTTTATAGGGAAGCTGGTCGATACAGTTGTCACAAGTATCGCCAAGCTCTAATAGCTTTATCTTGCCGTAATAAGTTTTCCAATGGTGACCACAGGTGTCACATAAAAAATAAGCTACATACATTAGAACGGCACCCCATCACCTTGGACCTCGATCCTCGGAACTTGAACCTCTCTGTTAAAGGCAGGCACCCACCACACACGAATCTGCTTGGCTTCCCCCCGCGTAGTCTTAAACCTTTTATGACCGTTTGCTGTTCCATCCCCGTTGAGCTCCTTTAACCGCTCTTGTATTTGTCCACGGCTATAGCTGTCGAAGCGCTGATTGCGAAGGAACTTCATTAAGGCTTCAATCTTGAAGTAGGTTAAGCCTTCTTCTTCTTCCGTGTAGGGCTTGCCAAGACTGATCTCTTCAGCGGATTGCGCTTGCACCCGCCCATCACAAAACGCCTCGAGAAGATCCATAAACTGGCCCTTGTAGGTTAGCTCTTCGGGAACCTCGATCTCACTCATGTCTTCCATCAATGCGCCAACAATGTTCTGCCAGTCAGCCATCTTCATCATTGGTGGCATCTTGTGTATCTGTTCCATACACGCCTTCTGGAAACGCTGCGGTGTCTGAAGATCATCTGTGTCCAACTCAACACGCTGTCCACCCACATCACAGAACCATACTGGAGGCTCTGACTTCACAACGCAAAGACCTGTCACATCAATATTGGAAACGTGGCTACCGATACCAAACTTCTTTGTTTTACAAAGTGACTTGTTGCAATAAGATTTGAGAGGCTCCTGATCACAGGGGAAGCCATACTCTTTCTTCTCATGCTGCTGCTGAATCGTCACAATCTCGGACGCTGGCAATGACGGGTTGGCAAACTTGTTGTTAATCTCTTCGAGCCTAGCCTTCCAGTTTTCTGGCTGCTCTTTCTTACAACCAACGGCTGCGGCAAACATAACTGTGTTGCGTGTACCTTCGGGTATCCCCTGTCCGAACATGCAGTTCAGACAGGGGGCCCAATCCTTAAACTCGTCGACCTGCTCACCGAATGTTAAACCAACAAAAGCATCCGGATCCACACTCCTCCTGTCAACAAGCTCAAGAAATTCCTCTAGGGACGCTGGCTCTCCGTCTTCTTTAATCGCGTAGCGGAGAGTTTGTTCCTCATCAAAGTACGGCAGGTTAATAAAGTTACCCACATCGCCACGCTCGACAAGAATCTGTTCTTGCTTTGGGAAAATCTCACAGCCGCC
>Ga0115571_1001879_pt1 | contig 14341 bp, 14 predicted proteins | sample COGITO_mtgs_1205_FD_87293 | JGI IMG/M metagenome (GOLD analysis project Ga0115571, IMG submission 87293) | Pelagic marine microbial communities from North Sea - COGITO_mtgs_120531 | ecosystem: Environmental > Aquatic > Marine > Epipelagic | place: Germany:Helgoland, sampling site Kabeltonne...
ATTCACGGTAAAGCATACAAGCCTAATGTTGAATACATTGACGGAAGCTATAGCTTGTTGGTAGGACACTACTGTGAAGCCGCTGGCATTGCTCCTGTTTATATTGATCCACTAACAGGTGACGACTTTGCTCCTGTAGAGCCTGGTGTATTTTTGCTAGCACACAGTGCAAGTATCACTTATGAATACACTGGTAAGAAACACACAGACAATTTGTATTGTGCGATTCCTGCAGGCAGTGTAGTAGTTGATCCTTGGAGAAAGTTTGTAACAGAAGACGCAGACATTGAAGTAATTCATTATGGTAACACAAGACAAAAATAAATGATTAAAATTGCCAGTTGGCCACACAAGCGACATCGTGAGTGTTATAGTCCAGACAGTGTAGACGTAACGGACAAAGACACATATCAAAAAAATAGATTTGTAGAAAGAGGACTCTTAGCTACAGGTCTATTTGAACGATGTATGTTTGATGATATTCCTCAGGGAAGTCGTTATGTTGTAGTACTAACATACTACTGTGACTTGTGGCCAATTGAAGCAGACAAACCAAACGACTGGGGCATTATATTCAAAAGCAACGTTAAGCAAAGAGCGGGCTTACCAGACACCAGTGGTGATATGCCAATGTGTGAACGTTTGAGAGCAGATAGTGCTGCAGGTTTAGTACATTGGCTAATAGCACATCCTACAGAAGTAATCAAGTGGGACTATATTAACTGGAGCAAGCTAGTGGAAAAGCTACACGTTCCCAGTGGCAATTCAATTACTATAGCTGGCGGAAACGTTGTTAACAGTGAACTACAAAGCTTTGCTGACTTTTACGGCGTAAATGTTGTTAGTCTCAATCTACTTAAAAACTTTTTGCCTAAAATGGAAAATGGTGAAGCTGAACAATATGCCAGTGATAAACTAAATGCAATTTACAGTTTAAAAACAAACACTTACAATGCACTGTGTTATAATAGACTGCTAAGAGAACACCGATACGCTACACTAGCACACATAGCACAAAGCAGTATGCAAAACACACTGTTTAGTTCGTTGCGTATGACTGCGCCCGATCATTCAGTACCTTGGACAACTGTAAGAGACAACGTGTTAAAGAATCCTCATTTGAGTTATTTGAAAAAAGGAAGTGATTGGTTAACAGCACACAAGGACAAAGACTTTCGTGTGTTGGACGAAGACGTTGACTTACAACAAAACCAAGCTTGTAGCTTGCCTTGGAGTCACGGTCTAAATAGTAATTTTATGTTGGTTACAGAAACATTTGAATTTCAATACGGAACATTTATTACAGAGAAATCATACAAGCCGTTTCTTTTCCTACAACCATTTGTACAAGTAGGAGATCATCTTAATGTGCAATGGTTACGTGATAATGGCTACGATGTGTTTGATGACATAGTTGATCACAGCTACGATCAAGAACCAGACTGGAGCAAACGTGTTGCGCTAGCACTAGCTGAATACACTAGGCTTAGCAGTTGGAACGGTGAGCAATGGGCAGTTACGCTAAGAAACATTGCACCACGCTTGTTGCGCAATTTTCAAACAGCAAAAACTGGTGCCGCTGTAAGTGGTATGGAAGATTTAATTGATGTGCTGTTGCGTTGGCAGTATCAGTAGATTACTTTTTATGATGACTTGGGCTTACTATACAAGCGCCTCTGTAGATAGGCTCGTGTAGTTCATTACAACGAAAGTGTGCATTAGCTAAATGTGTTAGATTAACTTGTGTTCTTGGCAACATAGCTTTTCGTATACGCTTCCATTCATCAGTGCTTAAAGCACAAAGTCTTTCAACTTCATTAAACAGTTCAAACATTCTATCGTGTGGATCTTCTAGGTCATCATAGCTGTGATTAATAAAGTCATCGTATACATCATAACCCATAGTACGTAATGCTCGTATCGCACCCGGTTCTGCGGCTGTAACAAACGGTTGTTGCATCAACACAGGTTTAAATATCTTTTCACTTTGAAAAAGAGTATTTTGTTGGAAGTTTGTTTCTGCTACAAGACTAAAGTAACTTTCGTTGTATGCTCGTACAAGTTGATCTTCATAGTTAATAGCTTGATTGACGTGTAGGTTTAAGTCAGGCTCTTGTGAGATATTCTTTTCGCCGTGTTCATCTACAAAGTCATCTACTGTAGCAACTGGAAGTTTAAACAATCTTGCAGTGCCTGCAATAATATTATTTTTAGCTTTGTGGTTTCTGTTTACTGCATCATCTTCGTTTGAACCGTGATGTGTAACAATACCAAAGCTGTAGTTGATGTCGTCTGCTAAGCCTCTATCGTTTATCAGCTTTGCAATCATAATACGATGCGGACGCATAAGTCTGTTTAGTGCCAGAGCTCTGTAAGGGCGTTCAAAACTGTCTGCAGCATTTTTATAAAACCTGTGTTTCCAAAAATCACATATATTAGGATGATCCATAGCATAGCTCATACTGCGTTCCCAACTGTTTCTATACACTGTAGGAATACTTGCGCTGGTGCTTAGGCTATAGTCACCTGTTACAAAAATAAAGTTTTCTGGCTTTAGCTTTGTACGTTCGTAGAATACATCCCAATGAAAGCTGTTGTCTGGAAAGCCTTCCAAGCTGTTGTCTAGTACAATTTTACAACGTCCAACTGCTACGTCTTCTGCTACGTCTGCTGGAAGTTGCCAAGTCATATAACCGCTGTCACGTCTAAACGCACTACAGAAAAAATCCAATTGTCCCAAACGGTTAGCGTCTAGATTTACATAATAAAAGTATGCGCCTGTTGGACGCTTGTTTGTAATATGATAGTTAAGCTGTGGAGCATTGTCTTCAACCCAACCTGTGTCACTGCTGGTAAAACGCATAGCTTGGAAAAATCCAAGATCACCTGTGTCCTTTACCTTTAGTTCGGGATTGAATGGCCAGTTTTCTGTTCCTAGGCCTGTTCCAAAATCTTCGTCACGAACATAGTCCGGGAAGTAAAACGTGTAACTATAATCAAAGTTGTACATTGTTGTCTTTTCTCTGTGATAAATACTTGTGTAGATAACTACTACTATAACTATTTATCTATGTGTTTATACCTAGTATAGCACAACTATATCAGATACGCAAGGAAAAATCGTGGGGAAAATAAAAAAACTTGAACCAGAAATTAATGCTGTAACTTACACAGACGGCAGAGGCTGTATACAAACTTACTATCCGCAAACTGGACCTATTGTAGAATACAATTATATTGTAACGCTAAAGAACACAGTACGTGGACATCACTATCACAAAGAGTTTGATGAAACTGTTATGTTTACAACTGGCGAAGGCGTATACTTGGAACTGTTAGAGGACGGAAGCGAACTGCCAATAACTGTAACACCAGGTACAAGTATCTTTATTCCCAGTGGCGTTAGTCATACGTTTATTCCTATTAGCGATTGTAAAATGGTTGCTATGCTTACCAAACGTTGGGACGAATGTGACGAGCCCATTACAAGTGAAGGCAAATAAATGAAAACTGCATTAATTACAGGATTTCCAGGACAGGACGCTTGTTACCTAGCTGACTTCTTGTTAAACAAAGGATATCGAGTATACGGAACTATGAAACGTTATACTGTTCCTAATTATAGTAATTTACGATATCTTGATTTATTCAACAAAGGTTTAGAACTTATTACTGCTGACGTTACCGATGTAGGCAGTTTGTTTGATGCTTTTGACATAGCAGAGCCAGATGAGTTTTACAACTTGGCTGCACAAAGCTTTGTAGGAGATAGCTGGAGACTAGCACATCAAACCACACAAGTTGATGCTATTGGTCCAATGAACTGTTTGGAAGTTATCAAACGTATTGATCCTAGTGTACGCTTTTATCAAGCTGGCACAAGTGAAATGTTTGGCAACAGTAATGTAAATGGAGTACAAACAGAAGACACACCTTATATACCTGTAAGCCCTTATGGTATTGCAAAGCTACACGGATTTCACAACACACGTATCTATCGTGAAAGTTTTGATATGTTTAGCTGTAGTGGTATATTGTTTAATCACGAAAGCCCTATACGTGGTATTCAATTTGTAACTCGTAAAGTAACTGACGGTGTAGCACAAATTAAAACAGGTGCGGCTGATAAAATTAAATTGGGTAATTTATACGCCGAACGTGATTGGGGACACGCCGCTGACTTTGTAGAAGCACAATGGCTAATGTTACAACAAGATACACCACAGGATTATATTATCAGTACTGGTACTATAAACTCTATTAGTGATTTATGTCGTGTAGCATTTGGTGCGGCTGGTATCAACAACTGGGAAGACTATGTAGTAAGTGACAGCAAGTATATTCGTCCAAATGAATTAACAACACTGCACGCCAGTTGTGACAAAGCCAAACGTGAACTCAATTGGGAACCACGTTGGACTTTTGAAGATATGATTGAAGAAATGGTTGAAGCAGACTTGCGCCGTTATGCAGATAAAAAGAGTTTAACTGCATCACCTATTGATCGAATATCTTGACGCTCTAGGCTAACTTGCCCGGGCAACTGTAAACCTCTATCCGCTAACACTTCTGTAACAGGACAAGCTGTAGCCCATTGGCTGTGAAAAGGTTGTCTACCTAAACTATCATACACTGCTCTAGTTCCAATGCTGCCAGTTCTAAGGTATTCACACAATCCATCACGTTGTGTTTTTGAACGCAAGTATATGTCAGGGTAAGTAACTGTTGCTGAGTTATTGTCGTGCTCAGGCACGAAGTCTACAACACCCGCTAGTTCTTCTTTATACCAACTGAATATCTGTTGCTTCTTGCGCACATACTCGGGTAGCTTGCGCATTTGCTCTACACCAAAGCTGGCTTGCAAGTCTGTAAACTTAAAGTTCATTCCCATTATATTATAAACTTCACCTACACCTACTGTGCGTCCAAAGTTTTTAATTGCGAATATTTGTTCGCTTAATTGTTTGTTGTTGGTAATTATTGCACCACCTTGTCCAGTAGTAACAATCTTAGGAGCACCAAAGCTGAATATGCCCACATCGCCAAATGTTCCGTGATGTTGATTGTATGAAAAGCTTCCAAGACTTTGTGCAGTATCTTCTACAACAAATACACCTCGTGCTTGTAACTGTTTGATTTTATTGTGAATATCCGCACTGTAGCGTCCATTGATACTGCTTACAAACACAGTTTCAACGTCCGACGGTATTTGTTCAAAATCAATTGTACCGCTTGTATCTACGTCTACAAACACTGGTACACCGCCCATTAGTATTGCGCCGTTAACAGTTGCAGCCTGCGTGTATGCGCTTGCAGCAAAGCGTGTTCCGGGTTTAATGTCCGCTAGCATAGCTGCTACCAACAGTGCGCTAGTACCGCTAGGAACCATATGTGCGTAGCTGGCACCAGTGTAGTCGCATATCATTTGCTCCATCTCTCTGGTTTTAGTGTGTTCCATTATCCAACCGCCACTGTTGACGTATTGTTCAACACCTTGTATTTCTTCAGTGCCGTATGTAGGACTCATCATACTATTATAGGTTATCATAGTACCACCTGTATGTTGTTGCAAGAGCGTCTTCTAAACTGTGCTGTGGTTGCCATCCTAGTTCTGTTAGTCGAGTGTTGTCTACTGCTCTGCGCATAACACCTGTAGGACGATCTGTGTTAAACCATAAGTTGCCTTTATAGCCACTTACAGTTTTAATAGCTTCTGCAAGTTCACGTATTGTTATTTCAACACCACTGCATACATTTACAGTATCGTATACGTCATTGTTAAGCACAATATCCATAGCACGAACAGCATCGTCAATAAACATAATATCTCTGCTTTGATTACCACTGCCCCATATTTCTACTGTGTCGCTGTTGTTTTTATTTGCAATTGCAAACTTGCTCATAAGTGCGCCAATAACGTGTGCGTGTTCGCCGCTTCTATCATTAGGACCAAACATATTAGTATTAATAGCTGTTCTCCAATGACGATTTTTCTTTTCATTTATAGCACGACATTGATACATACCCACTAGCTTTGGCATAGCTGTTGGCAAGTAACCTGTGTATGGTTCACCTGTCATAAGTTGTTCTTCACTATAAGGTTGAGCTGCACCTTGTGGGTAACTGCATATGCTTCCTTGTAGCAATACTCTATCAACGTTGTAATAGTCGCAAGCTTCTAGGAGATTGTTTTGAATAGTTAAGTTGCGAATCATAAGTTCAAAAGCGTGATCCAAATCTTCTTGTAATCCGCCTACTGTTGCTGCATTAATAACTACGTGTGTTGGAGTGTGTTTTGCAATTTCATCAAACACTGCGCTTCTATTGGTATAGTCTATACTGCTGGTGTTTCCTCCAACTGCATCAATTCCAAGTTTACGATAGTGTGAGCCTACTAGGCCTCTGTCTCCTGCGATATAATATTTCATTGTTGTTCCTAAGTATTTGCAAATTTGTCAAATAAGGCTTGATCTTTTTGCATATATTCATTTATTATAACACGATTGTTAACATTGTCAACAACTCTCTGGATATTGCTTTTCTCTGTGCTGTCGCTTTTAAAATCGTGTTGCTTGCCAAGTATGTTTAGTATACTGGATTCTATGTGTGTTTTAGGTGTATAGTCTGCGTAGTTGTCTAAATCAATATAGCTGTTGATGCGATATGGCTTAACAAACACTGTTTGCTTTATTAGATGTTCATCGTACTCTGTTAAATCGTTTAAATGGTCCACTAGTACCTGAACGTTGGCGCCTGTGTTGTGTGCAGCCATTAGCAATTGACTTGGTAATCTAATAGACGGATCTCTTAAAAATGTAATACCGTGATGCTGAAACAAGTCTGGGTTCTTTACTAATTCAAAGCCTAGTGGTTGGGCTATTCTATTCATAAACGTAGTATTACCATTGCGCCAAATTGGAACAAAGAATGTTTGATATTCACTGTTAACCCACACACTGTCGGTCCAAGTGTCTGCTTCAACTACTCGAGCTATAACTTCATTGGGTTTCATTTTTTCACCACATAATAATCTGTGTGCGCACTAGCTCGCATACTTAAACTTGGTTTAACATATTCAGGTGCAGTTTGGAATTCACTGAGATACTCAGCTTCGGCTTCTAATCCTGGCTGTGCATATACCCAAGGTCTAGGATGTATTAGCGCACGTCCGGCAGGGTTTAAAGCGTCTGCAATGCTGGTGTTAAACGTTTGCAACTCTGCTGTATCAAATGGTGAGAAGAACGTGTGCGTTAGTCCTGTGCTGTCTTGTACTTGCCAACGACTGTTAATACCGCTTCCATCGTAGCAGAATACTTTGTTTGTTTTCCAATAGAAGTTGCTTTCAAACATCATAATTAAATCATATTTTTGCGGCAACACAAAACTTTCATTTGCAGTAATAGTTAAATCAAATGGCTGTATGTCAAAGTGATTCCACAAGTAATCAAATTCTTTTCTTTTGAAATCGCTTTCGCTCATTCTATCACTAGTGTGTACATTTGTAAATCCATATTGCTGTAGTGCAAACGGAAGTACTCCAAACCAAGTACCCAAGTCTAGTATGTGTGCATCTTTAGGCAAATCGTCAATGCCTGCACGCTCTAGCATATGCAAGTGTGGTTGCCAGTATTCTAAATCATCTGTAACAATAGTACAGAAATAGTTGCTGGTTTCAACACTGCGTAAGTGTGCCCAGTCGTATGTTTTAATAAAGTCTGAGAACCATTCTCTAAATGTTGTTGTCATTTTACAATCTCACAATTTTCTATCGCTAGTGCATCGCACTGCGGATTAATCTGGGGCAAAGCGTGTGTACCTTCAGACGAGTGTAATGCATAAGTTGCACCTATCATATGCACTCCTCTGGTAAACGCACTATTCGAAGTTAGTGCTACTAAATGGTGTTGTACACATAAGTCGGCGTGTATTCCAAACACAAATGCGTGTCTTGCCGGAGCATACGGAAAAATGCCGTAGTTGGTGTTATTAGATAATTTAATTATTTCTACGTTGTTCTTGTCAGTCCATTTTACTAGCCATTCGTGTGGCTCTGAACGTTGGGGCAATACTAGTTTTAAACCATCTTTTTGTAATGCTTCAACAAACACTGGTTGTTGATCAGCAAATCTAGTAAAGCTGTGTACACAATGATCAATATGTTTGTCAAATTCGTTGCTGTACACACCTGGGTCGCAACAGTCGCTGCCAATTACAACAGTGCGTCCGGGATTAATTAAATATTCCACACGTCTGTTTGTTTGGTGTCCTTGTATGCAATGATATGGTTTTGTCATCGTTGTACTACTTCCACTGTGGGCATAGCAAATAACATTGCGCCGCCTGCGAAAATCCAATCAGCTTCTTTTTCAACAAACATATCTTTGAATCCAAAGTTTGGTACAAAGAACACATCTGCAATTGCTTTTGCTTCACGTTCGTCTACAATAGGAATATCAGTTCCTACAGTATAGCGTCCAAACTTTTCAGTGTGTATTTCTGCGGCTCCATCAAAGAACTCGCCCAAGTCCCAAATTTGCAACAGTGTGTTTCCTTTGGTACTAGCACCGTATACATAACAGCGTTTGCCCAGGCGTTTGTATTCATTTAAAATACTATGTAGTTGTGTTTTAGTTTCAGCAATACTGTCAAAAAAGTCCTGTAGTCCACTGGTATCTTCTGCATATTCAATACTACCATCCACTAGATGTCTAGCCCATAACTGATAGCTTCCACCTTGTATGTCATTTTCTTCTACGTGATATATTTCTAAACCATTGCGCTCGTATAGTTCTACCAAGCTGGCATAAGTGTAGTACTCTAAATGCTCGTGGCAAATGTTTCCTAAGTCACGCATTTGTATCATTGGAGCAAGTGTCATTAGCTGTGCAATAAAAATTCCATCGTCTGCTAATACGTCTTTAACTCCGCTGATAAATTCATTTGGATTGTCCATATCGTAGAACATTCCAATAGCTGTAACTACTTTACATTTCTCTTTGAGTTTACTGCTATCCCACATACTGGGTAATAGTACGTCTGTGTGTTCAGCACACTTTGCCCACAAGTTACTTGCAGGTTCACATCCTATTCTAGTTCTGTCTTTGTGTACACCGCTTAGCAAGCTACCATCGTTAGCACCAATGTCTAGTACACTGTCGCCTGGTTGTGTGTAACTGTTTGCAATTTCTGCAATGTCCAATAAGTTGGCTTTTAGTTTTGGATTAAGTGCGCTTTCGTACCAATAGTGATCACCATACAATACTTGCGGATCCACTGTGTGTCTAAGCTGTACTAAACTACAACTGTTGCACTGGTCTAATACCAATGGTGCTAGTCCAGGAGTTTCGCCAGCTTGTGCAGGAAAGTCATTGATGTGTATTTCGCCCAAGTCTGCAACTTCAGTTACTGGGCTAGCACATATTCTACATACGTCTGTCTGTGTAATCATATCCGGCTTTCTTTGCTACGTCATAACACTTGTCTAAATCTAAAAGTGGTATGTTAATATTTAGCTTGCGATATTTACTGGCACTTAGGTCCTGTCGTTCGTATGTAAGGTACTTGACTTTATTTGAGTAATCTTTAACAGTGTTCTTTATCCACTGGTTTTCGTTTTTAATATTAAGTATTTGCTCGGGCAATTTGTCGTATGGGAAATCATCAACTTCTAGTGTTACTGCTTCACCTGTTGTGCTGTGCCAAACGTTGCTGGACATATGCTGTGCTTTTAGTGTGCTGATTGCTTGTGCAACATAATCCAAACGATGTATAATGTATATACGATCTGTATACTCCAACAGTTCACTCATAACGTCATTGTTTAAATAATGGTAGCGCATTATCTTAACGCTCCAATTGTCTTGTTGTTTTTTTAACTGCGTCCAACGTCTTTGTTGTTCATTGAGAAAGTTTTCTTTTGTTGGAAACTCTGTGTCCATTGTTGAAAACAAACGGTCAATCTTCTTGTAGTAAGCAGGAGTGTCTGACAGCGGCTTTTGTGAGTGCCACGCACTTTCAAAGTCTCCACTGTTTAAATTGTCAAGTGTGTCTTGGCTTATTTGGATGTAGAGTATTTCACTGCCTGTGCTGTTACGTGGAAGTATCATATCTTCAACATTAAAGTATTCTAACAAATGATACCTTGTGTTACTTAAACTACATATACTGTGACTACCGCTTCTGGGTGTAGCAAAATAAACTTCGTTTACCATTTAAATAACTCCAAGTATTTGTCTGCTGCTGTTGGCTGACTTTTCATAAAATGATTGTAGTTGTGTTCTACAATACCTTGTACTCTTTCGTATGCTTCTAGTCTAGGAAGGTTTTTAACTTTGTTGTACTTTAGCGCAACAACGGCTGCGTCTACTCTTGCAAATCCATCATCAATATCATCGTATGATTCATCAAGTAATATTCCATCAAAGGTTTCGAAACCCCAAGCTCGCAATTGTTTTAGTACGCCTTTGTTTCCAAATATCACAAACGGACGTTTTGAAAGTATAGCTCTAAACGTGCTGTATGTAATAAAGTTCTTGTCGCCAAAGCAAAAGCTTTCGCTTACTAGTGCAAATAAACTTCTGCGCTGTGCTTCATCAATATCATCGTTGGGTACTTCAAGTGGAGAGTATACATAATAATCCAACAAGTGATTGCGCATATTTGCCCAGTTAATTGGTTTTTGGTAATTGTGTTCTTTATAGTAGTGATACAGTGTTGCATAGTTATCGCATATGGTTTGATCACCGTGGCGCTTTGGGCTGGTTGTTTTTACCATACCTTGCAATCCATTTTCTGCTCGCATTTTGTATATGCTGTACAGTCTGTGTTCCTTGCGCAAGTCACGCATCAAGCACAAACTAAAGTTTTCAAATGTTTCTTCTGACAAGTTTGAGCTAAAGTCTTTGGTGTGCGTGTCCCACAGTATGCCGTGACTCATAAAGTAAGCTTGACAATGACTGCGAATGTTTACACCACTGTAGTCAGCAAAATGTTCTTCGGCATTCATATCACCTGTAACCCAAGTAAGGGCTTTGTGATTAATGCCTAAGTCAATAAGTTTGTGTGTGAGGATTTCGTGTAGTTCAACAACTTCGTGTTCAGGGTAAGTTCCGTTGTAGCTTGGGCTCCAACTTTCGTTGCTGGTGTCTACTACAATTCTCATTCTATCACGGTTGATATCAAAGTACCACTCTTTGGGTATACTGTCAAGACAGCTACCATCAAATAAGCTAGCATTGTTGTATTGTTCTATGCCGCCGTGCATCTTAAAGAAGATTGTAGCTTTGCCAGTTGGACTATCTTCGAGACTTGCACAAACGTTTACTAATTGATTTGTGCCAATCAGTCGTTTAATGTTTTGCTTGTCTGTCCAAATAATATGTGTTTCATCGTAACAGTTGGGCAGTATTATATTAACTGGCGTCATCGTTGTTTGTTTCCACTCGTAACTTTTCGTGTTCTAGTTTACAAACTTTATAGAAGTGTGCCATTCCGGGTAAGCTCTTAGTAAAGTCTGTACCACGGCGTTTGTCATACTCCATAACGAACTCGTAAAATCTTGCTCGCTGTTTGGCAATGTCTTCACGTGTAGTTGTTTCATCGTGGTTACGTGCATCTTTAACAGCAATCAGCACGTCAACAAAGATACGCTTTAGCTTTAGAGCTTCCCAGCTTTCAAATCCTAGTAGTCCGTGCCACTCATTGTTAGCTAGGTTTTTGTACATATAATCTACTGCTGGCAGTAAATAATCTTGTAGCATTTCAATAGTTGCAGTGTTAGCATCTAGGAACTCGGGTGCTCTAACATAAGGAATATCTAGTCCAACTCTGTTTCCAACACTGCCGCCACCTTCTTCACGTTCTGCACAACTTGGAATGTACTGTGTTCTGTACTTGTCCAAATCATATTGCAAACTGTCGTTGGTGTCAAGTCCACTTTCACTAAGCCACTTGTACATACCATTGCGATTGAATCTACGCTTTAGGAACAACACATACTCTAAGAAGTCTTTGAATGTTGTTAAGCTAAGAATGTTAAACGCAGCCATAAATGTTACACGAGTGTCTTTGGTGTTTTCCATAAAGTATTCAATGTTCTGTTTGAACAACATCCAGTCCATTCCAGTACGTGTGTACTCTGCGGCGGCTTCTGAATTCTCTGCACTAGTAAACAATGTAAACTTTTTAATGCTACCTGACTCTGTTAGTTGGTTAACCAAGTCTGTAAACTTCAACCAAAGCTTTGCAGGTGGACAACCATTTGAGTTAATAGCTAGTTCCATTTCTGGCTCTGGGTGTTCTAGCAAGTGTTCCATAACTTTAAAAGTATGCTTGCTCATAAGTGGCTCACCACCTGTGATACGCAATGTGTGCATATGCTTTTTAGCTTCAGGAAACCATTTCCAAAACGCTTCTGTGTATGGATTTTCATCACTGGCTTTTAACGGAACGTCTGTTGTATAATTAAAATCACCTCCGTGCGATAGTTTGTATGTTCCGTGTTCTTTAATTTCACTAGCCCAAGCACTTGAAAAAGTAGGACCACAATATGCACATTTAAAGTTACAAGCGTGTGAAAAGCTTACTTCTACGTAACGTGGATAAACGTTTTCATCACCTGTTAGTTGTGTAATATTGTCGTGGTCGTGAATACTATATTGATCTAGACTTTTTAATGCACGATCACTTATTTCTCCGGTGTTGTCTTCTATTCTCCAACAAAAGTCACACTCGCTCGGACGCTCTCCGTTAAGCATTTGCTTGCGGGCTTTTTTCTTTACGCCGGTGTTGTGCAAAGCACTTGGATTGTCTTTGAGTTCTTCAAGATCAATTTTGTGTGCCACAGGGTGGTGACAACTGTGTGTTAGTCCTACGCCCAAGTGCATAGTAACCTGTGTCCACTTTGCCAAACACATACCTGGTCCAGTTTCGTTAAGCAGGTCACGCATAACATTTCTATTGTGTTCGTTGCCCGGAATATATCCGCTGCCGTGCCGTTCAAAAGGCATATCTGCTAATTTTTTACTCATAACTGTCTCTACGTTCTATGTCTGACTCATCACATACTTCTCCGTATTGTACTTCAAGTATGTGACAACGACATTCGCTGCCCACTGCTTTATGCCAATACCCTACAGGTATAATTAGTGAATCGTGTTGTTTAAGATATTTGATATCCCGTGTACCATCTGGTGCTTCTAGCTTCATAGTCATACTACCTTCTAGGATGTACCAGTGTTCACTTCTATACTTATGCCGTTGATCACTGAGTGCATTGTGCGCATCAATAACCAGTTCCTTAACTTTAACGTTTGCATAAGCTTTGTTGTCAAGCACACGCCAGTAGCCCCAAGGGCGTTCAGTTTTATCTGTGCGCCACTTTTCTAATATCCAACTACTGCTGTTTGCTTTGTTAGTACCGCCCACTCCAAATACAAACTCTACAGCAGGGTGAGAACCATATTTAATGTATTCAGGAGTGGTGGTATTCGTTCTGTCTCCGCCATTGGCAAAAACAATTGTACTCAGTGGATATGTTTCTCTGACAACTTCAATTGCATTACAACTGTGATTTTCAATGTCGTCAAATTCAACAACGCTAGCAACCATTGATAGCTTTTCTATAATAGCACGGCGTTCCTGTGCTGGCATAAATGGTTTGCCTTTTTTACGTGTGAGCCAAGAGTCACTGTTGATGCCTACAACTAACTCGTCACCAAGTTTGGCTGCGGCTTCAAAGTATGCAATGTGTCCACTATGTAAAGGATCAAACCCGCCGGTTACTAAAACAACTCTCATTGTTTATTGTCCCACTTCGTTGCGTACTTCTTCTTCACGTGCCATAGGTGCAACTCTGGCTGGGTTGTTGTATACTTCTTTGAAGAACTTGCTTTGCTGTGCATCAAAGTCTGCAATGTTAATGTCTAAGTCTGCAATCAAGTCTACACCCAATCGTACACTTTCACTCTTAACTAAGTCTGCGTCCCAACGCACGCCTGTACGTGGACATAGTGTTCCTGTTTCATTTTCAAACTTTGGAAATACTTCTGTGTTGAAATAGTTAGTCAACCAATCAAAGTCACGAACGTTTTTCCAATCCCAGCTAGTGCGTTCAATGTTTGTCATATGACAGCCAAGGCGTGCGCCATATACTGCCCAAATACCATTGGCTGCATCTTCACCTACTGTCATCCAAGCTAGCATACGCTTGTAATTGTTTTTGTGAATGTTTTTGATTTGACTTGGATCTACAACGTCTCCGTTTTCCAATCCCATTTTAACACCTTCACGGAAACCTGCACGCCAAGCTTGTAGTGGAGATCCGTTGTTCATAACTTGACAG
>Ga0115571_1001880_pt1 | contig 14340 bp, 8 predicted proteins | sample COGITO_mtgs_1205_FD_87293 | JGI IMG/M metagenome (GOLD analysis project Ga0115571, IMG submission 87293) | Pelagic marine microbial communities from North Sea - COGITO_mtgs_120531 | ecosystem: Environmental > Aquatic > Marine > Epipelagic | place: Germany:Helgoland, sampling site Kabeltonne...
ACATACAAAAAGACCGCCATCAGGCGGTCTTTTTTAAACTAATGGTTGTCTAAAATTATAGAATTTTAGATACAACACCAGCACCAACTGTACGGCCACCTTCACGGATTGCGAAGCGTAAACCTTCGTCCATCGCGATTGGAGCAATCAGTTCAACAACAAATTTCAAGTTGTCGCCTGGCATTACCATCTCTACGCCTTCAGGAAGCTCTACAGCACCTGTTACGTCAGTTGTACGGAAGTAAAACTGTGGACGATAACCTTTGAAGAATGGAGTATGACGACCACCTTCATCTTTGCTCAAGATATACACTTCAGCTTCGAATTTAGTATGTGGGTTGATTGAACCTGGCTTCGCTAATACTTGACCACGTTCTACGTCTTCACGCTTAGTACCACGTAATAGAACACCAACGTTCTCGCCTGCACGACCTTCGTCAAGCAATTTACGGAACATTTCAACACCAGTACAAGTCGTTTTAACTGTATCTTTGATACCAACGATTTCTACTTCTTCACCAACTTTAACAATACCTTGCTCAACACGACCGGTTACAACTGTACCACGACCTGAGATTGAGAAAACATCTTCGATTGGAAGAATGAAAGGCTTGTCTACATCACGCTCTGGCTCTGGGATGTAGTTATCAAGTGCTTCAGCTAGCTCAATGATTTTAGCTTCCCATACCGGGTCACCCTCAAGCGCTTTTAATGCAGAACCTTGGATTACTGGTAAATCATCACCTGGGAATTCGTATTCTGTAAGAAGTTCACGAACTTCCATTTCTACTAATTCTAGTAATTCTTCATCATCAACCATGTCACATTTGTTCATGAAAACGATCATGTAAGGGATACCAACTTGGCGACCTAACAAGATGTGCTCACGTGTTTGTGGCATAGGACCATCAGTAGCAGCAACAACTAAGATACCACCATCCATTTGAGCAGCACCAGTGATCATGTTTTTAACATAATCGGCGTGTCCTGGACAATCAACGTGTGCATAGTGACGTGATGGAGTATCATATTCTACGTGTGACGTAGAGATAGTGATACCGCGCTCGCGTTCTTCTGGAGCATTATCGATTTGATCGAATGCTTGAGCAGAACCGCCGTAAGTCTTTGCTAATACCGACGTGATTGCCGCTGTAAGAGTTGTTTTACCGTGATCAACGTGGCCGATAGTACCGACGTTTACATGGGGTTTATTACGTTCAAACTTTTGCTTTGCCATTTTTCTCGTTTCCTAGTTAAAAAGCCCGACCCATAAATGAATTAGACCGGACCGAACTCTCTATTAAGATTATTGACGTCGTTCGATAATTGCTTTAGCGACATTACTAGACGCTTCAGAGTAATTAAAGAATTCCATCGAATAGGACGCACGTCCTTGCGTTGCAGAACGCAAGTCAGTTGCATATCCAAACATTTCTGAAAGTGGCACTTTAGCACGAACAATCTTGATACCTGCTACACCCTCTTCCATACCTTCGATCATGCCTCGACGTCGATTAAGATCGCCGACAACATCACCCATCCACTCCTCTGGAGTGGTTACTTCTACTTTCATCGTAGGCTCTAAGAGTACAGGAGATGCATCGAGTACACCCTTCTTGAAACCCATAGATCCCGCAATTTTAAATGCCATCTCAGAACTGTCAACATCATGATAAGAACCATCATACAGTGTGACTTTTATATCTAACATAGGATAACCTGCTAATACGCCAGATTGCATTTGTTCTTGGCAACCTTTGTCTACAGCAGGTATAAATTCTTTAGGTACTACGCCACCGACAATCGCATTAACGAACTCGTATCCGGCACCTTCTTCTTGTGGCTCAACCTTCAACCAAACATGACCGAACTGGCCCTTACCGCCGGTTTGACGAACAAACTTACCTTCCACTTGAACACTAGAACGGATAGTCTCTCGATATGCAACTTGTGGTTTACCCACATTACATTGCACACCAAACTCACGTTTCATACGATCTACGATGATATCTAAGTGTAGTTCACCCATACCAGAGATAATAGTTTGCGCTGATTCTTCATCGGTGTGAACTTTGAACGATGGATCTTCTGCAGCCAGCTTATTCAACGCGATGGCCATTTTCTCTTGATCAGGGATCGAGCGTGGCTCAACAGCGATTGAGATAACAGGTTCTGGGAAGTCCATACGCTCAAGGGTAATTTTATTATTTGCATCACACAAGGTATCACCCGTAGTAACGTCTTTTAGTCCAATCGCAGCTGCAATATCGCCAGCTCGGACTTCTTTAATTTCTTCTCGATTATTGGCATGCATTTGCACAATACGACCAAAACGTTCGCGCTTACCTTTAACTGGGTTATAAACCGTATCACCTGTATTGACGACGCCAGAGTAGACGCGGAAAAAAGTCAATGTACCGACGAATGGGTCGGTGGCAATCTTAAATGCTAATGCTGAAAATGGGGCATCATCACTTGCTAAACGTGTCGCTTCAGTTTCATCTTTGTCATCGAGGATCCCAGTAATAGGTTTTACTTCTTCAGGTGAAGGTAAATACTCAACAACCGCATCAAGCACAGCTTGTACGCCTTTATTTTTAAAAGCAGAACCACATGTCGCGAGCACAATCTCATTGTTGAGAGTACGCTTACGTAAGCCTGCTTTTATCTCATCTTCGGTAAGCTCTTGACCTTCAAGATATTTATCCATCAACTCATCCGTTGCTTCAGCAGCTGCTTCGACAAGTTCGATACGCAACGCTTGAGCACGTGACAATAAATCAGCTGGAACATCTTCATAACTAAAGGTCATTCCTTTGTCAGCTTCATTCCAGTTAATTGCCTTCATTTTTATCAGGTCGATGATACCTGAGAAGTCTTCTTCAGCACCAATGTTAAGGTGGATAGGCACACACTGTGCCCCTAAACGGTTGCGAATTTGTTCTACAACCCGTTCAAAATTAGCCCCAGCACGGTCCATTTTATTTACAAATACTATACGTGGTACTTGGTATTTGTCAGCTTGGCGCCATACTGTTTCTGATTGCGGTTCAACACCTGAAGAACCACAAAAAACCACCACCGCACCATCGAGTACACGCAAAGAACGCTCAACTTCAATCGTGAAGTCTACGTGTCCAGGAGTATCGATTATATTAATGCGATGCTGATCAAATTGTTGCTGCATCCCCTGCCAAAAGCAGGTGGTTGCAGCGGAGGTTATAGTTATGCCTCGTTCCTGTTCTTGTTCCATCCAGTCCATGGTGGCAGCACCATCATGTACCTCACCAATTTTGTGAGATAGACCAGTGTAGAACAATACGCGCTCGGTCGTAGTGGTTTTGCCAGCATCTACATGCGCGACAATACCAATATTGCGATAGCGTTGAATAGGAGTTTTACGAGCCATAATAACCTCGAATTACCAACGGTAATGCGCGAACGCTTTGTTGGCTTCGGCCATACGGTGAACGTCTTCACGTTTCTTAACCGCAGAACCTTTGTTTTCAGACGCATCAAGCATCTCAGCAGCTAGGCGTTGAGCCATAGACTTCTCGCCACGTTTACGCGAAGCTTCAACTAACCAACGCATACCTAGAGCATTACGACGAACTGGACGAACTTCAACTGGTACTTGGTACGTTGAACCACCTACACGACGAGACTTAACTTCGACGGTTGGGCGGATGTTCTCTAGTGCAATTTCAAATACTTCTAGATGTGGTTTGCTAGTTTTTTCAGCAACAATGTCAAGCGCGCCATAAACGATCTTTTCAGCTGTTGATTTTTTGCCGTCGAGCATTACGACATTCATGAATTTAGCAAGCAATTCTGATTTAAACTTTGGATCTGGTAGGATTTTTCGTTGTCCTACAACTCTTCTTCTTGGCATCTTAAATTCTCCGTAGAAATTTCAGGTTATATCCCAAAACTTATAATATTAATAGTTTGGCCTTACTAACGGAGAACCGTTAAGACTTAGGCCTTTTCGCACCGTATTTAGAACGGGCTTGGCGACGATCACTTACACCAGCACAATCTAATGTACCGCGAACAGTGTGATAACGAACACCTGGTAAATCTTTAACACGACCACCGCGGATTAATACCACGCTATGCTCTTGTAGGTTGTGACCTTCACCACCGATGTATGAAGAAACTTCAAAACCGTTGGTTAAACGTACACGGCAAACTTTACGTAATGCAGAGTTTGGTTTCTTTGGCGTAGTTGTATATACACGTGTACATACACCACGACGTTGTGGACAAGCTTGTAAAGCAGCTACATTTGATTTCTCAACTGGCTTCTTACGAGGCTTACGCACTAACTGGTTAACTGTTGCCATTAACGAGCTCCTGAGTAATTAAATTAAGCTGACGCAACATGCGCCAACAATATAAATAAGTGTATGAAATTGCTCTATCTCATAAACTAAAAAACCGCGACCGTAGGGATTAACCTAATTTCGGGTCGCGGAATATTAAAGATCTAATGCTCAAATGTCAAGCATTAGACCTTAATGACTATCGATTACTCTTCGTCGCCAGTAGGCATATTAACACTAGCATTCAATGCTTCTGTTAATGCCAACTGAGCTTCGTCAGCTGAAACCGATAAATCTTCTGCAGTGAATTGTGCTGCTTTACGAGCTGCACGCTTCTGATGATAAGCAAAACCTGTACCTGCAGGGATTAAGCGTCCAACGATTACGTTCTCTTTCAAGCCACGTAAATCATCTTCTTTACCCTGAACTGCTGCTTCGGTTAATACTCGTGTTGTTTCTTGGAACGATGCAGCTGAGATAAATGACTCAGTTGATAGTGACGCTTTGGTGATACCCAATAATTGGATTTCATACTTAGCACCGACTTTGCCTGCATTTTCAAGTTCACGATTAGCAATCTTAACTTGTGAAACTTCTAGTTGCTCACCCACTAAGAATTTTGAATCACCAGAATCGGTGATCATACACTTACGGAGCATCTGACGAATAACAACTTCGATGTGCTTATCGTTGATTTTAACACCTTGCAGGCGATAAACTTCTTGAACTTCGTTCACGATATAATTAGAAACAGCACTTACCCCACGTAAACGTAAGATATCATGCGGTGATTCAGGACCATCAGCGATAACTTCGCCTCGTGAAACCGTTTCACCTTCAAATACGTTGAGTTGACGCCATTTAGGGATCATCTCTTCATAGTGATCACCCTCTGGTGGAGTAATCATTAAACGTTTTTTACCTTTGGTTTCTTTACCAAAGCCGATCATACCGGAAACTTCCGCTAGGATTGCTGGCTCTTTAGGCTTACGTGCTTCGAACAAGTCAGCAACACGTGGTAGACCACCGGTAATATCACGAGTCTTTGAACCTTCCTGAGGAATACGCGCTAGTACGTCACCTTCTACTGCCATCATGCCATTGGTGGCAACGATAGTCGTGAAGCTTGGTAAACGGATTTCCTGTAGTGAGTTTTCACCCGCCTCTAAGATTAACTTCGGCTCTTTTGCATTAGCTTTAGAAAGATCTTTTACAACGATACGGCTTAAACCAGTCAAATCATCGGTTTGTGTTTCTGTATTGGTGTCATCAACATCCGCAAAAGAGATCTTCGCAGGACGTTCTGTGATGATTGGGTGACTATGCGGGTCCCAGTTAGCAACGACATCGCCGCCAGTAACTAACGCACCATCATCTACCGATAAGGTAGCACCGTAAGGCACTTTATAGCGCTCTTTCTCACGACCTTGGTCATCAATCACGGTTAATTCAGTAGAACGAGAGACAATAACTAACTTGCCTTCTTGATTACGTACTGATTTAGAGTTGTGAAGTTTTAATGTACCGTTAGTTTTAACCGCAACGCTGTTTTCTGCAGAAGCTCTTGATGCTGCACCACCGATGTGGAAGGTACGCATGGTTAACTGTGTACCCGGCTCACCAATTGATTGTGCTGCAATAACACCAACAGATTCACCACGTCCAACCATTTCACCGCGAGCAAGATCACGACCATAACAGTTTTCACATACACCGTGATCGTTATCACACGTGATAACAGAGCGTACAATCATTTGGTCAACTGAATTAGCTTCAAGCATGTCAACTAACGCTTCGTCGAGTAAGACATTACGCTTAACAAGGACTTCGTCTTCGGTACCTGGCTTGATTACATCAACGGCAACTACACGACCTAGTACACGCTCACGCAACGGCTCAACAACATCACCACCTTCGATTAGTGGTGTCATGATGACACCTTCTAACGTGCCGCAATCGCTATTGGTAATAACCAGATCTTGTGCAACGTCAACTAAACGACGAGTTAAGTAACCAGAGTTAGCTGTTTTAAGTGCTGTATCGGCAAGACCTTTACGCGCACCGTGAGTAGAGATAAAGTACTGAAGTACGTTTAGTCCTTCACGGAAGTTAGCCGTGATAGGTGTCTCGATGATTGAACCATCTGGTTTAGCCATCAGACCTCGCATACCTGCTAACTGACGAATCTGAGCAGCACTACCACGAGCACCGGAGTCAGCCATCATATAAACAGAGTTAAACGAGCTTTGTTGTTCTTCTTCACCTTGGGCATTGATAACGGTTTCTTTTTCAAGATTTTCCATCATCGCTTTAGCGACTTTTTCATTCGCAGTAGACCAGATATCGATTACTTTATTGTAACGCTCACCAGCAGTAACAAGTCCAGACTGGAATTGTTCTTGGATTTCAACGACTTCTGCTTCTGCATCTTCGATGATATCTTTTTTGGCTGCAGGGATAACCATGTCATCAATACCAACAGATGCACCCGCGATCATCGCGTAATGGAAACCGGTATACATGATTTGGTCAGCTACGATAACTGTATCTTTCAGGCCTAGCGTACGGTAAGACACGTTTAACAAATTCGAGATTTGTTTTTTCTTCATTGGCTGGTTAATTACTTCAAAATCCAAACCTTTAGGCAAGATTAGAGATAATATTGCACGACCAACGGTGGTGTCTTTTATACTAACTTTTTCTACTTTTTCACCGGCTTCGTTCACTTCAAATTCAGTGATACGCACTTTAACACGTGCATGTAGCTCTGCAGCTTCAGTACGGTAAGCTTTTTCAGCTTCGTGCGGTGAAGTGAAGATCATGCCTTCACCTTTACCATTAACACGGTCACGTGTTAAATAGTACAAGCCTAATACAACATCCTGTGAAGGAACGATAATTGGCTCACCGTTAGCTGGTGATAAGATGTTATTGGTAGACATCATTAACGAGCGAGCTTCTAATTGAGCTTCAATCGTTAATGGAACGTGTACCGCCATTTGGTCACCATCGAAATCGGCGTTATATGCCGCACAAACCAATGGATGCAATTGGATTGCTTTACCTTCAATTAGGATCGGTTCAAATGCTTGAATACCAAGTCTGTGAAGTGTTGGTGCACGGTTAAGTAACACTGGGTGTTCACGGATAACATCATCCAATACATCCCACACTTCCGGCGCTTCACGTTCTACTAATTTTTTGGCAGCTTTAATGGTTGTTGCTAAACCGCGTGCTTCAAGCTTGCCATAGATAAACGGCTTGAATAACTCAAGAGCCATTTTCTTCGGTAAGCCACACTGGTGCAAACGTAACGTAGGACCAACGGTAATAACAGAACGACCAGAGTAATCAACTCGTTTACCCAATAGGTTCTGACGGAAACGACCTTGCTTACCTTTTATCATATCAGCAAGTGATTTTAAAGGACGTTTGTTTGAACCCGTAATTGCACGACCACGACGACCGTTATCAAGTAACGCATCGACCGCTTCTTGTAACATACGCTTTTCGTTACGCACGATAATATCCGGTGCAGCAAGGTCTAGAAGACGCTTCAGACGGTTATTACGGTTGATAACACGACGATACAAGTCATTCAGATCAGATGTCGCAAAACGTCCGCCATCTAGTGGTACTAGTGGACGAAGATCAGGTGGCAATACCGGTAGTATTGTCATAATCATCCACTCTGGCTTGTTACCAGATAACATGAATGATTCAAGCAATTTAAGACGCTTAGTGATCTTTTTACGTTTCGTTTCTGAATTGATTGAAGGTAACTCTTCACGCATTTCAGAGACGTCTTGACCAACATCTAAGATTTTTAATAAGTCATAGATAGCTTCAGCACCCATTTTCGCTTCGAACTCGTCACCGTGTTCTTCTAGCGAATCTAAATACTCTTCTTCAGTTAATAACTGACGACGCTCAAGGGTCGTTAAACCTGGTTCGGTTACTACATATGATTCAAAATATAGGACACGTTCAATATCACGTAACGTCATATCTAGCATTAAGCCGATACGTGACGGAAGTGATTTAAGGAACCAGATGTGTGCAACTGGAGAAGCAAGTTCGATATGACCCATACGCTCACGACGTACTTTAGCCAATGTCACTTCAACGCCACATTTTTCACAAATTACACCACGGTGCTTAAGACGCTTATATTTACCACATAAACATTCATAATCTTTTACCGGGCCAAAGATTCTTGCACAGAACAAACCATCACGCTCAGGTTTGAATGTACGGTAGTTGATGGTTTCTGGCTTTTTAACTTCACCAAAAGACCACGAACGAACCATATCAGGTGCCGCTAAACCAATTCGAATATTATCGAATTCTTCGGTTTTATTTTGTTGCTTTAGAAACTTTAATAAGTCTTTCACATTTTTCTCCCTTCGGAGTGGGTCATAAGACCCAGTAACCAAGCCGTTACTGAGTCAACCTAACTAACACGATGCAAATAACACTGACAACGATACTTTATGCTGCGTACCGTTGTGCAAAGCGTTGTGCTTACTCGTTTTCTTCTAACTCGATATTAATACCAAGTGAACGGATTTCTTTCAACAATACGTTGAATGACTCAGGCATGCCTGGTTCCATTCTATGGTCACCATCTACGATATTTTTATACATCTTAGTACGGCCGTTAACATCATCAGATTTAACAGTAAGCATTTCTTGTAGCGTATACGCTGCACCATATGCTTCTAATGCCCAGACTTCCATCTCACCGAAGCGCTGGCCACCAAACTGAGCTTTACCGCCCAATGGTTGCTGCGTAACAAGTGAGTAAGAACCAGTAGAACGTGCATGCATCTTATCATCAACTAAGTGATTCAGTTTCAACATGTACATGTAACCTACTGTTACAGGGCGTTCGAATGCACGACCAGTACGACCGTCAAATAAGGTAATTTGACCGCTTTCTGGAATGTCAGCAAGCTTCAGCATTTCTTTGATTTCTGCTTCAGTAGCACCATCAAATACTGGTGTTGCAACAGGTACACCTTTACGTAAATTTTCTGCAAGACGACGTATTTCATGATCAGTAAAGCTATTAATGTCTACAACTTGACGACTTGTACCAAGGTTATATACCTCGTTCAAGAAGCTACGAAGTTTAGACACTTCTTCTTGCTCTTTAATCATACGGTCAATCTTCACACCTAAACCATGGGCTGCCATGCCTAAGTGAGTTTCAAGGATCTGACCGATGTTCATACGTGATGGTACACCTAGCGGGTTCAATACGATGTCTACCGGCGTGCCGTTTTCATCATAAGGCATGTCTTCAACCGGTTGAATGGTCGAGATAACACCTTTGTTACCGTGACGACCAGCCATCTTATCACCAGGTTGGATATGACGTTTCACTGCTAAGTAAACTTTTACGACTTTTAACACACCAGGTTGTAAATCATCACCTTGGATAATTTTCTGACGTTTAATTTCTAACTTCTTCTCAAACACTGCTTTTATTTCAGCATGTTGCTCAATTATCTGTTCGAAGTCAGCTGCCGCATCATCGTCTTTTAATGCAATATCAAACCAAGTATCACGTTTAGTGCTATTTAACTTCTCTTCATCCACGCCATTGTTTAATAACAAGTTGCGTGCACGAGCGAACACACCATCTTCTAAGATAGCTAATTCGTCAGACAAGTCCTTTTTGACTTCGCGTAATTGCATTGCTTCGATTTCTTTGGCTCTGGCATCTTTTTCAACACCGTCACGAGTAAAGACCTGAACGTCAATAACCGTTCCACGTACACTGTTAGGTACACGTAGAGACGTATCTTTAACGTCAGAGGCTTTTTCACCAAAGATTGCTCTTAATAGTTTTTCTTCTGGAGTGAGTTGCGTTTCACCTTTAGGTGTAACTTTACCTACTAATATATCGCCGCCTTTAACTTCTGCACCGATATATACCACACCAGATTCATCTAATTTACCTAATGCAGATTCACCTACATTTGGAATATCAGCTGAAATCTCTTCAGGACCAAGCTTAGTATCACGAGCGACACAGCTTAATTCTTGAATGTGGATAGTCGTAAAGCGATCTTCTTCCGCAACACGCTCAGAAATAAGGATAGAATCCTCGAAGTTGTAACCGTTCCAAGGCATAAATGCGATACGCATGTTTTGCCCTAGTGCTAAGTCACCAAGATCCGTTGATGGACCATCAGCTAGCACATCGCCTGTGACAATCGGATCACCGACATTACAGGTTGGTTTTTGGTTAATACACGTGTTCTGGTTAGAACGCGTATATTTAGTCAAGTTATAAATATCGATGCCTGCTTCGCCCGCAGTCATTTCTGCTTCGTTCACTTTGATGACGATACGTGATGCATCAACATAATCGACCGTACCACCACGTTTAGCAACAACAGTTACACCTGAATCCACCGCAACGACTCTTTCCATACCGGTACCAACTAATGGCTTATCAGCCTTTAATGTTGGAACAGCTTGACGTTGCATGTTTGCACCCATCAATGCACGGTTAGCATCATCGTGTTCAAGGAATGGAATAATTGACGCTGCAACAGATACGATCTGTTGCGACGACACGTCCATATACTTGATATCAGATTTAAGCATTAACGTTGTTTCACCACGGTAACGACAAGGGATTAGTTCATCAACTAGCTGCTGAGCGTCATTTATTTCTACGTTTGCTTGTGCAATCGCGAATTGACCTTCTTCAATCGCTGATAAGTAATCAATCTCTAGTGTTACTACACCATCAACAACACGACGATATGGAGTTTCTAAGAAACCGTAATCATTAGTACGTGCAAAAGAGGCAAGTGAGTTGATTAGACCGATGTTCGGCCCTTCTGGCGTTTCGATTGGACATACACGACCATAATGCGTCGGATGTACATCTCGTACTTCAAAGCCTGCACGTTCACGTGTAAGACCACCTGGGCCTAGAGCTGAAATACGACGTTTGTGAGTTACTTCAGATAATGGATTGTTTTGATCCATAAACTGAGATAATTGACTTGAACCAAAGAACTCTTTAACAGCTGCAGAAATAGGCTTCGCATTAATCAAATCCTGTGGCATTACGTTATCTAAATCACCTAAACTTAGGCGTTCTTTAACGGCACGTTCTACACGTACAAGACCAACACGGAATTGGTTTTCAGCCATTTCACCAACACTACGAATACGACGGTTACCTAAGTGGTCGATATCATCCACGTCATCTTTACCATCACGGATCGTAATTAGTTGACGCATAACAGAGACGATATCATCTTTACTTAAGATACCTGGACCTGTAATTTCATCACGACCTAAACGTTTATTAAACTTCATACGACCAACAGTCGATAAGTCATAACGTTCTTCAGCGAAGAATAAGTTTTCAAATAATGCTTCAGCCGCATCTTTTGTCGGCGGCTCGCCTGGACGCATCATTCGATAAATCTCAACTAACGCTTCTAAACGATCATTGGTTGAATCAACGCGTAAAGTGGTAGAGATGTATGCACCATGATCTAGCTCGTTTATATACAGAGTATTAAACTCATTAATATTAGCGGCCTTTAATTTTTCAATTAAATCTAAGGTTAATTCATCATTGGCATTAGCAACAAGTTCACCGGTAGTTTCATCGATGATATTGTTTGAAATGACACGATTAAGAACATATTCAGCAGGTACTTCTAACTCAGTGATATTCGCTTGTTCTAAAGAACGAGTATGACGAGCTGAAATACGACGACCGTGTTCTACTAACACGTTGCCTTCAGAGTCTATTATGTCAAATTGTGCAGTCTCACCACGTAGACGATCTGGCACAACAGCCATGAAAGTTTTGTCTTCTTCAAAACGTATTTGTACGTTTTCAAAGAACATCGCTAGAATTTCTTCTGTTGAATATTCTAATGCACGTAAAATAATAGACGCTGGAAGTTTACGTCGTCTATCTATACGTACAAATAAATTATCTTTTGGATCGAATTCAAAGTCTAACCATGAACCACGGTAAGGGATAACGCGCGCGTTATACAACACTTTACCGGATGAGTGAGTTTTGCCTTTATCATGATCAAAGAACACACCGGGTGAACGGTGGAGTTGAGAGACAATAACACGCTCGGTGCCGTTGATAACAAATGTACCATTGTCTGTCATTAATGGGATTTCGCCCATATAAACTTCTTGTTCTTTAATATCTTTAACAGTACCTGGTGCGGCTTCTTTATCAAACAATACTAAGCGTAGTTTGACACGTAGAGGCGCAGAATAAGTGACGCTTCGAATTTGACATTCACGAACGTCAAACATCGGCTCACCTAAGCGGTAGCTCACATACTGTAGCTCTGAATTCCCAGAATAACTTTTTATCGGGAACACTGAACCGAACGCCGCTTCTAAGCCGTTATCTTTGTCGCCATTGACATCGATGAACTTCTTGAACGAGTCCAATTGAATTGATAGGAGGTATGGAATTTCCAATACCTGAGGGCGTTTGCCAAAATCCTTACGGATACGTTTTTTTTCGCTGTACGAGTAAACCATGGGTTCCTCAACTAGTGATTTTTGACCCGACCTGCTGCTAATGTATTAGCAACAAACTCCCAGTCCGCTTTGATTTTTTCCACCTATATGACTATGTTAATAGTCAGGTGATGCACATTTATAGACTAAGATAAGCGGTTAGTAAATTCTTAATTGTCTATAGCGCAAAAAAGCAGGTGACCAAAAAGTCACCTGCTTTTGCCATTTCTGGCATTAAGCAATTACAAGTAATTACTTAACTTCAACTTCAGCGCCAGCTTCAGTAAGAGTTGCTTTCAACTCTTCAGCTTCTTCTTTAGATACAGCTTCTTTGATAGCTTTAGGAGCAGATTCAACTACTTCTTTAGCTTCTTTAAGACCTAGGCCAGTTGCTGCACGTACTGCTTTGATTACTGCAACTTTATTAGCACCGAAGCTAGTAAGTACAACGTCAAATTCAGTTTGTTCTTCAACAACTGCTGCTGGACCAGCTGCTACTGCTGCTACTGCTGCAGTTGCTGTTACATTGAACTTTTCTTCAGCTGCTTCGATTAGTTCAACTAATTCCATTACTGGCATTTCAGCAATCGCGTTTAAGATATCATCTTTAGTTAGAGCCATTTCTCTAAACTCCTGGAGTTATTGTTAATTTAAAATAGTTTGCCAAAAACGAAAAATTATTTTTCGTCTTTGATCGCCGCCAATACACGCACAAATTTACTAGGCACTTCGTTGATAGTTTGAACGAATTTCCCAATAGGTGCTTTGAAGGTAGCAAGTAGTTTCGCCAATGCTTCGTCGCGAGTAGGTAATGAAGCCACTGCGTCCAATTTCTCAGGACCCAATAGACCGCTACCAATCGATAACGCTGTTACATTTAATTTCTTGTTCTCTTTTGAGAAGTCTTTGAAAAGACGTGCTGCACCACCTGGTGCCTCAATTGAAAAACCATAAATTAAAGGACCAGTTAAAGCACTGTTGATGTCTGCAAATTTACTGTCTTCTAAAGCGCGTTTAGCAAGGGTATTACGAATTACTTTTAAGTAAACACCTTGTTCACGAGCTAAGTTACGAAGAGCAGTTAGTTCGCCTACTTCCATCCCACGGTATTCTGCGACGGCAACGGATAGAGCTTGAGATGCGATATCGGAAATTTCCGCTACGATCTCTTTTTTTGCTGCTAAGCCTAGTGCCACTGCGTTCACCTTCTTTTTAATCTGACTTTGTAAGTTTACTTACGCCATCAGGGTTCACAGATTGATAAATACATTATTGTACTTACCGCTCTACGGTGTCCGATAACCCCAGAGAGTCTGAGTCCGTACCACCGTCTGCGTAGGCTGTTACATTAAGAGTGTCGTTATAAGTGATAGTTCTCTTACCTCTATCACCAACACTCACCTACGGTCTTGGACGGGAACTTAAAGTCATACACGTATGTACAATAAGCTCCAACCCATAACCTTTAACAAGAGACGTA
>Ga0115571_1001885_pt1 | contig 14315 bp, 10 predicted proteins | sample COGITO_mtgs_1205_FD_87293 | JGI IMG/M metagenome (GOLD analysis project Ga0115571, IMG submission 87293) | Pelagic marine microbial communities from North Sea - COGITO_mtgs_120531 | ecosystem: Environmental > Aquatic > Marine > Epipelagic | place: Germany:Helgoland, sampling site Kabeltonne...
ATTTGGACGGATATTGATAAATTAGGAACTATCTATCATACATCTTATTATTATTACGAACGAAACTTATTATTAATAATAATGATGATGAATTATATTGAATTATTATATCCTTTCGTCAATCGCGCAATATGAAATTTTTTATTATTACTTGCTTCGTTCGTTCGTTCGGTTATTATATTATGATAATATACGTACCTTATTACTTGCTTGCTTCGTTCGTTCGTTCGCACGAAGGTAATATAAATAATAATGCACAAACTCTTGTTTCAACAGTTCAACCTTTCAAATTTTGAAAAACGTCATCTTTTCCACGCACCTCAACACGCATGAAGGTGCAGTTGAGCAGTGAGCAAGATATCACTGTCATCTTGGACAGCCTCCAGACAACAGTGAATGACGTATGCGCCCATGTTCACACATGTTTGGGACACGTTCAAGTGTTGGTACTCATTTTCTTCTCGCAGACAAACCGTTTAGCTCGTGACCGCCGCACGAGAGATGTCTTTCCTCAGAAGACAACCTGGTCTTGCTTTCCATCTTTGAAGGTTTTCTCCATATTATCGCTCTCGTTTGTATTCCATTCTCAGCATTCCTCCATTACAGCAACGGGTCGCAGCCTGCATGGTGCAAAACACCTCGAACAAGAACGAGTAAGTCGCGAACCTGAGCCTTTCAGTCGCGAATAAACATCCGTCCCCTATGAAGGTGTCCGCTGGAAGTTAATAATATAGCTTTGAGGTCTACTCCGGGCTGTCCTGGGCAGATAAATGATCTGAAAAGTACGCATTGTCAATCCGAGACTTATTTCCAATGATGACCCTTGGAACAGGTGAGATCCGAGTTCACCGACTCCGAGTTCCAGGACTTGTCCTGAAACAAACAGGAACCCAGCTCAATAACATGCAACGTCTTGCGACCTCTCGCTATGATTTTCAGAAGTCGGTCCTCGATAAGGTGTGCGTTTAAATTATGTTTTGTCGAGGCGGTCCAATAAACCTCTAATGTTCAGGTCGTCAATAAAACAAAAGGTGTGACGGTTTATCAAGCAGGAAACCTTCGCGAAGAGCTTTGCATCCGTTTTCCGGGCTTGCAGTTACGTTTAAAGGAACGTCGAAACACTAATTAGTTCTTCCAATACTTAAAGGGTCTCACACGTGTTCATTTTCAGATGGCGATGGAAAAGCTTGGGAAGACGATTAATCAAATCGACGCTGCAGATTGACTTTTCCACCGGCCAAGGTATTTCCCGAAAGTCACCCTGTCGCACCGGAAGTCAACGAGCGATGTTTGACAAGCTCTCACTCGGTTTTCATGTTCGCCGTTGCGCGCTGATATATAAATGGGCTGTTTGCGAGGGTAATTTCACCATACTCTGCGTTGTGATGTGTGATCTGCTGGTCTGCATGTGTATACCACCAATTCAAAAGAGAACATATCAGCACAAGCGCTCAAGAGGCACTCAACTTGTTTGGAAATAGTTATTGAAATGTTCAAAGACTGTACCAGCGTCCGTGGTGGACACTTTCAAAACAACTATGATAGCAAACCTGCTTCAAGCAAATGCTGAATACAAAATTCAACACTCTCGAGCTGTACTCGCAAGGATTAAAACATCATCGCTGTTCCACAAGCTGTCAAATTTTCAAATAAAATTTCGGATAGCCGTCCACTCCCACATGAGGCTGAACGCGAAAATACCTTTATTAAAAATCGAAAATTTAAAGTCCCGTCATAGTACTGTTGATAGACGTTCCTGATAGACCTATTCAGGTACACCTGCTCAGTTCCTTCCGACGCGTGTATATGGCGAGCTTTTACATCCATTCGAATATTCTTCTTCTATAGGAACATGTAAAAAGCAATAACTTGGTAGATGGTTGAGTTCAGACAGTCTAATTGCTTTACGATCCATAACCATGCATCAGCTGCTCAACTTTTCCAGTGTGCTGAAGCAACTCTTCGTCAAGAGAGGTCCATTCCGCAATTATCCTAGCGGCGCTTTTCAATTTTGGTTCCTTTGTCTTGGGATTATTACATAGATCAATCGTTTTCGCGAATGATTTTGTTTGGTTGCCGCACCATGATTCGCACCAGAGCCACTGCTGTGGAAGAGAAAAAATTGGTACTTGATGCTGGGCATAATTGGGTAGATCCTGATCAAGATTAGCTAAAGAGTTCGGGTCTTTGGAAAGCTTTTCGTAAATGACTCGTAGGGTATCTCCTGCTGCCAGTTGCCGGAAACGTTTCAAGTCCACCACGTAAAGAGCACTAATGTGATATGGCTTCCCATCAAGATGCCGTTCCCAAAACCCTTGCTTCCAAAAGCGAAACCCATCCATGCTTGCATCATCATCACAAAACGGAGTGTACGCATACGGTGCACCGTGAAGGTCTAATTCCCAAAGTTCTTTGACATCAGCTCGCATAACTTGGTCTGCATCCACAAAAATTATCTTTTCGAGCGACAGGGGGAAAATGACATCCAGGAATAATAGCTTGTATGCCCATATGATCCGTTGCTTCTCTGTCTGTTTGTGCAGCCACGCGGGCCATTTGTACATGACCAACTCGTACTCAAAACCATATTTGGAGGCAATGTGAGGTAAGTAGTATTTAAAGCGAGGTGAAAGCCAGCTTTTCACAAACCAGAACTTTAGAGGATTCTTGGTCTTGCGGCGCACAGATAGCATCATTACCTTGACGAGGCGCTCATAAAGATAACCGGAGGCAATGGAAAAAATGTGGATTTTATCACCAGACCATGGATTCATGGTCGAATTTTTTGAAGCACCTTGTCTGCTCACATGTGCAAGTTCTTTGAGCGGACCGGGAGGTTTACTGTCAGCAGATGTATGAAGACCCAATCTCGTCAAGACGCTCGCCATCGATGTAAAGCTGAACCAGCCATTCATTTTGGAACTCTGCACATAGGGTTGGACGGCCGATGATCTATATTCCCTCTTTGTTTCCACTCGAGAGGGGTCTTCAATACCATCCAGGACATCCTGAGTTTCCATTGCCTGTCGCCGGTTAACATGAAGCTGTAAGGTAATGCCTTTCCAGCTTGAAACGTACAGCTCAGTAGAATTCAGCATGAACTCTGTTGCGCTGTCCTGGATTGGCTGTTGGTGTAGATGCTCTCCTGCATGGTCGCTCAACTCATCTTTTTGTACCATGTAATATATATTTGCAGATTGTCCGGGGCGCAGTTCGAGAGTCCATGCTCCCGGCAAAGAAGGAAGCTGAAAGTAGCCGAGGGTAGACATCACCATGGTTTCTTTTTTTTCGGCTGCATTTCTGAGCACCAGCTGCAACCCTCGTGGGTGCTTTTTTTTGCCAACATCTATGCAGTGACCAGTGACTAACAGAGCTTCAATTTGAAATTCAGCTTCAACCGAATTTACTCCGTCTGGCACCTCATCGAGATTAAGATGATCAAGGTCATAGTTTGTCGCGGCCGTCGTCACAAGCCATGCCTCTGGAACGTCAAGATAAGCTGTATATTTTTTATTTCGGGGTAGCATTGTAAAATATGCCCTTGGGTAGATACTCATAGGTGCAAGCGGGGCTGCATAACTGTAATAAGAACTTAGGGGGTGGTCATCCAGAGTAATCATTGGATTCAATATGATGCGTATGCTCAGACGGGATGCAAGTGTGTCTTTCAAAGCATTCAAGAGGGGCATAACCCGCTGTGCCCCCCTGCTGAGTGGATCTAATACTGCTTCAAACGCTACCAGGCCGCCACCTGATGTACTGAATACACTTTGCGAGGATTCAAAAAAATGCAAGATGTCGGCCTGTTCAAGTGGCAAGCCATGTTCAGAATATCGCGATGCAATAAGAGAGGCGCCAAACATATACATATCAGAGGTCCGATGGGCAGCGTCAGCTTTCGAGCTTCGATGAACCGGATAGCCGAATATATTGCGAAGTATGTCGATTCGGGCTCTGTGCTCTTGAGACAGAAGCAAACAAAAATCTTCCTGATCCACCTTATGATCCCTGGGAATATCAAGAATCCTCCCATTTACAATTATCATGCCGGCCGCGGGAGGGTTATACCGCGCCATGCGTTCTCGCCCTAGAAGCTCAGCAACAAAGTTGCTCTGTTGTCCGAGAAGGCGGTCTAGATCACTGTTGCTGAAATGGTCAGATCGAAATTTCTGTGCAGCTTCTCTCGCTACCGGTGATGGAGCCACACCTGGAGGGTGGAGTATAGCAACGCGTGCATTAGCTACACATTGTGGCCCTTTGATATTCCGCTGGCTGAATTCGACAGCGGCATCGAGAACAGCTTTTCCTGCAACATGGCTTGCATCAGAAACAACCCATATTGTCGTTTCCTTAACGGTCTTGTTATCTTCTCCCAGATAGTTTACGATGTGCTCATGGGTAAAGAGTTCACCCGTTCGTCCCATTGTATTGATATACGGACGCATCACGACATATTCCGGTGGAAACGATAACTCATCTTGGATGAAAGGAACATATCTTGACGTTGCGTCGCGATGAATCCAACCATAGGCCCCGCCTGGGTGGGAATCTAAAATTTTGTTGGTCAAGTTTCCTTCGAAAGTTGCTGTTGCTAATGCTTGGATTTCAAGTCGAACCAAGTACATCATCACCTGTTCAAGTTCACCGCCACGTTTTCTTGCATCGGTAAGTGAACAATACAAACCATTGACCAGAACCGACGGACAAGTAATTCCTTTTGCTGCGATAACTTCCTTTGCCTGATTGACGTGGAGGGCAGACTTTGATATGAAATCATCTCGCTCCTCAAGATTGAAAGAAAGAATATCAGCAAGGGCGAGATTCAGTTGCTTGTCAATCGCCTCTTCATCAGGTCGAACCCCTTTTATAGAATATTCTTGGGCTACAAAAGCACGTTTAAAGATTTGATTAAATAATTTCTTTGCAGCTGGCCATGTGACGTTGCCATAGACTGGATCGTTGAAAACGTTTCCTTGGGATGCAGGTTTGCGAGATTCGCTGAGCATATGAACAAATTCGCCGACATACGTTCCCCCGTATCGACGATAGAGCGATGTCCCAGCTCTTGCAAGTGCTGCTCCAATAGAAATATCAAAGGGTAATTCGAAATCCTCATTTTGCTTTCCGATCCGAAACATACCATTGCTTTTTGCATCTCTATTCCGGTCAAGCTCGGATGCAGTCTCGCTATATACAAGGAAAAGCCCGAGCCGTAGAGGTAGGTTGTAGTCGTTGATATACCGTTGGATCGTGCTCACAAGATTAAGGCCCTCTTCTTGGCTGAGGTCTACCACTGCAACAATATTAAATATATTATGCCGCAAACGTGGCATGGAACCATCCTTTTGGGCACTAATTAAGAGCAGATCAATATCGCGGCTCCAGGTTTCGAAACTTTTATCCATCTCAATGTTATTAATCCACATGACCATGTCGGACACATCAGAATTATCAAGATTAATGCGGGGCTGTCTTCCACCAAAAGTGCTCGGTATTGGTAGCCGAGGCTGAAGAAGTGAGCGAATTTGCTCATCATCGAGGCCTAAGTCGCACAAGCTGTGGCCCTCTCGCACATCGGCTGTTATTTGATCCACCAAAGAAAACACATCGATCTTATCAGGTTTTAGAAGGCGGCGATTCATATGCATGGCATGGGTGCCAGGACGAACAACTTTCTGGTTTTCAACAATTTCAGTCCTTAGAGTGTTGCTGGGTTTAACACGTGACAAAGACACTCCAAGTGAAGGAAAATTTTGTGAGATGTCCGTCATCATCTGGAGTGGATCTGCCGCAGATAAAATTCGTTGAGTAGCCTGCAAGCTGATGCTCTTAATATGCCAAATATCATGATTTAAATTTTCGTGTTTATTTGCTCGTTGACTAGACAATGTTGTCCACGTGGAAGTCAGTCTAGGGAACCGCTCCATCAACGTGGTAAAGTTGAATCCGTTGAGATCCATACGGCGGGGAAGCACAGGCAGCGTTTGTGAAAGGATACTATCAATATTTTCGCGTGCTCCGGTGGCATCTATCGAGTTGTATTCAGTGTTTTTAATAGCCATCTCCACGCCAAAGCCACCAAGTTTCAGCTCATCCGCCCTAGCACCAAAGCTCACACATCCTGCTCCTTCGCAGCCAGCTAGAAGTATTGGTCGGTGGATATATCGAATGCGACCACGCAACGACGCGGCGGCCATGATATCGTGGAATTTATGAAAACAAGATGTCCCAAATGCGGCGTAAAGAACAACTGTTGGAGGGCCGTAACGATATGCGAAGTAAACATTTTGAGGATCAAGACCTGTGCGAGGTGAACTCATATTCTTATAAAGCGCCGGTCCATGAAATACGTGGTCGAAAACGGAGGCGCGCCGTATCAAACTTGTATTGAGTTGCGATGATGAAACAATCAAGTCTTGAAGTTCCTCCACTGTGGTTGCTATGATCCCAGAGGTGCCGTGTTCAGCCCAGCAGCAGGTTGACGTTTTCATTTCATCAGAGTTTCTGTTGAAAAGGTTGTTGACGCTTTCCAGTGCGATCGAGCGAAACATCTCAAGTCGTGGCGAATACTGGCGGAATCTGAGCGCGAGCTGTAAGGCTTTAATAATATCCTCTGAGTGAGTTGCATCATGTGCGGCATTTAGAATCTGCCCTATGCAGTCATGATTTCCAGACTCGACCCAAGACTCGACAAAGGCCCAGTAACTATCGGGGCCGTATTCCGCGAAAAACTCGGCCGTCTCCAAAAGAAATGATGTTGCCTTGAAATGCATGGATGGAACATGGATGCAGCTTTTTGGTCAGATTGACAAGCTGCACCGTTCGTTTTGGTTGAAGGCGCGCTCAAGAAAAAAAAACTTCGGCTTCAACGATGGGGGTCGTACCTGCCAACTGGTGGTGAGGGAGAAGCTGACTTCGATATCTCGGGAATACGCCAGCGATATCGGGAGGAGTAGTAGTATGATCAGCGAGCTGACAGGTGGCGTCCGAATGTACATCCTCGCGACCCTTCAGTTGGACCCCACGGTCAGTCACCCCGAGCGTTTCGTTCGGAACGATTTCGATTTATTGTTCAGATATTGCGTTGCAGCTGAACTAGGAGAAGTGCCCGCGAACCAAAGAACAGCCGGTTTAATCTGTACGGCAAAGAATCCAATACATTTTAGACCGTCGTTTCTTGAGTTCTTAAGGTGCACCCAAAATATATAACACTTAACTTGATTGCTTGGTACGAACGAAGATATATTAAACATATATTGCACTGCAGCTATCAGTGCCTATCTGAGGACGGACATCCGTTTGAACGGATCGGCAAAACGGATATTTATTATATATGGTTTAATCTCATTCATAATAATACTATATATATATATTAAATACTTATTAAATCTTATGTAAAATTTTCAATATATATTTAAACGGATCTCGAGTCACGGGAAGTTTTGGTCATATATTAATATTTATTTATTATGATATGTCCGATACGTTAAGTTATTACTGAATGGAAACGGACATATATACAGATATGTCACCCTTCTTCGACAGTGAAAGTGCTCTAGCCCGTTGGTCGTTTAGCTCAGTGGATAGAGCGTCAGCTTCCTAAGCTGACGGTCAAGGGTTCGACCCCCTTAACGATCATTATTTGTTTTTTTGATTGGAAAAACGGTACCTTCGTACCTTCGAAGGTACGAACGAAGGTAACGTTTCGCTAGCTAATACATATGACAACTAACGGATGGAAATGAATGTACAAGTTGTAATAATAACTTTATTTACAAGTATGTTTCAAAGTGTGTTTTCAAGTATGTTTACTCGTGAACGAAGGTTTATATTCTTCCGTACAAATTTGAAATACTAAATATAAATATATTGGGGAAAAATCTTTGGAAACATATACCCTTTTTGCTCCCTCAGTATATTGACTCGGTCAAAGGATAGGCGCCAAAACTGCACAACTCTCTTGCACTTGCTCTCCTTGCAGAACATAAAACCTACATATTCTTTTTATAGTCGTCCATGGTATGTGCAAAGTAGCACGTGAGGGTTGCCAAAAAATTATAGTCAAAAAATTTCAACAGCAGTCTGAAACCAACAGCAACCAACCCTATATCATGCCATATAACACGACCGATCGACCTAAAAATTTCATCAGGGAGGACGTCGGGCTTGACTGCAAAGCGCATGAAAAAAGCGAGCGAGTCGAGTTTATGCGCTCTGTCATAGAAGTTGCTCATGACTGGAGATGGGTGAATTGCACAAACATCTATACCACGTGATTTCAGCTCAACAGCAATACTTGCTGCGAAAGAACTAAGATACGCCTTCGTAGCTCCATAAAGGGCACTGAAAGGAGTGGGCTGACAAGCAGCAGCCGAGGATGTAAAAACCACGCAGCCTCTTTTTTTTTTCGTAAGCATGCGGGTCACAAATAAATGAGTAATTTGCATTGCTGATGTTGCATTGCACTCGTGATTGAGCAACAACTTCGAAAGTGCCCTGAAAGAAGAGCGTGGTAAAAAAACATTGCGTGAGAAACAGCATCGTGAGGAAGAACTTACTGCTTATCGAAAAATCCGGTGAGCATGAACCCTGCATTGTTAAATATAAGCTGCACGTCAATATCCTTGGTCGCTTCCGATATTCTTTCCAGATATCCTGGAGTTCCAAGATTGACCCCAACTTTTATGAAAACACACGACGGAAACTTCAACTGCATTTCGGCGACCGCATCGTCAAGGAGCTGATTTTGAAGGGCGACCATGACAACATTAATATCTTGACTCGCAAGCTTGTCGACCAGAGACTTGCCGATGCCGCTGGAGGATCCTGTCACAAGAGCCCACTCTGCACCGTATTTAACTTTCAAGTTTTGTCGAGGCATGAGAGACACGAAGACCTTCGGCAACAAATATGTGCCGAAAACTATGACAGAAGTCGTCGAAAGGACCAATGAGACATAGGTTAACAGTGCGCTTGATGTGAGCAGCATGTATCGCAATGATAATATTCCAGTGATGCCTCGCGGTTAGCCTCCTACAGATTCTGCCCGGCGGGCGAGCTCCAGAAGTGGAGATTCTGGAATTATCTAATAAGTTTCGTTCATTTTTTTACAGGTAGCGTATTCTACTATTTATACCTTCTCCATTCGTTCGGTTTCGAAAATAGAATTAAGGATTGAATTGATTTCTATTTAATATATGATGAATTTAACTCAAGGATTGAGGGTGTATGTCTTCCTTTTCCCCTATGGCGCCTATGGCGAGCGCGAAACCGGCTGAATGGAATACCTGTCAGTAATTTAAAAGATACGAGGTGTCTTTAAGATCCTTTAAGATTATTCTTATTAATATTAAGAACATAATATTAAGAACATATTCATATATATATATGTGTGATGGCGAGTGAGGAAACACTAAGACTGTTTGCTCTGTGCGGAATATAATTTAGACCTTCAAATGAACGTGTTAAACTCGGTTTTTCGGATTTACACCCGGTGTAGGCTGCACCCTGTTTTCGCATCCTATGGGCAATCACATTCGGGAGGCTTGGTCGGCACAGGCAAACAGTCAGATAGGTGGCACAATCGGAGACAGCCGAAACGAAAGAGTTTTGACTTGGCAGCAGCCTCCGCGCACAACGACACCGCGTGCGTCCGAATAATGACAGAGAGTGGTATCATGTTAGGGCGTCATCAGCTTCTATACGGTATATTGAGTAGGTCCTTCAATGACGGCACGTCCTGAAATCCTCATCCACGGTCGGGAGGTGCGCGCCAACACACAGGCTGCCCCCCGCACCAATCTGGCAAAAGTCTTCAACTGTGATGCGACCCATCAGGTGCACGGGCGGGCCATTACTGGCGAAGCTAGCGAGTATCTCAAGAAGACTTTGATGAGAGACATGTTTGTCATGGCATGTAGAGCCGTGAAAAGCAGAGAAACGATGTCGCTCTCCGTCAAGAATACCGCGTCATGGGCGCTCAAAGTGCCTCTGGAGGAGATGTGTAGATTTATTTGGCCACCTTTTGCAAAAGTCTTCACCTGTGATGCCACCCTCGGGTGTACATGCTGACTCAGATGTTTCCTCAGGCACCCGGATAACCATCAGCGCCATGTCTCAGGACGGAGGTTACGTGCGTATCACTCAGTGAAGGACTTGCTCGTGATGATACCCATAAGCCGATGACCTCGTAACATGATACCACTCTCCGTCATTATTCGGACGCACGTGGTGTCGTCGTGCGCGGAGGCTGCGCCAAATCAAAACTCTTTCGTTTCGGCTTATCTCCGATTGTGCCACCTATCTGACTGTTTGCCTGTGCCATACAAGCCTCCGGAGGGTGATTGCCCATAGGATCTCTTTACTTGAAACCGAGGCCATCCGAGGCCAAGCTTGGAAAACAGGCTGAAAGCGAGTCCAGAGCGAGTCCAAAACGAGTCCAGTGACTATGTTCCCATATGTAACCTGGAATTGGGCCCATAGGGCGAACGGCCTATATTTAGCGTACCCCCTTTTTTTACAGTCAACCCTTTTCCGAATAGTGTAGATGCGGCTATATATGCCGAATATGATTAATAATATATAATAATATCATATATTAAATATATTTAAATATCATACTCTACATATCACTACTTTATTTCGAACAAATAAAGGAAATAAAAGAAGGTAAATGAATAAATATATGATGGATGACGACCGAGACATATTATATGCCGGTGCTGGCTGGAACGTATATATGAACGAAATAAATACTACCTTCAGGTGCCTTCTAATAAACTTACGAAGGTACATCTCTCAGACCATCGCCCGTGACCGAACGTGAGCACTTCGTTCTTCAATTCTCCCTTGCTCGGTTACGAACGAAGCAAGGTAAGTCCGAAACAGGAAGGCTCTCGACTATGGCAACGAAGAAAAGCTCGACGAGAACGGAAATCTCACTACAGAAGATATCACGCATATGCTAATCGTTCGGGCAAGCCAACGTGCAATCGCGAAACTGACAGTCGGCGTCTTGGTGCTTTGGTGTAGTTTATGTGGAGTCAGCAGTGAGCCATCTGCAAGAAAGTTGTTTAGCGGCGATTCAAAACAAGTGACCGTACGTCAGCCCGGACCTGATCTCAGAACACGAATCCATGATTTACCCTCGCTCGCTGTCCTGACGGAAGCTGACAGTGTCGCTTTTGCTGAACGTGAACTCGTGCGAGAATTCGACGATCCCACCTCAAAACATACCATCGCGGTGCATTTCGGAAAGACTCGTTTAAAAAGTTTAACAGATATCGAGGATGTAGATGTGGCCACCTTGAGAGGAACAGCACCGAGAAGGTCGTTCAACAAAACTGCCAGTACAGCTGGAGCTGTTGTCGATTCCGTTTTGCGATTTGGCCATACAAGCACAGCGGACTTTTCAAATATCTTTCTGCCAGAGAAGGCAGATTTATTTGAAGAGGAACAGATAATAGAGTCAATCTCTGCGTTTACCTCAACCCCGGAGAGAACAGACTCACTCCTGCAGCGAATGGAATTGAGCACAAGAGATCTAGAGCGCGTTTTAAGTAGCAAAGAACGGCACGTCGGGGACGTAGCACGCCTCATCGATGTGTTGGACAACGAGTTTGTCATATCAAACCCAAGATCAGGAGCATTTGAGCTGCAGCAAGGTTCGGCCGACTCACGAGACTCAGGTTTTATTCTTGACTGCGTTTGGCAGACTGCTTCAAATGATTTTTATTGTTCTGGCCGTACATTTAGACCTTCGCCTCATCAGCGACCTAATCATCGTCATTGTGAGTGCAGCATCCGGGGCCGTCGTGAGTAGTCTAGCAAGGCAACCGGTGATCACTGGCTATCTTATTGCAGGCTCGTGTATTGGTCCAGGAGGCATGGGCTTAGTGATCGAGCTTGTGCAGGTACATACCGTGTTTGTGTGAACATATTTTTTTCACTTCCTCAACGATAAGAAAATATTGTCAGGTTGAGACCCTGGCTCAGTTCGGAGTAATATTTCTACTGTTTACACTCGGCCTTGAATTTTCTTTCTCAAAGCTGCGCCGCGTTCAAGCTGTATCACTTGCTGGAGGTACTCTGGAAATTTTGCTCATGATATTTTTATGCTGGGTCGTCGCAGACTTTATAGGTGCTCCATCAACAGAGGGCATATTCATCGGTGCTTTCCTCTCCATGTCATCGACTGCCGTGGTGGTCAAGTGCTTAATGGCGCGAAAAATGTTTCATTCTGTTTCCGGACAGATTACTGTGGGAACTCTTATTTTGCAAGATTGTACGATCGGGTTGCTAATTGCTTTGCTTCCTGTTCTTGGTGGCAGCCATGGCATCATTGAGGGAGTCGCTTCCTTGTTGCGAACTGCAATGGCCACCCTTATTTTCATATGCGTTGCACTTAGCATATCGCGCACATTTGTCCGCGCCACGTTCTTTCTTGTCTCAAGACACGGCATTGATCTATACCAAATGGTGCGTCACTCAACCATTCGAGTCATCTTGAGTGTATTTTTTTCTCTTGCTTTTCCCTGGCGAGATGTCAAAACATAACAGATTTGATTGTTTTGGGGTGCTCACTTGTTGAAGGTCGCGATCGCATTCTGTTTGACTGTTGCCTGGATGAGCGAACACTTGGGTTTGAGTATTGAGCTGGGCGCTTTTTTAGCTGGTCTCATGATCAGCATGACCCCTTTTGCTGGAAGAACGCTACAGAATATTGAACCCGTGCGCAACATACTTGCCGCTTTGTTTTTGGCCTCAATTGGTATTGTCATGAACCCGAAATTTCTCTGGTTGCACCTGGATGTCCTACTCTTCACGTTCTTAGTCATTGTTATTTTCAAGTGCTCATTGACAGCACTTGTGATCAGAGCTTTTGGATACGACGCCAAAACTTCTGTCGTGGTTGGAATTTCCATGGCTCAAGTGGGGGAATTCTCATTTGTCTTGCTGGCCCGCGCATCCAATTTCGGACTTGTTCAACGCAAGCTCTACCTCCTTTTACTTGGTACAACCGCATTATCGTTGATCATAACGCCTTGTCTCTTCTGCTGCACAACATTTTTTCTGAGACCTGCATTGGCTGTACAAAGGCTTGCCTCAACCTCAAATGAATAAAACGGTTTTGATCATAAAGCGACCATTGATGTTAAAATCTTGATTATCAAGCGCAGTACCATTATTGGTTGATCAAACAAGTAAGCGTGTATTAAAAACTACCACGACAGGCTCCCCGCTGTTATTTAATGGCGTGACGAGTTTATCTAATGGAATTTCATGATTTTGTCTGCGCAAAGCCAAATAATTTGAACACCGTATTAGAATACGACCGTTCAGAAAAAAAATTTCTTTTCCGCTGAGACTTCACCCACCACTCAAAAGCTAACCCATAGAAACACCAGATCAGCTTTCGTTTAACACTATCGGTAAATTTTGCAAGCTTTTTTCCTTGCAGTGGACATCCTGCCCACTCCGTTTGCTGCCCGACGGCTCACAAACGCCACTGGTCAACAGTTGTGTTGCATCTTTGTTGCTGAGACGATTAAAGTCCTTGAGAAGCAGATTTTAATGAACATAGGGCATGAACAAGAACACCTAATCGGGGCATCTACCTTCCTATTCAACGCAACTAGAAAACATTATCAGGCTAATTAAACAATGATCTACAGGTGCACAGAGGTTGCAACCGTTCAACGTTACTGAGATAACTGAGATACTACAATTCATGAGCCCCTGGCTTCGCGTCTAGTGGCATCGTGGAGGATGTCTATGTCTACAAATTGGTGTGGAAGCTGCACATACCTGACGACAGAGCCGCGGATGAAGCAGTTTCGCACAGAACTCATGTGTGGATACCGCTCCTCTTCGACAACCTTCGTTTTCATCAACTTGATGTTCAGGTACTGATCAACAGAGACGAGAACTCCAGAAATCGCTATGTCATTCTTAAGCTCAACAGTTACCTGCGTTTGAAGCGAACGTTGAACAATCATACTGACATGAGAGAATGTACGGGCGCATGTGGCCTATCAAACTGAGTGGGGGTATTTGACGAGGCGAATTCATGTTTGTCTTACCTCCTTTCCGACCAGTGTCTTGAAATATGAATAAAATAACCTGCCGAGAAATTGAGTGACCGAAAAGCTGTGTGTTGAGATCTCCGTGAATTACTCGTCGAAAGCTTGGCAGATAATGTGGTGTAAGGTGACATTGCAACGAAATCGGGTGCATACATAGTTTATTCCGAGCCAGTGCACAGCAGAAAGCCTCCTCTCGCGCGCTTAAGGGGGTGTCCAGATGAATGACTTCGG
>Ga0115571_1001908_pt1 | contig 14195 bp, 16 predicted proteins | sample COGITO_mtgs_1205_FD_87293 | JGI IMG/M metagenome (GOLD analysis project Ga0115571, IMG submission 87293) | Pelagic marine microbial communities from North Sea - COGITO_mtgs_120531 | ecosystem: Environmental > Aquatic > Marine > Epipelagic | place: Germany:Helgoland, sampling site Kabeltonne...
GAAATGATATCATATTAATAAGATTTATTATTTTTAATTAAATTTTAAACTTTATAGTGAATTAATTAAATCGATAAGCTTTTCTTTCATCTGGCGCTTGGATTTCCTTTTAGTTTTCTTGCGCTTACCGGATTTCTTACGTTTGCCGGCCTTCTTGCGTTTGTTGGTTTTCTTTTTTGATTTCTTTTTTGAACGCTTTTTGCGTTTACCTCCACCACTCATGTCCGAAGAACTATCTATAAGATCCTGTGATAATGGTTCATCTCCCCGAACACTATCTTCGGGAACAGGTGAAGATAAATCATATTCACTCAAGTATCCCATAACTGTAGTCATCCATTCGTCGCGTTTATTTTCTAAAAGACCACCTGGGACAAATAATTGTTCTATTTTTTGTCTAGCGACTTGATATCCATAAAATTTAACAACGCCTTCTAATGCTTCTTTGACTAGATTTTGCGTTGATACCAAAGAATCAGCATCAACCATTCTCATGTCACTTGCGTTATTTATTACAGTTATTAAGTTACCCAGAGGAGTCGTCGATGTTACTACCTTCATTGGATCATTATCCGAATGCATTATTCTAATATTTAATAAATCAAATTGAACTTTCAAAGAATATTTATATAAATCCATGAAATCGCGTTCTAATTCAGGGCAAATATTATAATATAAACTACGATTGCCCTCGCCTAATACTATATTAAATATTATTGATCCCCAATTTAAGATATGATCTATCGACCATTCAGAAATATCTTTATTAAGAAACTCTATTAAAGACTCTAACGTTTCTCTGCCTCCTTGAAGAATTGGTTCTCTTAACCATTCAATTCCACCTGACTTGGTTATACACAACTTCATCACCGATAATAATTTCGCCATAGTATAAAGATAAACCATTATAAATCTTTTTAATCTTCTTTTTTGGGTTTCTTCCTCGGGTGGATTAGTTATATTCGCAAAGGGACCCGAGAATAAAAGTTCTTTTTGATTAAACAAAACCCGTAATATATATTTCATGATCTGACCAGCACGCCCGGCAGTTTCCTCAGCAGTTTTCACGGTTATATTAAATAATAATATTAAACTGAAAATTCCAACTTTAACAGTGCGTCCGCCAATATAAACAGTGAAATTAATACCGAAATCGATGCCTCTCTTAGATAAATCTAATATTTTTCTACCCCAACTTATTACACTCCCTTTTAAAAATTCACCTATCCAGTTAGCTGTCTCGACATCAAAATATACCGGGAATGGGAATGGGAAATCCGTTCCTGGGCCCAAAACTTTCGTATAACCAGAAAGCGGTTGTGACGAAGAAGGATCTATCAAGCATTTTCTACCTTCAGTTAATCCTGAAATTGTATCCGATTGAGTAGCAGAATATTCTATCATAATACGTTCGAATAATTCAAATGTAATATTTCCAGACTCCAATAATTGCTCTATTGTATCTCCCGATTGCGGATTGAAAGACCCGATAGTCCATTTTAACTGAGATGCTTCTCGAGCATGTAATCCCATTTCATCTTGTTCATATTCATCTAATCGGATCGTCTGTGGTACAGAGGGATCTGAATATTCATCTAGAGATGGATCTCTGGATAATTTAACTAATGCTGTTGTTAATATTCCCATATCTTGATCTGGTAACATTGTGTGTATAGCTCTTAGAGTATCGGTGTCCCCTGATGTCAAAAGCCCACTGAATTCTTTATATACATCATGTAGTCTAGGAGAAGATGAGGGTTCTACCTGTAGAGAAAGTTGCTCGTCTATTTCTCCACGTCTTAATTTCCCGGAGGAAGGCTCAACCCTCCTTGATCCATATTCTCCGGGAGATTTACGTTTCCCATATGGATTGTATCTATCTGACATATTTATAATAGTAGTAATATTTTTTATTTTTTAAAAATATATTATTTTGCGGATTATGATATTATTTTATATCTATATAAAGAATATACTTCTATATTAAAGTAGTATGATTTATTATTCAGAAGATACAATTAATGATTTATTTCACAATGAAACATTTTTAAAAGATTGCGAAGATTATAAAAACACAAATGATGAACTAATAAAATGTATGAAATTTATCAATAATATTGAATTAAATAAGAAATATTTCAGGCTTGAAATGAATAAACGAAGGGGTTATAAGAAACGCCAACAATTCAAAGAAACCGATACAACGTGTATTAAGGAAGTTAATAGTCTCTTAAATAAATTAACTGATAAAAATATCTTATCTATAAGAACAAAAATTAAAGACAAACTCGGTGATAAATATTATCTAAAAAATTTAATCATAGATAGCATACTAGAAAAATGCATCATACACACTCCATACATATCTCTATACTTGGATCTAATTAATCATTTATACGATAAAAATAATAATGATATGATTCAATCATCGAGTGATAAATTATATCAATCAATACTAAATATAGAGTTTAAAGAAGAAAGCGATTATTTGCGCATGTGTGAACGCAATAAAAAATTAGATAAATTGATAGGTCATTCTTTATTAGTCACCGAATTAGAAAAAAAGAAGATCGTTATAGGTAAAATACATCCCGCATTAGAAAACCTAATTAAAAAATTAACCGAGTGCGAAGAATATGAAGAAAAATATAAATGTGTTCAATGTTTATATAATATTTTTAAATCTTATTATGGAAAATATATATTACCCGAAGGATATAATAAAAAGTTGAAAGCATTAATTGAAAATGAAACTGTTATGAAAATTAAATTTAAAATGATGGATATTTTAGAGCGCAGATAAATTAAACGAATGTAAGTAACTATATAGATATATTTCTAATGTAAATCCAACCAATAAAATACTTATCATTGTACATTTTTCTATTTAACTCCTTCTGACAAGTTATATATCCCCATCGACCTAATATTATATTTCTTTTTTAAAAAGTTTTGAATAATATTTTTATTTTATTATATTTTTATTTTATTATATTATTATATATATGAACAATATTAATTTAGATGAAATACTTAATTATATTATATTATTCTTAGTTGGTTTTATCTTTTTCAGTTATCTGAAAAAATCCAATAATGTAACCGAGTATTTTAAAAATCCGGATAAAAAATGCCCACGATGGATGGACGATGCCTCACATACTCGCCAATATACAGATAATTGTAGTACTACTACGGGCTGCACAAAATATTACTCTATAAATAGGCTAGGCAATGCCATGCCTTGCTTCCAGTGGGTGGGCGGCTGCGCTTTGCTTGGCGGTGAATCAGGAAAGACGTATTCGAATTATAGGCGCAATGAATGTAAGTAACTATATATATATATTTCTAATGTAAATCCAACCAATAAAATACTTATCATTGTACATTTTTCTATATTTTCATTCTTCATTTTTATATTTCTTATAATATAAACTATAAGATGATATCAAATTTAGATTTACAAAAGATTGCGATTGTATTATTTTTTATCATGTTTGTATATTCTGGATTTAATAAGATTCCGAATTTTAGTAAACTTGTTTCTGGTTTAGCTAAGAAAACTAATCTACCCTCTCCAATAAATGAATTAGGTATGATAGGTGTTATTCTTTTAGAAACAATCGGAGCATTAGTTGTTGTTTATTATTTCTTATTTGGTGAAAATAGATACATAAAAAGAGACTATATTAAATATATTGTATTAACATTTATATTATTTATGATAGTTGTAACTCCTTTATATCACCCTCCCACGGACAAAATTATACCATTTTTAGCGAATATGACTACAACGGGTGGATTTTTATTAATCTATAGTGTATTATAAATGTTATCAAATGAATCATTATTTTTAGTATTTAACGCATTGATCGGATTTTTTAGCGATATAGTATTAAATATCATTGCTAAACATGATATTTACAAACCAGTAACTACATTAAGACCTTATTTTGAAAATAAAACTACATTTCAAGCTGCGTTCTATGCCTTACTAACAGTCATTATTATTGTAGGTATTATCATGAAATTATTTCATATCTACTATAACAAATATTTACCTGAAACAAATAGAGAATATATTATTTATTTTATCCTAACATTCATCATAGGCTATGTAGGAGATATATTAATCTATAAATTAAATATCTTCCCTCGCTTGCAAAAATATTATAAAGTTGTTGGAAAGGGTTTATGGGGGGCATTAGCTATCTTGTTTTCAGTCGCGTTATCATTAATCGGTTTACATATTTTTAATAATTTTGATAATCTAAACAACAAACTCACGAATATAATCTACTAGTTGGTCTCTGTGCATGTATAACCAATGAAGTGTGATACTATTCTCAATATTCTCTGCTAAATCATATTTATCCTGACCTCCAATATTTTTTATTTGTTTTCTTATATCTTTTAATATAGGTAATTTACCGATTCCTTTTTCAAAATTATCAAAGTTTTTATACTTTATTTCAAGTTTTGTATCATATGGAGCTTTCCAATCCGGACCTTCATCTATCTCCATCTGTGCCACAACATAATGTTTATTTTCCAAATGATTTATATTCCTTTTAATTAATTTATTATTACGTTTATCTAATCCATGATAAACCCAGTAACCATTACCTTGTATGTATTTTTTCCATCTAGCACGATCTAATGTGTTGTTTTCATAAAAAACATTATTACCATAAATCATTTCATCAGGTAATAAAACTATATCAACTTGATTGATTACATTTCTTATATCTAAATTTATTTCTAACTTATTACTTGTGACAGGTACTTTAAATGGATTATTTATTTGGCCAAAGATCTGATACATATTTAACCAAACAATACCTTTGAATAGTTCGGTGATATTCAAACAAAACTTGCTATATGATTCACTATATTTCTGTCCCTTTTCCATCTGATATTCGTGTAAATATTGACAATCAACATTATTACAAACATCCAGTTTAAATGCTGAGGTTACTCCTTCCTTATTTTGACCTTCGCTCTCGATTAACTGATTTTTTAGTTTTTCTTGATTTTCAATGTATTTATTACATTTTTTAATATTACGATTATCACCTTTTTTAGTATATTTTTCTAAATCGTTTTGTTTGCTCATTATTCTCGTGTCGAGTTTCTTTAAAGCATGTTTTAAACTGACTTCTTTCTTAGATAATTCGCCGTCCTCGACTAAGTATGAAATAAAAGATAAATATAGCTTTTGTAAAGGATTTAAATCATCGAGTTTGTTTCTTTCACCTAATGTACTGTTTAATATACTTACAGTCATGCATAAAGTATTACATTTAATTTCTTTCACTATATTCTTATCATTCAACACTTTCCAACCTCTACTAAAACCCGTTTTTAAATAAGGTAATAATACATAATCTTCTTCATTAAATAAAATATTAAATGATGAGGTTATCGTTTTATAAGCATAATTTAATATTTCAATGTATTTCTTGGCCTCTCTCTTGTTACGGATGCTGCGCTTTTGCTTCTTTGTCTTACTACGCTTTTGCTTCTTTGTTTTACTGCGATTTGGACGGTTCGTCTTACGTTGGGTTTTTGCCATATATTTATATAATGTATATAAAATATTATTATGAATTCGGAAATAAAATCTAAATTAAACAGTTTAGAATACAAATTAATTGATTTAGAAGTCAAATTAAATAGAATTTTAGAATTATTAGAAACAGATGTTCAACCAAATTGTAAGAAAATGAGTTCTCATATAGATTTTGTAGATAATGTATACGAAACTGTAAAAAGTCCTTTAGGATATATTTGTTCAAAAGTAAGTGTACAAAGTGGAAATAAAGTGGAATATAGTTTAACTGATAAATAATATTAGTTTAACCCAGACTTTTTAAAAGTTCCTCATAAAATTTGCGATTAGCTTTCTTGCTATTATTCTTTTTCATGTAGCGAAATATATAATAATCATCTTTCACCAATGATATGTTCATTGTAGTGGTTTTTAATGTTATTTTCATTTCTGTGATTTTTATAATTATACCTTTTTTATAAATCTTACCGGATGACTTTTTGATGCATACTAATCGATCATTTAAAAACAGTGTTTCCAAGTCTTGAACGTATTCATGATTTGTTAAAGGTTTGATAGACTCTTCTGGCAAGTATTGTAAAAGAACTTTTTGTTTATCATCATATATTTCAAGGATGCTTTTCAATGGTTCCATTATACATTACTTATTATTTTATCTTTGAATAATATTTAAAAAAAATATTATTTACATTATAAATGATAGAGTTAATATTATTTGTAATTGTTGCATTTTTATTATATCACTTTATGTGTAAATGTGGAAAAGAAGGGTTTGACTATGGTCCTCCTGCACGAATAAATATGTGCGGTACAGTGCCTACTAATAGGAAATACGATTGCAAAACTTCATATGATTATTGTATTAATAATAACGGTAACCCCGTTTATTCTAACGCTGATCAGACATATACATGTAATTGGAGTGGATCTAATAATTTTAATAGATGTTCAGAAATAAATCTTTGTGCTGAACCGACAGAAAAAGAATTCCCCGATAAGTATAAGAAATACATGGAAAGGCTCAAGAGAGGAGAAGGTCCTACTGATTGTAAAAGTAGCAGTGCTGAGGAAAATGATTGGTGTGAATTAACAAGTATAGATGGTAAAACAAAAAGAATAGGTGTATGTCTCGATGGTACTTGTTATGAGAGAGGTGATAATTGCCGAAAACCTATTGGAAAATTATGCCCCGATAATAGTACTCCTATGTGCATTGATCAGACGGTGAACACCGCAATTAGCTGTGGATGAATTAAAAAAAATAGATCCATTTAATTCATCCAGTTGTTAAATTTCATCATTTAAACTTTATTTTATCTTTGAATTAATCTATAAGATAAGATAATTATTGATATATAAAATAAGTAATCATAATTAATAAAGTCAAATGAACTTTCAAATTCAAATTCGTGATGGGAGTTACTCATATTAAATAAACACTCTGATAAAATATATCTTGAAATAATAGTTATCAATAATAATATTAATACAAATATTTGATTATATATTTCATTGAAATACAATGAACCAAAAATTAATGAAGTAGTAAATAATATATGCGATATTTGAATTTTATCTAAATTTTTATCACTTTCCCCATTTATTAATATTGATTGTCCAATCACCATTACAAATAACAAATAACGATCGTGTAACTTACTATTTAATAATAGTAAAACAGTAATTATATTTGTTATTATAGCAGGATAAAAGAGATTAATATCATTCATATTTAAAATTATATAAATTAATATAGATAATTATGATTAAAGATTTAGCAAAGATTAGAGAATTATTAAATGAATATGTTGAGGTGGAAATGCCTTACGATTTTAATAAAGGGTGTTCAATTCAGTACGTTACTTGTATTTTAGATGAAGAAGGTAATGTTGATACAGAATCATTTTATCCAAATTGTAAATTTATACGTAGATGCAATGATACTTTAATAGTTGAGAGTAACGGAATAACAAAACGTGTTCATATTTATAGAAGAGATAAAGACGGAAATATTACTTACAAAAGTCGTTTTTTTATATTAGAAGAAAATAACGATCAAATTGGTGGAGGGATTTCAAATGAAGATAATAGTGAACTTAAAGATACCATTATATATCAGCAAAGTATCATAGAAAAACTAACCGAAAGGATAAAATATGTTGAAATTGAAAAACATGACGTCCAAGAAAAGATATCAACTTACGAAGAATTATTACAAGAAGGTCGTTATAAACTCAAAGAATTGAGTTTAGAACTACGAGAAAAAACTGATAAATTAAATCATTATGAAGAAATGATACCAAAGTTAATTAATAGTCGCAGATAATATTTACATAGGATGATGATCTCCATACGCATGTTCAAAATCCTCTAAATGTCTATCGTCTTCATGTCTTTTTGGTATTCCTCTTTTAACTCGCAAGAATAGATCTTTTAACCTATCTTCGTAGAGTATTTTATTTTCTATATATTCCGGATCACTATAACTATAATAAGGATTTCTTAAATCGTGTGAATCTTTTTCTTTTTCTTCTTCATAAAGAACATTAATATCTTCTTCTGGAAAAGCACCTGGTATTAATCTAAATTGAGATTCAATGTTTGTATCAAAATCGTATGATTCTTTACCTGAATCATCTTCGCAAACAGGTGCGTGATAAAAGTGATCGTAACTTCTTATCTTATTGACATCTAAAAATGCGCTAAATGTTCCTTTTAAAGGTAAACTAACTTGATTTCTTTTCACTCTGTAATTACTATTTGGAAATCGCTTGAATGGATAACCAGGAGTAGTTTCTACTTCTTGTCTACAAGAATAAAATTGAGTATCATCTGGTTTATTTGGTGTCCCTTGATTTCTTTCATATATCTGCGTATTCATGTTTGTATAGTTTTCGGTATAATTCTGACAAAAAATATACAATAAGAAAAATAATAATATCAAAATCTGTATTTTCATAATACTATAATTATGATTAGATAATAGTTTATAAATTAACGCCCTGTACTACCAAATCCCCCATTACCTCTTTCAGAGTCTGATAGAGTATCTACAAGCGTTAGATTAATGGGTTCTAGAAAACGACCACAAATCTGGAATAAACGCTGACCCTTTTGAATCTGATATGATTCAGCTGAAATATTATCTACAACAGCCATTATATTTCCACGATAACCAGCGTCAATAATACCCACACTGTTTGCTAAACGAAGAGGTGTCTTACTAATACTGGAGCGAGGATAAAGATAATAACATACATTCTTACCATCATTATCACATACCCCCTCACATTGAATCTTGAGATCAATCTTAGCAGTTTCATTTGGGAGAATAGTTAAATCACCCGGACAATAAAGATCCAATCCAGCATCACCTCTAGCCTCACGACCAGTATTAGATGTTTCTAACGCATCATCGTGATACATCGCCTTAATTTCTTCATTAAGTGGTCTTAGTAGTAGCTTCATGTTTAATATTTGTTCTTGTTGTATTTTTAAGTAATTTAATCAAATTTAGTTACGCTTTCATAAATATCATGTAAATTGTATGATATTTAGTCATTGGTAATTATATGATTAAATGTATTGGTATTTAAAGACGGTGTTGACTACTGAGAAGGTTTTCCTCAATTGCCGCCTCCAAACATACCGAAAGTAGACCCTCTGCTTCTAACTCTCGATTCACCTCCATCTCATCCCCCTCTCATAACCTTCCTACTCTTCTTGCGGTAAGTCTTTCTTTTACCTTTCTTTGTTATTTTTGCCTTTCTCGCTTTTGGCATGGAAGATTTTCTTGAAATCTTACTTCGTGATTTATATGTTTTACGGGAGGGTGTTCTTCCGCTCATCTTCTTTTTCATAGATTTTCTTTTTTTCACATATCTACTTTTTGCCATATTTATACTATGTTTAGATAATATTTTCTCTACATTGTGGGCAAGAATTATTTTTATTCAACCATAATTTGATACATTCTTTATGAAATATATGCTCGCATTCCAAATTTACTATCTTATCTTTTTTAACGTAGCATTCTAGACAAATACTACACTCGTCTAGTAATAAACCATCGGTTGATTCTACTTTATGGGTCGCCAATTTAGATATTTTATATCTCTCTTTGCAATCTTTATAGCACTGTTTCATCGCATGATGTATAGATGGATAACAAGAAATAAAAAATATAAAAGTTAACATTGTATAAATTGTATTTTTATCATAATCACAACAGGGTTCATCTGTGTCATTGTGAGTTTTATAAAAGGATTCCATATATCTTATATTAAATTGTTAATATTATAATCTTTTAATCGGTATCTACATTGGGCGAAAGACACAATTTAATATGACCTAAATTAGCAACATCATAGCGAATTACTAATGGATAATCATTTTTAATATAAAGATGAATTAAATTACATAAATTAGTACACTTAGTGAAAAGTGAAAGATATTTTAATGAAAACATACCTTGAATAGGTAATTCTGGTCCAGATGACTTAGAAAAATTTAAACCACCCTGAGTTTCATATAACACCGTTTCTTGATTTGCGAAATCACCTTCACAACCAAGAATCAGAGAATTTCCAACACTCTTAATTTCAATGTTTTCTCCGATATTTGTCATGTCTCTAATAAGCTTTTGAAAATCACCAGAAGGAAGAGTTAATTCTGTTTCAAATTTGGCAGGTGGTATAGATAGTTCTCCTTCGGACATATCAATTAGATTCATCTTAAATGTTGTCTGCGTATTCTTTTCGGCATTGTTAATTCTTATACCAAGTTGATTTGGATTTTCTTTTTCAACGAATAGTGTTAGTGTATCATTGTTGCTCATGGCTTTAATCAACTTAAACATATTCATCATGTTTACACCAATTGTTGTTTTCTTTTCACAGTGAAAATATTCAAAATTCTCACTGTGTAATTTCATGTGAATTAATACAATTTGAGATGTATCCGTAGCAATCAACTTAATACCAGTATTGTCAAAAATGATATTTGTATCGGTTAATATTTCTTTTAATGATTCAATTAGAACCCTAAAAGCACCAGACTGAACAGTCTTAATATTAAAAATGTATCTATCTTTATCTTCGTTCATTTAATAATTGTAAATATGAAAATATTCTTTAAATATAAACTTAATTTTAAATATAAATTTATTTGATATTAGTATAAAATGAATTTCTTGCAATGGGTGCGATTATTATTGTATTTTGTTCAAACAATAGTATCGGGTTATTTATTCTTTTGGTATTTTCCTAGTAACATAACTTCGGACAAACCAGATACTTGTCCTTCTCAGGATGAGGGAAGCGTAGAGAGCAAATTCTTTTATAGTTGGATTGATAAATGTGATATCACATTAGAGAACGATAGCAAAAAATATATTTCCTGGTTATTTTATGGCGTAGGAACAATAAAGCTATTATTTGATATAATGATGTTATATATGTTAACTTTTGATGGAGGAAATAAAAATAAAAATATAAACAGAAATAATGTAACTGATTCCCATTTAAAAACAAATCATTGATATTAATTGTTGATATAATATGAGTGAACCTTGTTTCATCTTAAAAGAATATATTAAATATCATGATGATAATGTAAAAAAATATGGTGAAAACACAGTGGTGTTAATGCAAGTTGGATCCTTTTATGAAATATACAGTGTTCAAAATGATACTATTAATGTTGGTGCTGATATTTACAAACTAGCTGATATTTTAGGAATTCAAGTTGTTCGCAGAAATAAGAGTATCCCCGAAATAAACTATGATAATTTCTTAATGTCGGGTTGGAATATGTATGCGACAGAGAAATTTCAAAAGATATTATTAAATAATAACTATACAGTTGTCTTTGTTGATCAGATTTCTGAACCACCTAATCCCGAAAGGAAAATTACAAATATTATCAGTCCCGGAACCATGATTGAAAATTATAACAATAATGATAATAATAATTTACTATCTGTTTATATTAATCGTTATCCACAGCAGTATGACAAATATATTTATGTAGTTGGTCTTTCAGTTATTGATGTATCTACTGGTCAGAATAATGTCCATAAAATTATTTCTTCGTTAAATGATAATAGTATTTGGAGTGATGAATTATTTAGGTTGATTCATTATTATTCTCCCAAAGAATGTATTTTCCACGATGATGCTAATTTAAGTAAAGAAGAAGTATGTAATATGTTTCAATTAAATTCGCAAACACTTCATTATAATTTATTTCAAAATAAGGACTTCAAGAAACCATCTTTCCAGAATGAATTTTTAAAGAAGATTTTCAATTCTGGATTTTTAACCCCAATTGAATATTTAGGTTTCGATGAATCTGAAATGACACTCAGTTATATTTACATGATTCAGTTTATTCATGAACACAAGCTAGAAAATTTAAATCATCTACCCAAACCCGTACTAAAATGCGATGAAAAGAAATTAATTCTTAGCAATAATACCATCTATCAGTTATATCTTGTCCCAAATAAAGAACACGAATCTGAAAAATATAATTCATTACTGAGTATATTAAATAAGTGTGACACAGCAATTGGTCGTAGGTTATGTAAGAATAGATTATTATATCCTATTTTAGATAAAGATGAACTAAAAAATAGATATGATATGATTGAAAAATTTCAAAAGGAACATTTATATAATTCATTAAAACCATCTTTAAAAAAAATACTCGATGTTGAAAAGTTACATAGGAGGATGGGTCTAAATTTATTATCACCATATGAATTTTTTAGTATACATGCTTCTTATAATTATCTGATTAAAATCATTGAGAAGATAAACAATCCCCTACCAGAAGTAAATGAAAAATATAAACCGACTATTCAAAGATTAGACTGTTTTATGAATGATTATAAAAATGTATTTCAAATAGATGAATTGGAGAAATATTCGTTAACAAACATGATTACTTCAGTATTTCAGAAGGGTATTTATGAAGATTTGGATGTTTTACAAAATAACATTGACAATGGATTAAAAAGTATTGTATTGTTTTGTGAGAGTCTGAATAAATATATTGATCCAAAGAAACAAGGGTGTATTAAAAGAGACAATAATGATAAATATGGATACTATTTATATGTAACCGATAATCGTGCTAAAACGTTTCAGAAATCTGTAAAAAATTTAGTGGATACATCTGTAAAGATAGGTGAATATACATTAGATTTAAAAGATATTAAGTTTACAAAAAGAGGTGGTAATACTCATATAGAATTCCCTATCCTAAGTGATATTACTAATAAATATTCTAGCGATAGATTAAAAATTCAAGGGATCAATAAAGAATATTATCAAAAGAAGTGTTCGGAATATTATAAGTCTTATAGAGGATTATTTGATAATATTGTAGAATTTATTGGATTTGTTGATTTAAATAGCTGTCTAGCTAAGATTAGCATAGAAAATGTATATTGTAAACCTGAGATAATAAATTCAGATAGGAGCATGTTCACTGCAAAAGATATAAGACATCCTATAGTTGAAAGAGTTCAAACAGAAATTGAATATATACCAAATGATGTAGCTTTAGATGAGAATGGAATACTATTATATGGAACAAATGCTTGTGGTAAATCTACTCTAATGAAAAGCATTGGTTTAACTCTTATTATGGCACAATCGGGTTTCTTTGTTCCTTGTAAAGAATTTATATATTCTCCATATACTCAGATATTTACAAGGATTCTAAATAATGATAATATTTTCAAGAGACAATCTTCGTTTGCGGTAGAAATGAGTGAATTAAGAGGAATTTTAAAAAGAGCAGATAATCATTCTTTGGTTCTTGGAGATGAAGTTTGTTCAGGGACCGAAACAACATCAGCATTATCGATTGTTTCGGCTGGATTAAAAACATTAAGCGATTTAAAATGTTCATTTATTTTCACCTCCCATCTTCATCAACTCATGGATATTCAAATTGTGAAAAGTTTAGAAACACTTCAAGTGTATCATCTCAAAATAGAATATAATTCAGAAACAGAGACACTCATTTATAAACGTAAACTAGAACCAGGTTCTGGTCCCGCTATCTATGGATTAGAAGTATGTAAATCATTAGATTTGGGAGACGATTTTATATCGCTTGCCAGAAATGTCCAAATGGAACTCAGTAATATAGATAAAACATTAGTAAATGATAAAAAGAGTAATTATAATAGTGATATTTTAATGGATATTTGTCAAGTGTGTAAGGGAAAATCCGAACACACTCATCATATTAAAGAACAGTGTACAGCAGATAATAATGGAATAATAGATAATCATCATAAAAATATTTCACACAATTTAGTTCAATTATGCGAATCGTGTCATCATAAAGTTCATAATGAAAACCTTAGAATATATGGTTATATACAGAGTAATGAGGGTATTAAATTACATTATGAATATATTGATGTAAACCATGTAATGAATACAAAAAAGAAGTTTAGTAAAAAGGATTTACAGACTATTTTAAATTACAAAAATGATATTGATAATAAGACTTTAAAGAAAAGTAATCTTATTAAAAAATTAGAAATGGAACATCACATTCAGATTTCTGGTTCAACACTAAATAAGGTATTAAAGGGTGAATA
>Ga0115571_1001912_pt1 | contig 14159 bp, 9 predicted proteins | sample COGITO_mtgs_1205_FD_87293 | JGI IMG/M metagenome (GOLD analysis project Ga0115571, IMG submission 87293) | Pelagic marine microbial communities from North Sea - COGITO_mtgs_120531 | ecosystem: Environmental > Aquatic > Marine > Epipelagic | place: Germany:Helgoland, sampling site Kabeltonne...
CCGATGACTTCATAGCCGTGCGGGTTAAAATCAGGCTTTGTGCCACCTCTGGAATGGTGAGCTCTGTTCCCATTGCAGCAGCAGCGGCGGCATAAGCCGGCACACCTGGACAAATATCAAATGGGATATCCATCTGGGTTAAGCGCCTTACCTGTTCTGCAATCGCACCGTAAAGCGATGGGTCACCTGAATGAACGCGGGCAACATCACAGCCCCTATCATGGGCGCTCTGGATTTCAGCCATGATTTGGTCAAGATTAAGAGACGCTGTATCGATAACACGGGCATCTGCGGGCGCCTGTGCAACAACAGCTTCCGGGACAAGCGAGCCTGCATATAAACACACAGCACAGCTCCCAATTAGTTTTAGCCCGCGAACAGTGATAAGGTCCGGCGCGCCTGGTCCGGCGCCAATGAAATGCACGGTCATGAGTAATACGCCTTTTTACTTTTTGTGTGTTGCATCAGTCTGTGATTTGGCAGCATAGCCGCGCGGCGTGTAAACAGCATCTGCACGCCCAAGATTAATATGACGTGACTGGCTGGACCCAACCATCACAACAGTCAGCATATCCACCTCAGCACTATCAAGTGTTTCCAGCGTCCTATAGGTGAGTTTTTCCTGCGGCCTGCCAAGATTTGATGCCAGCAGAACAGGCGTGCTTGGCCCGCGATAGGACAGAAGAATTTCACGCGCCCGCATGAGTTGGCTGCGGCGGCGCATCGATACAGGGTTATAAAAGGCAACAACAAAATCGCCAGCTCCTGCGCCATGTAGCCGCGTTTCTATTTGCTCCCAGGGGGTCAGCAAATCGGAGAGCGAAATACAGCAGAAATCATGTCCCAATAGAGCGCCTGAGCGCGCGGCGGCGGCCTGCATCGCTGAAATACCCGGCGCTGTAATAACCTGAACACGGCGGGCCGCATGGCTCACCCCTTTGACAGCATCGCCTCTATCCAAAAGCTCAAAGACAAGCGCTCCCATGGCATAAATCCCTGCATCACCAGAACAGATCAGCGCCACATCCTGACCTTTTGCTGCTTCTTCAAGAGCAACACGGCAGCGTAATTCTTCTTCACCAAGAGCAAATTCACGGCACTCTTTTCCCTGAACCAGCGGGCCAAGCAAATCAAGATATAGCCGGTAGCCTATAAGAATATCAGCTTCGCTAATCAGCCGGCTTGCCTCTGGGGTGCGCCAGCTCTGGGCGCCCGGACCAATCCCGACAAGACTTACACGGCCCGGCTTGCGGCCCGATAATGAAGGTATTGGCGCGCCCGCATCTGCAATCGCAAGCGTCAGATTATCTGCTTTCTGTTTTGGCACGACAAGCAAAGCCGCAGGCCCAGCAAGACGCAAGGCAGCTGCTTCAGCAACACCATGACAGCCAATTTCATCAAACACAATTTGCGACGGCGCGGACAGCCTGGCTGTTTCTTCTTCGAGTTCGGCAGGCGTAAAGACCCTTATAGGACAGCCTATTACATCGGCTACCCGCAGAAGCGCCGGCTCATCTGCTTTCAAATCCACTGAGGCAATCGCAGCAATTGCTTCATGGGCAATGCCGGCCTCTGCGAGCTGCTGTAGTACAAATGCTTCGCCAGCTTCGGCTGAATAGCCCCGCGCACAGCCGATGCCAAGCACGAGCTGTTTTGGATGGTAGACAAGCTGATCTTGTGCTGGCGAGATGGCAGCAGTGGTAACTGAAACTCTGACCTGCTGGCCATCTGGGAGAGCTGATAGCCAGTCTTGTATATCAGGATAAGCATGGGCTGTACATGCAGCCCCGCCGCCTGCCAGCAATGCTGCCATCGCGGCCTTTACATCGCACTCAGCGTTCAGCTGATACCCATATGGCGGCATATCAAGCTGAATAGGCAGCCGCACATCGCCAGCTGTGGTTAGGCCAAGATGAGCATCCAGACAAAGCGCTACTTTCCGCGCAATATCACTACCGCCATGATGACTTCCCAGAAGCGGAATAACAGAACTGCCATCATCACTTACCGCAATCACAGATGCATCCTCATGCTTGCTGTTAAGATAGGGCGCAACAGAGCGGATAAGAATACCAGATGAGCAGATACCAATCAGCGGCCGGCCTGATAAGAACACCGATGCAATATGGTCCATCACATTATCAAATAATACAAAATCACTTAATACAGGCGCATCACCACAGCGCGGCCGATATCCATGAATATCGGTTCCTGCTGGCAAGGCTGACAGGAACCGCTCGGCAAGCCGCATACCATCTGCTGTCAGGGCAATAATCACCGGGGGCGGAGCTATCCTGTCCATTCATCTGTTTCCTTAAGGATGAGAATCAATGAAAAATAGGGCGCTTTATCTGGCGCATCGGCTAGCGCGCAGCTTTTTTCATGAGGCAAACTTGCATGCGAGACAAACCACGATTTCTGGGTAAGCCCCATCATATCTATGAGCGCGCGCAGGCGGGTGAAATGCCGTCCTACCTTCATGATAGCAAGACTGTCTGATGCAGCGATATGCGCGCGCAAACTATCATCATCAAGCGGCCCCGGCAGCACCGTCATTACTTCATTACGGGCAACCAGCGGGCGAAGCGCGGCCGCCGCAACAGCTGTAACAGACGTTACACCCGGTATGACAGAAATGGCCGCCTGTCCGCGAAGCCGCGCCAGCACATACATGAATGAGCCATAAAATAAAGCATCGCCCTCACATAACACAACCACATCCCGCCCCTCACGAAGGTGAGTGGCAATTTCGTCAGCCCCCTTATCATAGGCATCCTGAGCTGGCTTTCGTGCTAGCGTCATTGGCACCGACATCGCAATCTCAACCACGTCTGGCGCGATAGCATCAGCAACAATTGAGCGGGCAAAACTCGGTCCATCTTCAAGAGTAGGATAGGCAATAACCGACGCGTTCTGAATCGCCTGCCAGCCGGCACGCGTAACAAGCCCCGGATCACCCGGGCCAACGCCAACAGCAATCAGCGTCCCTGATAAGAGCTGTGGCTGGCTCATGCATCACGACCTTTATGCCAGATATATTGTGTGACAGGCATCAACCCGCGCCAACCATGATATTCGCCAACTGGCTGGGCATAATTCACTTGGATGCGTACCAACATACCCCCATCCTGCTGATGGGCTGCTAGCAATAAGGCTTCTGACTGTAACGTAACAGCATGCGCAACAAGCCGGCCCCCGACAGGTAATTTTTTCTTCGCTGCCAGAATAAGCTCGGCACTCAACCCGCCGCCAATAAAGATAGCGTCAGGTTCAGGAAGCGTCTCAAGGGCATCATAGCATTCACGATGAAGAGCGGTCAGCCCGCGCACCCCTGTCTGGTCTGCGTTCTGCACAGCAAGGTCAAGCCTTTCCTGTTTTGTATCGACAGCATAGGCAGCCCCGTCCGCACAAAACCTTAGCCACTCAATAGAGACCGAACCAGTCCCGCATCCAAGGTCAATCAAAACCCCACCTGGATGCGGCATAAGGCGTGATAGCGCCGCAGAACGCGCCTCAAATTTTGTCATCTTGCCATCAGTGATAAAGGCTTCATCCGGCAAACAGGAAGACGGCGCTATCTGCCCAGCCCGTCCAGCAGGGCTAAGATCAACACATAAGATATGGAAATCAGCCGGAGCCTCATCCAGCCTATCCCATTGTTCTGCTGATGCAGATAATCGTGTTTCAGTTTCATGCCCGAGTGACGAGAGCGCTGTTATGTCAGCAGCGCCCCATCCTGCTGCACAGAGACGGCGCGCAACAGTGCGGGCGGTCTCTGCTGATTGCGGGATAATCATAAGGCGTGCCCGCGGATAAAGGCTGCGTGACAGCAGACTTTCTGGACGCCCATGCAGGCTGATAATCTGCACTGACTCCAGCGGCCATCCCATTCTTGCCGCCGCGAATTGCAGTCCTGATACGCCCGGCTCAATATGGAGCTGTTCGCGCCCAAAATGCCGCAACAGATAACGACCAGCGCCGTACCAGAGAGGGTCGCCCGTTGCCAGCATAACAACCGATGAGCCGCGATAATTGGTCAGCATCTCTGCCAGCTGGGAGAAAGGTTTTGGCCAGTCCTGAAGCGCTTCACAATCAGACAATGCTGCATGAAACCGGCTATCGGCAATCACAAGATCTGCAGCGTCTATCTGCTGTAGCTGAGCAGGAGATAATGTTTCCGGCCCTGTCTCATCCACGCCATAGAGATAAAATTGTGCTGATGTCATCACTGTTTATCTCCGGTTGCAATCCGGCAGATAGCATTCACCGCGGCCGATGCCAGCGCCGAGCCGCCCCGTGTCCCTGTTAGCGTTATAAACGGGCAGGCTGCAGCCTCACAAAGAGCGTCTTTTGATTCAGCTGCGCCAACAAAACCAACCGGAAACCCTAGAATAGCAGCAGGCTGTATGCGCGTACGCTCAATTAGTTCCAGCACAGCAAACAGGGCTGTTGGCGCGTTACCAATGGCAATAATAGCACCATCAAGATACGGCTCCCAGAGCGTAACCGCTGCTGCTGATCGTGTGGTTGAAAGTGTTTTAGCCAGTGCTGGCACACAAGCATCATTCAATGTAACCGTTACCTGATTATCTGCAGGCAAAAACCGGCGGGTGATCCCTGCTGCAACCATTTCACAATCACATAAAATAGGGGCGCCGCGCTGCAATGCCGCCGAGGCTGTGTCAATAACAGCCTCATCCCATGTAAGAGCTGGTACGATATCCGGCATCCCGCACGCATGCACAAGCCGGGTAATAAGCGGTTCTATATTGGGATGAAGATCAAACGGCACCAGAGATGTCTTTACCCGCTGGAAGGACAAATCGTAAATTGCTGCTGGATCTTTCTCATATAGAAATGCCATCACTCCTTCGTTTCTTTACCATTCTCGGTCATATATTTACGGACTGATTCAGGGCCATGGGGATGTTTTGCATGCGGATAGGGATGATGACTATGCCCGTGATCATGGTCATGCGTATGATCATGCCCGTGTTTATCAGAGTGCCCATGATGATGGTCTGCGCTATCAGTGAGACGGCACGCCCCTGTGCAGAAATCATTGCAAAGAGTACAATCTTCAATGTTACTTCCCGGCGCTGTTGCGCCTGCCCCCTCAACATGATGATGGTGGGATTCCTGCGGCAAGCCAACCTCTTCTTCAAAGCCGAGCGCTGCTGTCCGGTATTTACAAAGAGCACAATTCATCAAATTGCTGCCTTCGATAATTTCCATTACCCGCTCAGCAAAGGTTGCCAGCACTTTGGGATGGTCATTCAGATAGCCTGCTTTCACAAACTCGATATCTGGGTTTTCAGCCGCAACCTGATCGGTAAAGCCATAAATCCGGTTTATCAAAATGCCGGAAAATAAAAAATAGGGAAATACCACGACGCGCTTGTAACCAAGCTTTACAACATGTGACAAGCATGGCTCGACCAGCGGGAAGGTCACGCCGGAATAGCCAACTTCGCACCAGCCAAACCCCATCCCTTCCCAGAGCATACGGGCAATTTTGGAAATATTGGAATTTGCGTCAGGGTCAGACGCGCCGCGCCCAATCACAACAAGACAGGTTTCAGATAATGGTACTGGCCCGCTGGCGGCATCGGCTTTTGTGAGCGCCTGCTGCACCCGATCGCCCGCTGCTGCAATCATATCAAGCGAGACAGCAAGCTCACGGCCATATTGAATGCTGATACCTGTTTCTTCTGCATAAGCATTCAGAACAGACGGAATATCATTTTTTGCGTGCCCTGCCGCAAATAACATACCAGGGACTGCCAGAACATGTGTGACGCCCTGTTCGCGTAATTTATCAAGCCCAACGCGGATAACGGGGTTGGCAAATTCAAGATAGCCATATTCAACAGGCCAATCAGGGAAATAGCTTTTCATCTTTACTGCCATCGCAGCAAATTCATCAACAGCTGATTGCGAGCGCGAGCCGTGCCCACAAATCATCACCCCATATTTTATCTGATCTGTCATCTGTTCTGCCTCGTTTATTGACCTAGCTCAGCATGTTTGCTGAACCAGCGAGAACCGTTCACACAACAAATCTGCAAAAACCAGAAAAAAGGCATATTATGCCCTAACGTGGCCGGAGTCCGGAATTGCAGCCCTTGGATGAGGTCGCGCGCACCGGAATCACTTTCACCTTTGTTGATAAGGCTCCGCATTGATACAGTCTCGATACTAGGCTTATAACAAGATAGCAATCGCTAAAATACCGACAAAAATCATACTAATGACACCAGCAGAAAAGTGATATAGCCAGAAGATATGGTTATGAGTGATTTATTACAGCATATCGCCTCCCACCCCGTAAGCCTTGCGCTTGTGATAACAGGCTGCGCCCTATTGCTTGATTTATGGATAGGCGAGCCTGTTTGGCTGTGGCGTACTGTGCCACATCCGGTTGTGTTATTCGGTCGTGCGATTTCATTTCTGGAGAAGCGCCTGAATAATCGCAAACTATCTGGCAAAAACCGCAAGAGAGCCGGCATCATAGCAGCGCTATGTCTGGTGCTTCTTGCAGGATGTGCCGGGATGGCGCTGCAGCAATTAGATGGTATTCTAGGATTATCTGCCCAGCTTGTGGCGGTCACTATCTTATTAGCTGGCCGGTCTCTATACGACCATGTTGCAGCCGTTGCACGCCCACTTTCATCAGGTGATATAAGCAGTGCTCGCTACCACCTCTCTATGATTGTGGGGCGGAAAACAGACGCTCTGGCGCCCGACGCCATATCGCGCGCGGCTATTGAAACAACAGCTGAGAATCTCTCTGATGGCGTGATAGCCCCTGCTTTCTGGTATCTTGTTTTGGGGTTGCCCGGGATATTTATCTATAAAATGATCAATACTGCCGATAGCATGATTGGTTATAAAAACAGCCGTTATTACGCCTTTGGCTGGGCGGCGGCACTTAGTGATGATGTGTTAAATCTTGTGCCAGCCCGCCTGACAGCAGCTCTTCTTATGATCTGCGGCAGGTCAGCCAGAATTGACTTACTGCAGGCTGATGCGCCGCGTCACTTATCGCCGAATGCCGGCTGGCCTGAAATGGCTATGGCGTTATGCCTTGGGCTAAGATTAGGCGGCCCCCGCATCTATCAAGGGCGACAGATTGACGGCGTCATGCTCAATCATGAGGGGCGCGATAATGCAAGCGCCAACGATATTACACACGCCCTGCGGCTATTAATAACCGCCCTTATCCTGAGTGCTATTCTCTGTTTTGGGCTTGCCTACCTTACTGGTTATTTTGCTGGTTAAAGACCGGCAATACGGGAAAATTCGGTCATATCCATATGCACGGCCAGATGGTCGGCAAGGTCATTCAACCCCTGCTCGATAACATCATCAAACACATGGCTATCGAGCTGTTTTCCAAATGAGGCAAAATAAGCCTGCCGCCATGCATCATTGGCAAATAAGCCATGCATATAGGTGCCTGCAACCAGACCGTTTGCACTCACAGCCCCATCACCAACAGCGCGCCCCGCATCTTTATCGATACAGACCAAAGGGCGGGCGCAATCTGCGCCTGTTGTCACGCCCATATGAATTTCATAGCCCTGAAGGGGAAGCTTGCCTGCTACATCATGGCCTGTACAGAGACGAACTGTTTTATCGCCTTCCAGAATAGTTGAGATATCCAGTAGGCCAAGCCCCTCTATGGAGCCGGCTGGCCCTTCAATTCCGTGCGGGTCCGAAATCGTCTTCCCCAGCATCTGATAGCCGCCACATAGTCCCATTACATGGCCGCCGCGCCTGACATGGGCGGCAATATCAGCAGCCCAGCCCATCCTATGCAAATAAGCCATATCAGCAATTGTTGCTTTCGAGCCACAAAGGAGGACAAGATCTGTATCAGCCGGCACAGGCTCACCCTGCTCCAACAGGGTTACAGCAATATTAGGGTCTGATACCAAAGGGTCTAAATCGTCAAAATTTGCAATCCGTTTTAACACCGGAACAGCAACCTTCACTGCGCCTGCATGCACTTTTGTATCTGCCTTGCCAGATAGGTCTAAAATATCTTCTGCTGGCAAATAGCGGGCTGCCTCAAACCAGGGGAGAATCCCCAGCGCCTGCCAGCCTGTCGCATCGGCAATCATTTTCATGCCATCATGAAACAGGCTTGTATCGCCTCTGAATTTATTCACAACAAAGCCCTTAATGCGAGCTTGGTCTGCTACATCAAGCACAACACCTGTCCCAACCAGAGAGGCAATCACGCCGCCACGGTCAATATCCCCTATCATGATAACAGGGATATCACGCGCTTCAGCAAATCCCATATTGGCAATATCACCCTGCCGCAGATTAATTTCAGCCGGACTTCCTGCCCCTTCGATAATGACGAGATCGCATCCCGCTGATAGCCGGTCATAAGCGGCTGTTACAGCTGGCAGAAGGTCAGCTTTCCGACTGCCATATTCCCGCGCTTTCATGGTACCGAACACCGCGCCATTGACAATAATCTGCGCGCCCGTCTCAGTCTGGGGTTTCAGCAGAACAGGGTTCATATCTGTATGGGGGGCTGCAAAACAGGCACGCGCCTGCAGGGCTTGTGCACGGCCTATTTCGCCGCCATTTTGCGTCACAGCTGCATTATTGGACATATTCTGAGGCTTGAAAGGGCGGACAGTTATTCCCTGACGGGCAAAATGACGGCAGAGACCTGCTACCAGCAATGACTTGCCGACGTTCGAGCCTGCGCCTTGCAACATCACAGACGCTGTCATTAAAATTCAACACCCTGCTGGGCTTTAATCCCTGAACGGAAGGGATGAGACAGCAATGTCATTTCAGTCGCAAGGTCAGCCATCTCAAGCAACTCGTCTGCTGCATTTCTTCCGGTCAGAACGACATGGGTCATCGCTGGCTTTTCTGTCTTTAAAAACTGAATGACCTCGTCAATTTCAATATAGCCGTACCGCAAGGCAATATTGATTTCATCCAGTAAGACCATTTTATTATCCGCATCACGGATGAGCGATTTTGCCATTTCCCATGCCTTCTGGGCTGCAGCAATGTCTCTGTCCTTATCCTGAGTTTCCCAGGTGAAGCCCTCACCCATAGTATGAAATTGGCAAATATCTGAAAAATGTTCCTCTATCAGAACACGTTCACCTGTATGCATGCCGCCCTTGATAAATTGCACGACAGCACAGCGCATCTGATGCGAAATACAGCGGAAAATCATCCCAAAGGCAGAACTGGATTTCCCCTTACCCTTGCCGGTATGGACGATCACAAGACCTTTTTCATCTGTCTTGGTTGCCATAATTTTATCGCGTGCTGCTTTTTTCTTCGCCATTTTTTCATTATGACGGCTGCTATCTGCTGCGGTATCACTCATTTTCTTACCTCTCTTATTAGCGCGCGGCTCATTCTGGAACAGGCCAACTCTTATCGGCCCAGCCTGTCAGGGATATCATTTCGGCGAGGATGCCACAGCCCTCGGTCAATCGCATCTGAAAAGCGGGCAAGAATGTCCTGCCATGCATCAGGATTAGCCTTCTGAAGAAACGCAGAGACTGTCTTATCATCAACCCATGCCTCATAAAGCTGTGAGAAGTGATGCTCTTCAACCTGACCTGTTGTTGCAGCAAACGCAAATAGATAATCAAGCGTTGCTGATATCTCAAAGGCCCCTTTATAACCATGCCGCATCACACCTTCTATCCATTTTGGGTTGCTGGCGCGGCCCCGCACAACCCGCCCCAATTCTTCGGAGAGAGCCCTGATAATCGGGCGTTCAGTATTACTATGGTCATTATGATAAATCGGAACAGCATGCCCCTTTATCGTTTCAATCGATGCGCTCAGACCGCCGATGAACTGGTAATAATCATCGCTATCTAGAATATCATGTTCACGATTATCTTGGTTATGAATTACACCGTCAGTGGCACCAAGCCTCTCAGTCAGCATATCACCTGCTTGGATTCCCTCGCGCCCCTCACCATAGCCATAAGAAGACCACGCCATAAAAGCGTCTGCAAAATCAGAAGTCTTCTCCCACACACCTTCATCAATTAGGGTTTGAAGACCCGCACCATAAGCACCGGGTTTGGCGGAGAAAATACGGATGGAGGCACGGTTTTCAGCCTCTGCCTCGCTCATACCTTTTGCCATCAGCGCGTTCTTCGTTGCTGTTACTGACGCAGCAAGCGGGTTCATATCTTCTGGCTCATCCAAGCCAGCAACAGCGCGCATGGCTCTATCAAGAAGCTGAATCTGAGCCGGAAATGCATCTCTAAAAAATCCTGAACAGCGCAATGTGACATCAACACGTGGACGGTCGAGAACAGAAAGCGGCATGACGTCAAACCCTGTGACGCGCCGACTATGCGAATCCCAGACTGGCTGCACCCCCAGCAACGCTAGCGCCTGTGCAATGTCATCACCGCCCGTCCGCATATTGGCCGTACCCCACGCAGATAATGCGAGCGAGCGCGGCCAGCAGCCCTCATCCATAACAAACCGTTCCAGCAACGCAGTGGCCGATGCCCAGCCAATACGCCATGCAGTTGGTGTTGGCAGGGCGCGACTATCCAGTGAATAAAAATTACGCCCTGTTGGCAGAATTTCTGGGCGTCCGCGTGTCGGCGCGCCAGACGGTCCAGCGGGAATATACTTGCCGTCCAGCGCTCTTAATAAAGAGCGTTTTTCCATCTCAGCAGAGAGCGTAATCCCGCGCCGAACAGCAGCCCCAGTGCCTGCCAGCAACGCTGTTAGCTGCGGGCCAATCTGAGGCGCGTTTTCCGGCGCACTGACAAGCTGGAGCGCAAGGGCATCCAGCCGCTCAACCGTATCACCATTCGTGCGCCAGACATTATCACTAATATCACGCAGAATATTAGGGCGCGCCCCCTCCCATGGTTCTGCTTTTTCAGCGGCAAGTGGGTCAAAGCCGTGCAGAAGACCAAGCTCATCTGCTAGCACCCGCACCAAAGAGGCGTCTGCTGCGTCACTCAGCCCGCGCGGACTGCGCATGATAGCAGCAATAAGTGCATCAGTCTGGCCAGCATCTGGTAGCTTGCCATAAATATGCAAGCCGTCACGGATTTGAAGTTCTTTTAAATCACACAGATAATTATCCAGCTTCATCAATTTTTCTGCCGGGCTGTCAGTGCTCTCAAACGCGCAATCTTTTGTCAGACCCATCTGATCTGACTGTGCCAAAATATCATCCATCAGAGCCTTGGCGCGCGTTGCATCCATGCCAGCTGCTTCATAATACTCATCCATCAGACTTTCCAGTGCCGCCAGACTTTCAAGCGCGCCAGCTTGCATAAGGGGCGGCGTCAGATGGTCAAGAATAACAGCTGATGTCCGGCGTTTAGCCTGCGCGCCCTCACCAGGATCATTTACAATAAAGGGGTAGAGATGCGGGATAGGGCCCAGAATAGCTTCGGGCAGACAAGCCTGCGATAAGGCAAGCGCCTTGCCCGGCAGCCATTCAAGATTGCCATGCTTTCCGACATGCATCACAGCATCGATATTAACCTGCTCTCGCAAGTAAAAATAAAAAGCGAGATAATGATGCGGCGGCACAAGGTCAGGAGAATGATAGCTTGCTTTGGGATCTATCTGATAGCCACGTGCTGGCTGGACGCCAACAAAAGCGTTGCCATAAGACAATAGTGGCAGATAAAAGCGGCTGCCATCTGACATGGGGTCCTTTTCTGGCGCGCCCCAGCGGGCTAAAATTGCCTCCCTTACCTCTTCTGGCAGGGCTGTAAAACGCTGCTGATAATCTGATAGGCTAAGGTGGTGGGTTGCAATACGGCCCTGCCAGCCTGCATTTGTTGGCCCGGCTTTTAGCGCCTCGATTAACTGCGCCGAGCTGTCCGGCAGGCCCTCTATATGATAGCCGTCTGCGCGAAGGCATTGCAGGATATGAAGTGCACTTTCTGGTGTATCAAGCCCAACACCATTGGCAATACGCCCATCTTTATTGGGATAATTTGCCAGAATGAGCGCAACAGATGTCTTAGCTGATGGCGTTCTTCGCAAGCGCGCCCAGTTTGCCGATAGGCTCGCAATATAATCTGCCCTATCACCACATACATCATAGCCGGTAAGCATTGCGCCTGTCAGAGCATCACGTTCCGGCGTTTTTTTGAACGCCAGTGCCCGCGTTAACACCCGCCCATCAAGTTCCGGCAGGGCAACATGCATCGCAAGATCGCGCGCACTAAGGCCCGCCATGGACGCCTGCCAGTCATCGCTCCGCATGGATGACAGCACAACCTGAAAGACCGGCGCATCACAGGCCCCAAAAGGCCCCGGAGACCGGTCATTACTCTCCTGCGCTATCGTAGCTGTATCAGGGTCTGAAACAGCAAAGCTTGTAGTATTTAAAATGATATCAGTGCCAGCACGGCTGAGAATATCAGCGCAGATTTCTGCTGATTCTGGCTGTTTCAATGAGGCAACAAACAAACAGATAACCGTCATATTCTGGGCGGCAAGCGATGCTGCTAGACTATCTATCGGAGCAGTGTCACCGGACTGATAGAGCGCGCGGTAAAACACAATAGCGGCAACGGGGCGGGTTGTATCACCCGCCTTAGCTAACACCTCATCAAGGCTTGGCACTGCAGCGCTATCGGAATGCGGAAGGTATAGGCCTGCCTGCATAACAGGGTGATGTGGTAGCCAGGCGCTCATTGCGTCCTGCTCGTCATTGCTGAGAAGGTCAGCCAGAAACCCGATTAGCCTATCAGCATTCAGCGCGCCGCCTGCCTCAAAATAACCGGCAACAGCCTTGCAGACGTCAGGGCTAACTGATGACAGTTGGTCGAGCTCTGGGTCTGGTTTGCCGTCTCCTGAAACCAGAATGAGTTTCATGCCAGCTATGCTGGCAAGCTGGTGAAACCGTTCAACACCATAGCGCCAGTAACTGCTGCCACCAAGCAACCGAATGACAATAATTTTCGCCGTAGAACAGGTTTTTTCAGCAAACAGGTCTACTGAATAGGGATGTGATAACGACAGGTAATTTGCCAATCGTATCGTTGGCCTATTAGACGGGCTGGCAGATGGCAAAACCCCATCTATGGGGACTGCATCCGCATATCGGCGGGCAGCATAAGCAAGCAGGGCAATATCTGTATCAGCAGAGCTCAGGCAAATAATATCACCTGCAGGAATATCAAGATCAACAGCCTCTGCGCTATCATAAAGCGCGCCAGATTGCTCAATATTCAGAAGATGCATAAGCTTATGCCGACTGCCAGCTACCGCCAAGTGCGCTGGCAATGCCCTCAAAATCCATGCCGGAGGGGCCAATGACAACCAGCGCGCTCGTACCATCATTGCGGTCTTTTGGCCCTGCCTTGCCGAAATAGCTATCAACACGGCGACCGACCGCCTGAACGATAAGCGGCAGCATTTTACCTGTAACAGCAAGTCTACCTTTGGCACGCAATACGCCAAATTCTTCGGCAACATCTGACAGCTTGCCAACAAAGGCAGGCCCGTCTTCGAGTGCTGGCAAAATCAGGATCCGGCTCTCAAACGCATCATGACCATGCTCGTGATGATGATGATGGTCATGGTCATGGTCATCGTGATGATGATGAGAATGAGCGGAGCGGGCAAAGGCTTCATCTTCTAGCCCAAGCCCGAGGAGCGCCGGGAGTGAGGCTGTATGGGCTGAAACAGGCACAATAGGTGTCTTGTGAGATAATGACTGACTGATTGTCTGACTGACCGACGCAATAGCCTCCGCATCAAGCAAATCTGATTTGGAAAGAAGGATCAGATTGGCAGCTTCCAGCTGGTCAGAAAATAGCTCTTCGATTGGGCTTTCATGATCCAGTTCTTCATCTGCTTGTCTCTGTGCATCAAGCGCGGCCATATCCTGAACAAATCCACCAGCCTGAATTGCTGGCCCATCAACTAGGGTAATCACCCCATCAAGGCGAACAGAGGCACGGATGTCCGGCCAATTAAAAGCCTGAACCAGAGGCTGTGGTAGCGCAAGGCCAGATGTTTCAATCACGATATGATCAGGCGGCGGATCTTGGGCCAGAAGCTGTTGCATTGTTGGCAGGAAATCATCAGCCACGGTGCAACAGATACATCCATTTGCCAGCTCAATAATATCTTCATCACGGCATGAGGGAACACCG
>Ga0115571_1001920_pt1 | contig 14124 bp, 11 predicted proteins | sample COGITO_mtgs_1205_FD_87293 | JGI IMG/M metagenome (GOLD analysis project Ga0115571, IMG submission 87293) | Pelagic marine microbial communities from North Sea - COGITO_mtgs_120531 | ecosystem: Environmental > Aquatic > Marine > Epipelagic | place: Germany:Helgoland, sampling site Kabeltonne...
ATTTTCGCGTCATCCTCCGGGATGGACTCGCCCGTGTTCACGTCCATCACCTGCGCCGTGTTTTTGGGGTTTATGTACAGCGACTCCGCCTTTGTGACCGGGTGTGTCCTGACGATAGGCCAGGTCTGCGGGGGTTTCTCCGCGATCTGCGTCGCCGTCACCTTCGGGCGCGCGGTATCCCTGGACTCGAGCAGCCTCATGAACTTTTCCCACGAGTGCACCGACGCGAGGCTTCGCATCTTACCCTGGGTCTCCGGGTCCAAGGACTCGAACGCGGCGGTGCAGCTGGCGAAGCGGGTCTCGCCGCCCGTGGGTGGGAGCGCGTGCTCGAGCTGCGGCGCGTACAACGCGATGGCCACCTTTGGCATGGGCAGGAAGCTCCCGTCGGTGTGCCACTCTTCCAGGGTGTTTGCCGCCGGTTTGTACTCGCCGATGACCTCGCCCTTCACGACGTCCATGCCAAACTCGGCATCCTCCCTCGCGCGGTAGTTACCGAGTAAGGCGAGGTGCGGGCAGCCTGGGATGGGCTTGGACTGGCCGGGCCAGCGCGTGTAGGGCTGCTGCGCGACGAAGTGAGGCGCGAGCAAAGCGCACGCCCTTTCGCAATCCAAGGGACGGAGGTGTTGGTCCCTGACCACCATGACGCCGCGGCCGGTGCGGTGCATGGCGTCCACCATGCGCTCGATGTCATCGGCCGTGGCGGTCCGTAAGTCTGCGTTTAAGACCTCCACCCCGAGGGCCTCGCCGGACAAGGCGCGAATCTCCATCGTGCGTGCCGCGACCCTCAGCAATGGCGAAGCGTTTCGTGCCACGTTGTCAGTGAGGAGAGCTGCTGATCGCGCCGAGAGCTTCATCGCGACCCAATTTTGGAACGTCGCAGAGCGCAGAGCACGCACGATGGCGGCAGCAGCGGTCGTGGAGCGAAATGTCTACGATAAGGCGACGATGAGCATAGCGGTCAGCGGCGAGACTGACGCGGAGGCTGACGCGTTCCTCAAGGACAAGCTGTGCGAGCAGGGACTCAAAGGTGCGCCCAGATCCCGAGTCTCCCCATTCCATTTCATTTGAACCCGGACCCCGTCGCCCGTGACCCCCTCCCACGCCCCCTTCCACGGCGCCATCGCTCACGAACGTCCCCATCATCTCCCTCGTTCCATCATGGACAGTCATCGAGGTGTACGCGGAGTGGGGCGGGCGGTGCGAACCCCTTCTCCCCGTGCTGAAGCGAATCCAAAAAGAGGCTGAGCACGCCGAAAACTGCGCGGTGGTGCTCCACTGCAAGGCGGAGTCGCACGAGCTGCTCGCCGACTACCGGGGCAAGTCGATGCCCCACTTTCTGTTCTACCGCAACGGCGTGCAGGTGGCGGTGGTCAAGGGCGCGAACATGCCGGAGATCGAGAGCCTGCTCGACGAGCACGCGCCGACGAGCCCCGACGCGGACGTCCTCGAGGAAAACCCGATGTTCGTGCAGCGCGCAGAGGAGAAAGCCGCGGCGGAGGCGGCGGCGCAGGCTGCGCTCATGGGGGAGAACGAGTAAACATACGGGTTATTGACGTTTAGTAGCGATGAAAAAGGGTATATTACAAGTACACGTTATGATTCGGCGTCACATCCTGGACTGGACCGCCTCCCACTCCTTCATCGCCTGGCGGATGCCGAGGTCCATCATGATCTCTTCGCTGCCCCCGGGTATGGCGTAGGCGCGGACGTCCCTGTACAGCCTCTCCACCTTCTCCCCTTGCCCGCCCCTGACGTAGGACGCGCCCCCGAAGATCTGCGCAGCCTCCCTCGCGCAGTACTCGAACACCTTCGTGGACTGCACCTTGGCCAGCGCGGTGATGCCGGCCAAGGCTTTGGCGCTCTGGTCCTTTGGCAGCGTGCACATCTGGTACGTGATGTTCTCCATCTGATGGTGCGTGGCGTCGATCTGTCGGACCATGTCCGCGAGCTTGGCACGAATCACGGGATGCTCCACGAGCTTCTTGCCGAAGGTCCGCCTCCTGTGCGCGTACTTGAACGCCTCCTCGTAGCAAACCCTGGCGAACCTGTTCGCCTGCACCACGAATCCCCAGCGCTCGTGGTTAAAGTTGTGCATGACGTACTTGAACCCTTGGTTCTCGGCGCCGATGAGGTTACCCACCGGAACCTTGACGTTCTCAAAGGTGATGAAGCTGGTGCCGCTCGCCCACACGCCCATGCAGTCCATGCGTCGGCAAATCACACCGGGCATGGTCTTCTCGATGAGTAACAAGGAGATTCCGCCCATGCCGGACCCGCCGGTGCGCACCGCTACGGTGAAGTAGTCGGCCCACACGCCGTTGGTGATCCACTTCTTCTCCCCGTCGACGACGTAGTGCGTACCGTCCGCGGACTTCTTGGCGGTGCATCGAATGTTCGCGACGTCGCTGCCGGCGTAGGGTTCGGTGATGCACAGGCAGATGGTGGCTTCGCCCTTGAGAACGCGCAAGCCGCATCGTCGGCGGAGATCGTCCGAGCCAAAGTTTAGGACTGGCGGGAGGCCGATGTGGACGCCCTCGAGGAGGCCCCAGAGCACGCCGCCGCTGCCGCATCGCCCGAACTCGTCCAGGATGATGAGCTCGTGGAAGTAGTCGAAGTCCTTCGGGCCCTTGACGTCGAGCTGGTCACCCATGCCGCCCGCCCACGGCGACCCGACGACGCCCGGTAAGATCCCCGCCTCGTACGTCTTGCGGTAGAGCTCCAGGGGCAAGGACTTCTTCTCGTCCCACTCGTGCGTGTGGGGCATGATCTCACTCTCCACGAAGGCCCTGACCTTGGCGCGGTACTCGACGTGGCTCTGGGTGTAGTACGGCGAGTTAAACTTGGCGTACCAGCCGGGCTGTGGGAGTGGGATGGGACGAACGATGGGGCGCGAACGTCAGTTTAGGTCAAAAAGCAACAACGAAGGGGCGCGGCATTGAGATTGGGAACGGGCGCGTGGGCGGTATCCGAAGGGCACGCACGTCTCCGAAGGGTACGCCCTCGCCGAAGGGTTCGGCGGTGCGAAGCGCGGACATCTCCCTCGCGGTTTCGGTGCTTCGCGAGGGGTTCGACGGAGCGTAGCTCGGGGACGGCGCGGCCATCAGTGACTTTTGGTGACGAGGCATTGACGTGACTCTCGCTTTTTATCCGGGAGGGTCTCTCGCCTCAGCTAAATCTTAGGTTCTCTACACGACGCCCTGCTTGGTGGTGCCCGTGGGCGCGTCCGTCCGCGCCTCCGCCTCCTCCCGCTTCCGTCTCTCCTCCCTCCGCCTCTTCAGCTCCTCGATGGGCACCCCCCGCAGCTCCCTCCTGTAGTACAGCAGCCAGTTCGCCGCCTGCGCCCTGCGCGTCATGTTTGGAGTGAGGCCGTCCATGCGGTAGCCCTTCCACCCGAGGCGCCGGAGCGTCCTCTTCAACCCCTGCTTGTGCTCGTCCGCCACGGATCTGGTCAGCGCTGCGCACGCCGCCTTGACCGGGCCGTCGATCTCCGGCCAGTACTTGCGCGTCACGCCGATGACGTCCGGCGCCTCCGGGTAGGCGGCCGCCCACTTGGGGAACACGTTCGTCGGTTTCCACACCTCGGCGCCGGTGAGCGTCTCCATGTCGAGCTCGATCTCTTTGGTGTACCCCAGCGCCGTCCACACCAGGTCGTTGACCTCTTGGTCGTCGATCTGCGACAGGACGATCTTCAGGAGTACCTCGTCGCTGATCGGGTCCTCGCCGTCGGCGGGGTCCCACGGTGGGGCGCCGAACGTGGACTCGTCGATGGGGCCCTCGTCCGCGCCCGCGACGCCGCCCACGACGGTGCCAACCTTATCGGCCTCGGCCTCGGCGCGCACACACGTGCGCGACGGGGGGACGCGGGTGCGCGATACCGCGCCGGGCTTGGACTTACGAAGAGTACATGTGGGGCGCGCAGGGAGCGCGCGGGGCACGACGGCGGCGAGGCACGGCATCGGTCGTTCGGCGGCGCGCGTCTCCGTTTGTGAGAGCCAAAAGCCATTTGGCGACGAGCGCGTTTTCGGGTGAGCATTCATTTTTCGTGGCGCGTGGCCGGTCGTTGCCCTCCAAGCACTGGGTTCGCGATGGGGGAGGCGAGCTACGGCGTCCCCGCCATCGTGGCGGTGACTCTGGTCACCGCTTACATGCTCCATTACTTCGCCGCGAGCGAGTGCGACCTCGCGGTGCGGTTCATGGTCATGGTGTCGTGGACGCTGTCGCTCTCCATCGTCGCCCTCGTCCCCGCGGACGTCGCGGCGACGATGTACGACGAGGACACCTCCAGCCTCAGCACGCTGTGGGACCTGTCCTACTGGATCACGTTCACCCTGACCTGGTTCGTGCTACCGTTCCACCAGATATTCGAGGACGCCGGGGACTTCTCCGCCCTGGCGCGCGCCGCGACGAGCCTACGGGAGAACGGGATCTTCTACGGGGTCATCGTGTTCATCCTCCTCGTCGGCGCGATTCTCCTCACGTCCTACGGCGCGATGACCAGCGAGAGCATGGCGACGTTCGCGCTGGCGTCGTCCACCATCTTCGGCATCTGCGCCGGCATCTTCGCCCTCGGCTTTGGCCTCGTGGACGTCCCGAAGATCATCTGGCGCAGGGCCAACATCGCGAAGCGCCAGGCGGAAGCCTACCGCAGGCTCGGCGTCGCGTCCAGGGCCCTGGAGGACGCATTCGTGGGTTTACGTAAGGTCATCAAGGCGTCGGAGACCACGCAGGAGGTCATCCCGCGGCACCACGTGTTCAAGTGGGCCATGGCGGTGATCCAGCGGGAAACTCCGGAATCGTCTGTTTTTCACGGCGCCTTTGACAAGGTGGACGACGACGTGGACGGGCAACTCGATTACGACTACGACGAGCTCTCCGATCTGGTGTCCCTCAGGCGTGAGCTCGGGCGGCGCGTGCGGGTGTACAGGCGCACCGCCGCGCAGTACGCGGTGGCGGTGGAGAACGCCATCGAGGCTGAGGCGGTTTTCAACTGCGGCGTCGCGGGCGGGCTCGGGGACCGGGGGTGTTTGATGACGGAGGACGGCGGCGCGCGGCGGTTCAGGTCGCCGCTCCGTCCCGCGCGTCAGGGGAAGTACGGCGATGCGGTCGAGGCGGTGGAGTGGTGGTGGAAGTGCAGGGTCGAGCCCGTGACGCTTCGGATTCTGGCCGTCGTGCTGGGCGGGTTCTCCGTGCTCACCGTCTGGGCCGAAGGGACTATGTTCAGCACGCAGGCCATGGACGGCTCGGACGTGTCACCGTTCAGCGCGATGGTCCGAGCGGCGAAGGACAAAGGAGGCCTCCACATGGCGGTCTCCGTCCCGCTGGGTTACATGATGTGGTGCGCGTATCACTCGCTGTTCAGGCTCGGCATGTTCAGCTTCTACGCCCTCGTGCCCGGGCACACGGACTCGTTCTCGCTGCTCATCAACGCGGCGCTCACATGCAGATTCGCCGCGCCGCTCTCCCTCAACTTCCTCATGCTCGTTCCATCGCTCAAGGAAGGGGACGACAACAGGGAGACGACGTTCGGTCGGAAATTCGTCGACGGCGTGCCGGAGAGCGCCAGACACTTCGCCGCCGTGTTTCCCGTGATTCTCGTGTTTTACTGCGGCGCCCTCGCGTTCGGGGTCTTCGATAAGATATTCAGCGCGTGCACCAGCTCGTTCGGCGGTTCCATCAGGGACAAGTACAAGTTCGAGAGCGACGAGAAGGACCTGGAGCGCAACGTGCACACCACCGACGGCAAGAGGATCGCGGAAAGGGAGAGAGCCGCGATGCAGACCCAGACGAAACCAGTCATCGGCGCGGGGTCCCCTTACTATTTCGAGCTGGGCAAACGCGACGCGGGCCGGGCAGAGTCCGCGGAGGGCGGCCGGGCAGATAGGGGGGACGTGGAGATGAGTGCGGGGTTATTGACCCGGGGAACCTCCAGGAGCGACGCACCGGAGAGCAGGTGGGAGCGGAACAAGGAAAGGCTGGCTGGAGCGTTGGAGAGGACGGGTGAACTTCGAGCCGCCAAGCCGCCGTCGAAGCCACCCGGAAGTTCTTCCAGAGCGTCGAGGTTCGGTCTCGGCCTAGGCGGTAACTCCGGTAACTCCAGTAACTCGGCGACGAGTGGGAACAGGCTGGACAGCATGTTCGCGTCGCTGGGCGGCAACAAGTGATGAGTAGGTTGGTTACCTCTAGCTAGCTAAGACTCTTCTAGTGTGATGCCGCCGCGTTGGTCTAATTTACGAGCGGCGTATCATCGCCATGGCGGCTCCGTCCAGCGCCACGTCCCCGCCGTCCTCTTTCACCACCCTCGTCGCGAACTGCACCCGTCCCCCGCGCACCTTGGTCACCTCCACCTCCGCCCGCACCAGTTCGTTGACCCTCACCGGCTTTCTAAACGATAGCGATTGCGTCGCGTACACGGCGCCTGGGAACTTTGTCCCGATGATGGCCCCGAACATGGACGCGCAGAGCATGCCGTGGACCACCGGGCCGTGCTCGAACCCGGCGGTTCGTGCGGCGTCCGGGTCGACGTGTATGGGGTTGTGGTCACCCGTTATGGAGGCGAAGGACGCGACGTCGTGGGCGGTGAACGCGCGGGTGCGCGTGAACGTCGCCCCGGGTTCTAGCGTTGAGACATCGGTGGGAACGTCGTCGAGGTTTGGGTCGGACGGCGACGATGGGGCGCTCGTGCTGGCGGTGGCTGCGCCGCGTGTGCGTCCCGATGCGGACGCGGTCCGAGACGCCAGCCGAGACGCGGCCGCGCGGAGAGCCCCTCGCATCGGCTCGGTGCCCGAATCTGTGATGATTATTTGGCAAAGTTTTTCCTCAGGTCTTAGGGTATCAGGCGCCACAGCGAGATGCACGCGGGTTGCACGTCGTCGTGTGCTGTGGCGAGGCCCGCCGCCGCCGCTCCCGCGGCGCGACACGCGTCTTCCGCGAGCACTTCCGCCGCCGGCCGCTCGTCATGCGCGTCCACATCGAGGTCGGTCTCCCTCGGACCCATCAGACGCCGAGGGAAGAATGCCGCGACCGAGATTCGCGCCAGGGGCGACGGCGACTCGTGGGCGCGAGACTGGCGGGACCGCGACTACGAGGGCGAGCGAGCGCCCAGAGATGACTACGGCGATGACTACTACGATGATGCGTACGACAACCGCGGTCCCCCGAGAGAGAGACGGGGACGCGACGACGGGTACAGGGACCCGAGGACCGCCGGCGCAGCATCACCAAACGACAATTACCGCGACGACGAGCGACAGGCGCCGCCCGGCGGGCCCCCGCCGGACGTCACGCTCCTCACCCAGCGCGAGATCCAGTCCTTGCTACCCATCGGCGCCACGGGCGAGCAGTACGCGTACTTCTGGGGCGGACCAGAGACGGCGGTGCAACGATTGGGCGTGAGCCTCGTGGGCCTGGTCGCGACGGTGAACCTCACCGCGCTCCTCGCGGTGCCCACCGCTACGTTCTTCCTGTGGGCGCCCGTGGCCCTCGCCGCGCGTCGCAACTCCTCGGCGCGCAGGGGGCGGAACATCGGGCTGTGGCGCGCCAGGGTTCTCGCCGTGGGTACCAGGGACGCGGCGCCCGGCCCCGGATATTTCGACGAGCGCTCCGGCCGCGACGAGTACGGTTCGGGAATGAAACCGAGTCGGGAGAGCTGGATGCTGTCCTTGCTCGTGGGCGACTACAGCGGTGCGAGGGTGGAGCTGCGGGTCCCACTGCAGCGTTCGCACGCGCAGATCGTCGAGGGAGACGAGGTGGAGATGGTGGTCGGGTCGGACGAGAGTTACTTCGCTCGGTTTGAAGCCGTGCGGGAGGCGTACTTTCCCAGGTCGGGGACGTGGGTCGGGGAGTACCCGTTCCTGGACCGGCGCGCCATGCCGGCCATCTCGGGGCGGATCGAGCGGGACAGGGAGACGTGGGCGGCGAATAGGGACCGGGACAGGGAGGCGTCGGAGTATTAGGTACAGCTATTGAAGATCTTATAGACAACGACGTTATTGCGCCACGGTTTATTTGCCCGCACTAAACCCGTTCTTCGTCGACTCGTTTGATCTCCTCCATCATCTTCTCGAGCTCCGCCTCCGGCAGCTCCTCCAGTCGCTTGGCCATCACGGCATCCTCGTAGTCCTTGAGCTGCTTCACGTATGTCATGTCCTTGTTCATGACGCGGCTGACGTAGCTACCGACCCACGCCACCGTCAGGCCGAGCACGAAGGTGAGCTGCACGATGTTTCCGGCCCAGATGGGATCTACCCCGGCACCCTGGAGGCCGTAGTACAGCGCGAACCCGGCGCCGGTGACGCCCACGCCGAGGGTGATGACACCCGCGCGGGTGTAGAGAAAGGGGTATTCAGCCTGTGGGTGTAGACGACGTGAGAGCGGTGGTCAGGACGTGGAACATGTCGTGAAGATGGATTCGCGCGTCGCACGATCGGATAGAAATTCGGCTAATTGGTGGGCGACGACGCCGACGCCCCGCGACGCTCGGGGAGGATCGCGGGGTGATGACGCGTATCGGAAGTGGCACTCACGTTGTCGTCATCGCCCGCGGCGCGGACGACCAGACCCCCGCGGCGCGCGGCTCCGACGTTGCGCGCGACCGGGGCCCTGAGGCCGGCGGTGGCGAGGCCTTTCCTCTTGGCCAGCGAGGTGGCGACGGAGGAGGAGGATGCGGCGGGGCGCGCCGCGGGGAGGGTCGCGACGGTGCGAGCGCGCACCGCGCGGGGCGCGAGGGTCGCGCGCGAGACCGCGATGGATGAGTTAAGGACGGTGGCCATGTTCGATGTGCCAACGCAGAGTGCGCCCCGGGTAACCCTCCCTCTTGTTTTCGCCCGCCTACGTGGTCGTCTTGCCAGCCGGGCCGAGGAAACGTCAACTTTTGTGTGGGCCCCCACCTTGTTCAAACGAAGGCGCGTCCGGGGGGGATGTCGCGACACGCGTCGACCGTGGACCTCCTCGGGGACGCCGACGCGGAACCTGACCGCGAGGATGCGCGGTCCGGGGATGGCGAAGACGACCCAAGGGACCGATGGGGGCTGTGCTATCTCATCTTCCTCCTCGCGGGAGCTGGCACCATGTTCCCTTGGAACGTCTTCATCACCGAGCGGGCCTACTTCGACGTCCGGCTCTTCGCCCCGCCCTTCACCCCCGCGTTGGCCAACAGCTTCGAGAGCGTCTTCGGGATGGCGTACCTGCTCACCAACGCGTGCGCCCAGTACGCGATGGTGGTGACACGCATCGCGAACAGGCTCTCGCCCAAGGCCATGCTCCCCGTCCCACTCTTCGCCATGGCCGGAGGGCTCGCGCTGACGGGTTGCGTCACCTACGCGAGGCACATGAGCGGCGACGCCACGATGGCGCTCACCCTCATCACGCTCCTCGTGCTCGGCGTGCTCACGGCGGTGGTCCAGGGCGGCAGCTTCGCCCTGGCGTCCGTCCTGCCCCCAGTGTACAACCAGGCGCTCATGTCCGGGCAAGCCGTCGCGGGCATCGCGACTGCGATCATCGCGCTCCTCTCCACCGCGGCGGGGGGCGAGGGTGCCGAAGGGGGTGCCGACACAGCTGTGAACGGCAAGGAGGCGCGGGCCATCGCGTCGCAGGCGGCGGCGTACTTCTTCACCTCGGCGTTCACGGTGTTTGCGTGCGCGGCGGCGACTTGGTTTTTGGAGTCGACGCCGTTTTATAAACGGAGAAGGGCGGCGGCGGCGGAGAGGGAGGCGAGGACGTCTGTATCGATGGGTCATTCACGGCCGTCGCACCAGAGGCTGGACAGCGACGCGACCACGGTACCGCTGCTGGACCCGTGGGGGGACAGCGACGGGGAGGACGAGGAGGGAGGGGCGGGTGTCGGGAGGGAGGGAAGGAGCGGCTTGACTTTTACGTCGGATGATGGTTCAGCCGACGTCGTGACAAACGACCCGGAGGATCGGTGGTTCTACCGCGCGGCCGTCGCGCTGACGTTCACGGTGACCCTGTGCGTGTTCCCCGCGGTGACGAGCTCGGTGTGCAGCGCCCGCAACGGCGCCACGTCACCCCCGTGCCAATCGCGGGCGGCTCGTTCAAACTCCAGGCTCTTCGGCGATTTATTCGTGCCGACGCTGTTCTTGGTCTTCAACGCGGCGGACTTTTGCGGCCGCGCCTTTGCGAACGTGTACCCGAGGGGCGCGCCACGTGGGAAGTGCGTGTTTGGGTGTGCGCTGGCGAGGCTGGGCCTGGTTCCGCCGCTGTTGGCGTGCAACGTGGTGGTCCCGGGCCGATGGAACTTCCCGAGGTTTCTATCCAGTTTCGACGCCGCGCCGTTCGTTCTCGTCGCCGCGCTCGCGTTCACCAACGGGCACCTCGCGTCGGTGTGCATGATGTACGGCCCGTCGCGGGTGCCTCACCACACGCGGGCGGACGAAGGGGTCAAGATGTCGTTCGCGTGCATAGCAGGTCTGGGCGCCGGGTCGGTTCTCAGCTACGCGCTCAACGCGTCCATGCAGGCGTGAGACCCATTTGGACTGTACCTCAACACTTAGTAGGTCTCTTTGTCGGTGGACACTTAGTCACTTAGTAGAAATTCAAATCATCATTCACAACACAACACCGGTAACACACACACACACACACACGGTAACAAATTCACGTAACAATTCACACGACGACGGACGTCGGCCCGCCGCGCCGGTTTTTTCATCAGACGCGGCATCTTTCAACGAAGTTCTCAGTAGCCGCCCTGGTCGACGGGAGGGGCGTTGTCGACGGGAGGCGGCTGCTCGGCGTTGTATCCGCCGCCGCCTTGGTATCCGCCGCCGCCGTTGAAGTCATCGCCGGCACCCTCGGGCTTGGCGACGCCGCATCGGAAGCAGTTGGACTTGGACGCGAAGACGAGGCCGCAGCCCGCGGGGCAGTCCCAGTCACCCGGCCTGCGGGACGGGGCGGCGCGCTCGCGGAAGCCGCCGCCGCCGCCGCCGCGATCGTTCCAGCCGCCGCCGAAGCCGCCGCCGCCGCCGCCGCGGTCGCCGCCGAAGCCGCGGTCGCCGCCCTGCTGGTCGTACTGTGGAGATCGGGTCGTGGGGGACGTTTTGGTCAGTTGGTTGATGGGAGAAGATTGGACGTTTTCTCGGCATTTCCGAGCGCTGGGCCGTAGGTTATTAATCGTGGTTCGGGCGAGATCTGGGGACGCACCGAGTCGCCGGCGCCCTCGGGTTTGGGCACGCCGCAGCGGAAGCAGTTGGACTTGGATGCGAACACGTTGCCGCATCCGTTGGGGCAGGACCAGTCGCCGGGTCTCACGTTGGAGAAGCCGCCTCCGCCTCCGCCACCGCGGCCACCTCGGGAACCGCCTCCGCCCCCCCAGGCGCCCCCGTACGAGTTGCCCCTGTCGCCTCCGCGGTCGCCGCCGAAACCGCCGCCGCCCTGGTCGTAGCCGCCCTGGTTGTAGCCGCCGCCGCCGCCCTGGTTGCCCCAGCCGCCTCTGTCGTAGTCTCCCATCGTCGAAATGTCAAGTCTCTCGTGCTCGTGGCGCGCGGAGAAGTGAGCGCTCGGCGTGACGATCTGAGTGAAACGAGGAGACACGCTTCGGAAACTTCGTAACTGTCGCCAGTTATTACACTGCGCGCCAGTCGTCGGAAAAAGCACGGTCTATCGAACGGTGAATCTGGGAGACAATCAACAATCAGGCCCAGCCGCCGCCGCCGCTGAAAAAAACACGAAAGGTGAATCGGACCGAGCCCACGCGCCACTCCAACGACGCACGTGAGGTTCAGCTCGGTGATTCATTCAGCACGAGATGGGTGGCAGGTCGTACAACAAGAAGCGCAAGGGCGGCGGCGACAACCGCATCCTCAAGCGCGACTTCAAGAAGGGCAAGCGCGACAACGTGTGGCAAGAGGGCAAATCGCGCAAGCCCGACGAACGGGGCGACTACAAGCCGTACGACAAGAACAACGAGAAGTTCGAGGAGTACTACAAGGGCCAGAAGATCGTCCCGGAGGGCGAATGGGATACCTTCATGGAGTGCCTCCGCACCCCGCTCCCAACCTCCTTCCGCATCAACGGCACCGGCAAGTACTCCGAGGACATCCGGGACCAGATCGAGAACAAGCTCTTCGCCAAGGTGAAGGAGGGCAGCCAGCCCATCGACGAGGAGGGCAACGTCGTTGAACCCCCGAGGCCGGTTCGATGGTACCCCGACCGACTCGCGTGGCAGTTCAACTACAGCAGGCAGCAGCTGAGGCGCCTCGATTTCCTGGAGTCCATCCACGATTTCGTCAAAAGGGCCAACGAGTACGGCTCCATCACGCGACAGGAGACGGTGTCCATGATCCCGGCGTTCTTCCTCAACATCACCCCGGACCACAGGGTGCTGGACATGTGCGCCGCCCCCGGGAGTAAGACGTTCCAGCTGCTGGAGATGCTCCACGGGTCCCTGGGTGAGGAGAAGGAGAAGATTCCCACCGGATTCGTCATCGCCAACGACGTGGATCTCAAGCGGTGCAACCTCCTGACGCACCAGACCAAACGCGCCAACTCCCCGGGCCTGCTCGTGACCAACCACGAGGCGCAGAACTTCCCGGATATCGTGTCCAGGGGCGGTAGGACGTTCCAGTTCGACGCCATCCTGTGCGACGTGCCCTGCTCCGGCGACGGCACCATGCGCAAGGCTCCCGACATCTGGCCCAGGTGGAGCGTCGGGAACGGCAACGGCCTCCACCCTTTGCAGCTCAAGATCGCCATCCGCGCGGCGCAGCTGCTCAAGGTTGGCGGCCGGCTCGTGTACAGCACCTGCACCTTCAACCCCATCGAGAACGAGGCGGTCATCGCCGCGCTCCTCGAGCAATCCGAGGGTTCCCTCGAGCTCCTCGACATGTCCGGCCAGCTCCCCGAGCTCCGCCGGACGCCCGGCATCCACACCTGGGAGGTTCACACCAAGGCTGGCAAGGCCAACTCCTTCGAGGAAGGACAGGAGGTGGCCAAGGTGCACCCCACCATGTGGCCCAAACCGAGCTACCAAAAGCTCCCGCTGGAGCGATGCATGAGGCTCCTTCCGCACCACGACGACACCGGCGGATTCTTCGTCGCCGTCTTTGAGAAGAAAACCCCGATGCCCGCGTCGCTCGACCCGCCGCCCAAGAAACTCAAAGGACCCATCACGGTCAAGACCGACCTAGTCGTCGATCAGACCGGGTCGGTCAAGGTGGAGTTCAGCCTGGTGAACACGTTCGAGCTACGGGCGGAGCGCGAGGCGCTCGCGGCGAACGGCGGGAAGCCCGCGGGTCCCGAGGATGAGCTCTTGCTCACCGAAACTCGCGGCGGCGGCACCAGGAACAGGCAGGGCGGCGGCTCCCAGTTCGGCGGCCTCGACCCCATCCTCCCCGTCTCCGACACCAAGGTTATCCACAGCATACGGGACACCTACGGCATCGACCTCGCCAAGCTTTCACTGGACAAGAACGCGGTGACTCGCACCGCGGATAACACCCGCCCTAAGCGAATCTACGCCCTCACCGACGGCCTTCGCGAGTACTTGGCCGCGGACCACAAGGAGCAGCTCAAGGTGATCGCCGCGGGGTTGAAGGTGTTCGAGAGGCAGGAGCACAAGGAGGCGACGGCGGGCGGCGGGCAGTGCGACTTCAGGCTGGTGCAGGATGGCCTCCACGTGATGCTCCCTTTCGTCACCAAACAAATCATCCACCCGACGCTCGACGAGCTTCGGCTGATTCTCCAGCGGCGGAGCCTGCAGTTGCCCGGCGCGGAGGACCCGGAGAAGCCCGACAGGGCCAAGTTCATGGACGACGCGACAAAGGCGGAGGTGAACGCGGCGGTGAGCGGCTCGTGCGTGTTTGTTCCGAGGATATCAGACGCGGATGTGGCGGCGTTGCCGGCGGGGTGCTCGCCGGAGGAGATTGCAATCGCGTGCTGGAAGGGGAAGAGCAGCGTGAACCTGCTGGTGAGCAAGGTGGAGACGGACCACCTGCTGGAGAAGCTCGGCATGCCCGCGGGGGCCAAGGATGCCGCCAAGGGTGGCGGCATGGAGGTCAACTAGGAACAATCATAAATGCAATCACACGAGAGACGGACCTGTCGAAACATGTGTACACGAGAGACGAGAGACAGAGGCAACTCTCTATCTTCGACCGAGATCTCCGTTCA
>Ga0115571_1001923_pt1 | contig 14115 bp, 7 predicted proteins | sample COGITO_mtgs_1205_FD_87293 | JGI IMG/M metagenome (GOLD analysis project Ga0115571, IMG submission 87293) | Pelagic marine microbial communities from North Sea - COGITO_mtgs_120531 | ecosystem: Environmental > Aquatic > Marine > Epipelagic | place: Germany:Helgoland, sampling site Kabeltonne...
TTCCGGTACAAATCCGTTAATTCTCTAATTATGCGTATATGCTCTCGAAACGAGATACTAAAGGATAAACCATTGATTTCTAACCATGGACATGTACGATTACTCCTTCTTTCTTTCAACGATGTGGGTGGGACTATTCTGATTTGAAGAAATGATTCAATCACTACAATACTTTATTCATTTCCTTTCCAATTCTAGCAAGAATGGCAATTGTTTCGTGTTGCTCACAACTTGGTTTTGTAGCTTGTATGATCAATTCTACCAAAGATTTTTCCACCTCTTCACCAAATCCAAGCGCTCCTATCTCTTTGCTCAAGTCGAGTCCTGACTGTGACATTTGAATCTCTGCATCCAAAGATTTGACCGTCACACCGCGCAAAATCAAAGCAAATATTCGGGCGAGAGAAAACCAATCTTGACCAGTTGAGGCATTAAAAGTAGTATCCTTTTGCGAGTTGTGGCCAAAGAATGCAGTTCCTGCGGTGTTGTGTACTTCTGTTTGCCTGCGGTTTACTTTCATAGCAATCCCGTAATCGATGATCTCTGCAAACCGATGGTCGCCTTTCGGACGTCTGTCAACCATTATGTTGTCCGGCTTTAAGTCACGATGAACCCAACCAGCACCATGGATAGTATTGACTTTCTTTATCAGTTCTAAAATTAGAATTTTCTTACCGCGATTGTTTGCTGTTGCAATTACATCGCCTAAATTATCAGAGCCGAAATATCTGGTAACTATTTTCGGAGATTCTCCTAATTCATAATCAATCAATCCAACTTCGATATTCTTGTCATCCAAAGCTTTCATGGTAGTTATTTCATCAATAAACATCTGATTGAAATCATCTTTAGTCGGAGTCTTCTCAACGAGTTGAGATATTTTATCAATCTTCACAACGCTAAAACTTGTTATCCTTGTTACCACGCCTTGACCATCTTCTGAGATTACTGGTTTGCTGGACTTTTCCTTCTCTGCCTCACTCGAATTGTTGAGAAAATCTGTATGTAATGGCTTAATTTTGGTCTTTGGTTGTACTGGCTTATTATTACTCTGACTCCTCACATCCGAATACTCCTTCATCTCGACATCAGTAATGAACATATCATCTTGATAGCCAGTGACTAAGTCCCCTGTTCCGTCTTCTTCGATGGTAACGGTATCTCCTTCATCATCAAATTCTATAATTGTTCCAAATACCTCTTCAGGTCGAGAATCCGACGGCGGATATAGATTCAAACCAATGTATGAGCCGATATCTATCTCACCATCATTATCAATTGAGACCGATTCTAAAGAGGACGCTGAACCTTGGCTTCTCAACGATTTAGGTTTGCCTTCTAGTTTCTTTTGATATTCAGATCTTCTGTGCCTTATAGCATTCATCAAACTACTTTCTTTGGGTTCAGGCAGGCTGTTATGGATATAATTCTGCAATACTACTTTGTTATCACTGTATTGTCTAACCAGTCTTTTTATTTGCTCATGATCGATTTTACCTTTACCATGTGGTTTTGTTTTATTCTTTGGTTTATTGTTCGTACTGATGCCTACCCCTGATGTATTGGTGGAAATGGGGTAATCTGAACTAAAAAATCCAATAATTGAGGTAATGAAAAGTGATAAATTAATGAGATAAAAAATGTTGCCGGCAAATATTTCATAAATCAATAGGGAAAGAGTTCCATAAATCCATCCCAAAGCAAAAATTATTGACACTAAACCAAATATAACCGCGCCAATAAAGAAGACAATCACTTCTTCTGACATGGAGAGTAATGCCATGAATCCGAGTACAGCAACGATTGTTGAACCAAATAGATATAACAACCCTGTTCTGTATTGCTCATTTGCATTTTTTGGTTCTCCATCATCGTCTTTCCAGCATTCAGTGCGATTTTCACCCTCAAACTCTACTTGGGCGGTAACATCGCAGGGGAAATCCAAAACTGCTTGATTCACTGGTATATTCTCTACATTTGATTCCAATGGTCCAATGGGCAATAGTGCAAAAATAATTATAGAAATTATGAACGACCACAACCAAATATCTTCATTTTTGTACCATGGCGTTGAAAGATTGGAAGATTTTTTGCGCTTAGGTAAAGTCACTCTGAAAGAACTTGTTGACTTTTGGAAATAAACTAATATTGCATTAGGGATGGTGAAAATCACAGCAAGAATGGCAAGAAAAACAACACTGTATTGGTCAGTTAACTCATCAAGCCAAATAATTGATTCATCACACCATTCTGGAGGCGGATTTTCTAAGAATTCTTCTAATGTGTTCGCGTTTGAATCGCCCCTTGCTTCTCTAGAATCTCCATATGTTACTATCGTTCCATCCGAACACTGGAATGCATGATCCTCATTATATGCTAATTTAACAATTGAATTCCATGAAAAAATGACTATGATTAAGACCATGATATTGATGATTATTGCCCACTTGAATTGTTTAGTGTCCCAGTAATGCCAGCCGAAGTAACACATGAGCAAGAAGAACAACAAACCAAAACAACATGATGCATAGAACAATCCGTCGCTAATTCCATCATGTAACTCTTCTGTGCTCGAACTGAGACTTATCTGACATCCTGAGTCATCAACTACCACTCCACTTGAGGAATCACATTGATCAATAGAATCTCTAATACCGTCGCCATCAGAATCGGTAGTTTCAGAAACATCATCTGGGAAGTCATCGTCTGTGTCTTCCGTTGCATCACCATCAGAATCTTCATCGCCAAAACATTCCTCACACCAATATTCATTGGTAAATGTAAACAACGAGGTCATCCCGAGATCAGTATCATGACCGCCCACAATCATATGTGACCCGTTTTTAGAAAGGCCAAAATGAATAACTTCATTAAACAATTCTTCTGTCTCAACATCGATTTGATTATTGAAACCATCCCACCCCATCAAGCCCACTGCACCACCAGCAGCAACAAAATTTCCATCTTGTGAAATATCTACTGTGTTGAAAGTATTAGATGGGAGTAAATGAGCGAAACCGGGAGTATAGGTGAATATTGGCTCTGATAGAGGAGCGGCAAAGAATTTGAATAATTGACCCGATTCATCAACTGCTACAAAGGTCGGAACAAAGGCATTCGCAGATATAGCAACATCGTTTATTGGAGCTTCTGTATCCCAACAATTCAGATAAGATGAATAATTTTCTTCTGGGTTTGGATGATGTGTGCTATTAAAAACATATAAATTACAATTCGGCTTTGATGTTCCTAAAACCACTAATTCACCATCATTTGTTATGTCAACTACAGAATTACTTCCTGCGGTAAATACCCAAACCGGGTGATGGTTTGAAGCATTAAAATAATAAACAGGTCCGTTAGTAAGGCCAGCAACAATAGAATTTCCATTGCCCGATAAAGCGATAGAGGATACTACAGGATTGCTTGATAAGTTATTTTCCTCAAGTGGGACATAAGTCCACTCATTTATTTCTCCAGTTGAAGCCGTATAGTGAATAGAATGAATTGCAGAATCGGTTCCCACAGCAAAAGATTGGCCATCGTTCGAAATATCAATTGAACGTACTGGAGTGTTTGTCGGATAAATCAAAAGGGGGACATTACTAGTTTTACTGAATAAATATGCGTTTGAATCTGTTGTACCTGCAACAATAAAATCACCTTTACTTGAAATTGCAATAGCCTCAATTTCACCACCGGTTTGATATTCCCATAAAGATACATTCGTTTCATACGAGAAAAGCAGTATTGAGTTATGAGGTTCCATCGTTCCTATGGCAATATAATTCCCATCACCTGAGATGGCCAAGGAGTTAATACTGTTTGGAGGGGTTACCGCCCAAGTAGAGTTTATTTGACGCTCGTAAGTCGAGTTATCACTCGTAGTGAAAGAAGATGGGGTGCCGACTTCAAGGGATGGTAAAGGCAAAAAAAAGAATATTAACAAAATTACAAGGAGGATTTGAAACAGAAAGCCCCTTGAATTGTATCCGTTCACAACATTGCGAGTTTTGCTTGCCACATAAAAGGAGCGAAGAATTAAAATTCCACAGATACTACAATAAATACTAATCTGTAAACTGAATTAACACAGATTACTGAAAAAAAATAACCACTGAATATTCAAATACTCGTTTATCCTAGCACATATGTGCTCCTTCATTACTCTGCCATTAGTTCTGTTCGACTGGAACAACGGAATGGTATTGATATTATTTCGAAGAGTTCCAGCACGCACCCCCTTTCGATTCGATCTCTTGAAAGAGAATTTAATGCCCTCACTGATTTGAAAAACAGAGGCGTAGATTTTGGGTTGTTACCCGGCCAAAGTAATGATTTTAATGTCAATGAAAAAAGTATTCTGTTCAAGAGGAAAGGCACACATGATCTGAGTGATTTAGGCCATGATTTGACTGTTGCAGAGTTTTTTTCTATTGTTGCTAATCTAAGCCAAAATATCGATGAAATCCATCGAAATGGTTACGTTCATAGAGATATCAAACCTGGTAATATAATGGTTTCACAAGATGCGAAAGGAAGAAAAAAATATGCTGGCCTCGTTGACTTTGGAATGGCGCTAAGAATAAATCGTATCCAAAACGAAGACGGGACTGCTGGAGGGACAAGACCTTTTTATCATCGGTCTCAACTGGATAAAGATGAACGTGCAACACCAGGGCAAGATTGGTTTGGCCTTGCACTGACTTGCTTATATTTCATGCGCCCAAGTATCGAATCTATGGAAGCAGAAATCAATTCATCATTGAACGGGGTGGTAATTGATTTCAATCAAATTGCAGGAATTAGTCAAAAAACCGTATCCCTCGATGATCTTCACCAGATAGTAAATTCTAACTTCTTTCAGCACCTTACCTCTTTGATTGTATCAGCAACATCCACCAACAGTAACTTGATTGATTTAACAAATGTCGGTAAAGGTTTGGCTGAGGCTGCTCAACCATTTCTTGACTTGAACTCTCCTCGAACTATTATCAATAAAGACAAACCACTTCCAATGAGCGGACAAGGAGTAATCAAGCACGATCTCTTGTTAATTATCGATGAAACAAATTCATTGGCCTCAGAAATAGACCGCATTAAATCGACCATTGAGGATACTGTGAGTGAATTTGACGGAACAATGGATTTACGAGTTGACTTGTGGACTGTGAGAGATTATGCTCGCAGAGATGTATCGTCATCAATCAAGCATCAAACGGTTCGAAAAGTGGGGTACCGACTTACAGCGAGGACGATGGCTCACGCAATAGATGAAATCGCAGCAGATGCAGTTCAACACGATGAAGCTGAAGCATATGAAATGGCCTTTGAAGAAGCATTAGGAAATAAATCACAAAAGGTTAAGCGACCAAGTCGATGGATTCCAAGAAAAAATACCACGCGTTCAGTTGTACTCGCCGGAGATGCATACGCACACGGATGGCTTCGTAGAAATTGGTGGGCGGGTTTTTATGGCGAATGTAAAACAAATGATAAATATAAACAATTGAAGACGAACTTTCAGACTCGCCATCCAAGTGCTTTAGCCAATAATAATGCTGAAAAAGCGGAATTAGAGCGAAGAAGAGGAATTGAGAAAAGCAAAACCGACGAATTCGGGTCTCGAGTCGAAACAGTTCCAGATGGCATGGGGGGGGTTCAATTTCGACCGAATCTCCAAAAAGTTGTGGATAGATTACGCGACAGCAAGGAAACCACCATTCACACAATTTGTTTAGGAAATGATACTGTGGCCAAATCCTACATGAAATTCGTGGCCTTACATGGCGATGGCGTGATGATTGATGGAAAAGGTGATTTTGCTGATGCTTTGATTGGAATTATCGCTTCACCTGACCCTCTTTTGTACAAAAAAATTCTCAGCAGAAACAGTATATCTCAAACTGCAGTACAAAATCTAGCCCCTCTGACGACGTTTGTGTTGAACTGAAATTATTAAATAAGGGCATAGTGTAGTTCTGTTATGCCCAAAATCAGTGCTAACCTAACTAAAGATGTTGCTATAGCCAATACGAATCTTGTAAGCCAAGGTATGATTTCCCTTTCACCTGATGAGAATACTTCTACGCTACCATTAGATTTAGTGATGGTGTTGGATGTTTCAGGTTCCATGAGCGGAACTGGAATTCAAGTTGTCATCGATTCAGTATTGTTCATTCAAAGCATGATGTCGGCTCAAGATCGTTTAGCAATAATTACGTTTAACAACTCTGCTCAATTACACACCTCCTGGGTTGGTAAAAATGATACTATTGCGGCTCTTTCTGCAGGCGGAGGTACCAATTTTGGTGCTGGGATTAACGAACTTCTCAATTTCTTAGGCCAACATGGCGGCGATAGCAGTAGAGCTGGAATTGTTTTATTCATGTCAGATGGCCATGGTGGCAAAGCAGCAGATGATCATGTTTCTGCAATACCAGAATTTGGCTATACTATGCATTGTTTGGGAGTCACAAGTGGAGTAAACCCTGACCACCTTGAACACATGGCAGAACTGGCAAGAGGCCGGTATTTTGATGCACCTGGCTTTGATGATGTGAAGAAAAAGTTCTCCCAATTATTCAATTATGGTAAGACGACAATATACTCTGCACCGGTACTCGAATTAGAGGTTTCCAGCGGAGTCACGCTTTCCGAGGTCATGGAAGTAAATGGAACTGCTTTATCTCCTAACAAAGATCTAGGCCCTGGAAAGCATTCGCTCGCTCTATGTAATATGACGCAAGGAAATGTATCGCAGGTATCGTTCAAGATTGCTGTCGACCATGTGAACCTTGGCGAAAATAGACTTGTCGATATCGACTTTATGGGCAATAAAGGTGTCCTAAATGTCAAAGGAACAAATGTTGACACAGATGTTCTTGGCGCGAACACCAATAATGCAGTAACTGTTAGTCGAACGACTGCAAAGGCAACTCGTGCTTTGAAGGATGGCGATACAGCACAAGCAACACGCCTTGTTACAAAACTTGAAACAATGGGGAAAACCGTTCCAGCCGCTACCTCTTCTGCAACTATCTTAGGAACTGTAACTGGAACAACAGATAAAGGTCAGATTCACGAAGCAATTGGAACAATTACTGTGAATACAAAGGGCGAGACAATCACAAGAGATGACTGAGGCTATGTTATGCAATGTTTGGATTGTGGAAAAAAGTTAGGACAAGCAGATTTGCTTGCTGTGAGTTGCCAAGAATGTGGAGAACCACTCATGCCTGAGGATGTTACAAAACTTGAGGCTAGTTTAGGAATTATTCACAAAGCTCCTGAAATTGAAGCACCAGTATTGCTGCCAGAAGGTGGCGTCCATATACCGAAAGTTCTCGATTGCAAAAATAGTAAATGCAGTATGCCATTGTATGGTGATGAAATATCAGGTTATTTGCAAGGAACTCCCTGCCAATATTGTGGTAAAAAAGACCCTGAAGCACCTTCATCTGAGGGGCATGAGACTGAACACTCACAAGGTATCCAGAATACAGAAAGCAAAGTAACCGGAGAAAATCTACCTTCGGAGTTACAAACGAGCGAGGCGCCTACACCTGTGATAAAGGAGGAGGTTCCGTTTACGGGGAGCACTTTGAGAACTCGGTTTTGTACTGGTCCTCTCGCAGGTGCTGAATTTGATTTACCAACAGGTCTTATCATTGGCCGACAATTTTTCAATGACATCATAACCGCTGAGTCCAAGACGAAGGGCACTGATGTGAATTGGTACAAGAAAAGTATTTCACGAATCTCAAGGGAACATTTTCAACTTAAAGAAGACGGTACTGTTACTGACATGGGGTCTTTAGGCGGCACTATCTTAGATCGCGAGGAGGTATTTGGGGAAGGGGATAAATTTGTTTTAGGCAAGATTTTGAATTTGGCAGATGAGTTGATTTTAACTCGCGTAAAATCAAAAGATGATGGCCCGGTTCTCCGAATTACCAACATTATGACAAATATCACCATCGATGTTCCAGCAGAAAAAGAATTTCATCTCGGTCGTTGGCGAGAAGATGGGCGACGCGAACCGTTTGTACTTGCTGTTGCAGATCACATGAAGAGAACCGATGGAATGGATGAAGAAAATATTCGAAGAATCTCACGTAGACATGCCCTTGTGACTCTGAAGAATGATAATTCAATTCATATACAAAACATTGATGGGAAAATATTGTCCATCGAAACGGGCTTTGAAGATCCTGAATTAGTGATACGCCATGATGAATTGAATGAAAAAAACACGGAAATAACTCTATCGGAAAACGTGATTTTGGAAATTGGCAAGTCGCAATATTCAATTAGTGTTGAGTAGTGTTTTCATTTAAAGGTGGGGTGCTGATGACTGATGAAGTTGAAGATTTGAACGTAGAAGGCAACAATGTCTCTAAATCTTCAACACCTGAGTCGAAACCTAATCAAGAGAATCCGAGTACAAATTCTCCAGCAAGTTCCAAAGAAGTATCTTCGCCTGGAATGAAAACACTCCAAAACAAAGATGCCAAAAAATTACCACAAAAACCTCGTACTCCTCAAGAATCCGTTTCATCAAAAGAAGTAAAGCCAAATTTAGAGAAACGTAAGGTTGAATCTGCCCCCGAGATTGAAAAATCTGAACACACTGTTCAGGAGCCGTCTCCCTTACCTGAAAAGTCTGAAAATACAGTTCTAATTGAGCCCGTTTTGAAAGAAGACAAAACACCACTGACACCCAAATTTGGCAAACAATCGAAATCTCCTCTTGAAGTGATTCATTCGATAGGGGACTTGCATGGATGGGCCCCTGGATTAATTACATATCTTATCAAGAATAAACTGGCAACTATCGAAATTGATGGTTACCCTCTGCAAGACAAAAATGGCGTTCTTGATGAAGAAAAACTTGACCTTATATTCCCGAATCCAATTCAGAGATTGAAGAATAAGCGTCCATCGCCGGCTGGATTAGCTGAACAACCAAATTTTGATGATACCGGAATAAACGAGGGCGGACATGGTGCAATCAAGGCAAGATGGGTTGCAGATTCAAATGTAGGGCTCATTCAGATAGGTGATGTTTATGATAGAGCTGACCATAGTGAATTAGCTGCAGAAATTTTGAGGCAATTGATGATAGATGCCCCCGGCCGAGTATTTGTGATGGTCGGAAACCACGAGCAATTTATGCTCGAAAATGATTACAAAAATTGGTACTTTAATGAAGCACGAAATGCATTCACAGACAGAGAGGTAAATCCACCTAGAGATACTACAAACCACTTCCGATTTCTACCTAGGTGGGATGGAAAAACGGAGACAGATAGGGCAAATGCTACTTTTGAAAGATATGTCAATTCAACTTGGACTCTCTTCTTAACACAGGGAGCAGTACTCGAAAAATTAGGATGGATTCAAACGGAAATAAATCTATCACCCATGCTTGAAGAGGGATGGGCAGGTTATACTGAATCACAGAAAATATTAGACAAATATGGTGAAACACTCCTTCAAAAAGAAATCCCTGGCGCATTGACTGCACTTGTAATTGGTGATACTCTATTTCACCATGCAGAACCTGCTGCACATAGTCCTAAAGATGGACAAGGTCTAAACATCCCTCTTTCCAAATCGATGACTCAAGCAAATTCCGAGTACAATAACATACTGCTAAAGATGTATTCTTCCGGCAAAGGGTCTCTGAAAAATTCTCCCGATGCACCCTTACTTTGGGCCCGAGGTTCATCCAGTGGAGCCGCCACAGGCAATCCAGCATCTGAATCTCACCTTGAGGAATTAACTCGCTCATGGCAAGGTCTTCAGAGAATTGTTCATGGACATACGCCAACCGTAGGCTCTGGAGACTTTGATTCAGTCACCTCCGGGAAATCCACTACAGTGTCATACCTTGGTGAATCGCTCGGAAGGCAATCATCCAAAGGTAGAGCGAACCGAATTAGAATTTACAACATTGATGAAGGGATGTCTCCCGTATATTATAATGGAGATGAATCTCCCTATAGCCCTCTACGAATGCCAACTGGGCTCCGACTGGAAAAAGATGAATTTTCTATGCTTGAATCGAAATCTGTCGAAAGTAATCATCTCAAATTGGATTCATCGAACTCTATTCAAATCGACGTGAGAGAGTTATGGAGATGGTCTCCCGGAGAATGGCGTAGTAATTCTCAAACCAGTTGGGCCTCATGTGGTTCTTTCTGGACAACTCAACAGATTCATCATGGAAAATGGCATGGTTTTATTGGAACCGATACCGAATCTGGCAAGGATAATCGATTTTTACTAACGAAACAACTTGCAAATACGACTCTACTGAAGTATATGACTCACCTAATGCTCGATCGATTTTTTGACCAAGGTAAGAGTTTTCAAGTTCAGCAACCAAATCCAGTGATACTTGAAAGGCAGCCAACCGTGGGGCCACTTCTAGTTGCTGGCAAAATTAAGAAAGCATGGAATGCGATAGATTCAATATTATTCTTGATGAGAAAAGATTCAAATTCCGGTTATACTGTCATCTGTTTGAATTCAACAAATAAAGAGAAAGAACTCATTGTGCAAGCGATAAATGGCAAGAAGCGATTGAAAATTCAATCGCAAACAATTAAGCAGAATTCAGTTTCTATGTTTTCAATAAGTAATTGTGAACGGATATTAATCGGGAAAGGGGAGGAGGACCTTACAGAATGTCTAGATGAGTGGAGTGGCGCAGATTCTACTAGAACGTCGGACATAGGACCTGTTGTTGCTTATTATTCGAAAACAAAAAAGCCGAGTAACAAATTAGAGATTAAATTAGAAAAGGAAATATCTTTGATATCTCTAAGAAATACCACTCCAGAAAAGAAAAAAGTTCAACAAACCCGGAGTGCCAAAAAAAAACAAAACTCTCACAAATCTTGGACATCTTCAATCCGTTTAGGAATTCCAAAAAGCCTCGTCAGCCAGTCAAGCGAAAACAAAAAATCTCATTTGGCAGCGACAACTCTCAAAAGTCAATCAAGCGAAGAAAACTCAAAGGGCAGGGTAGTTCAAACAAGTCAGAAACAAGAAAAGTCCTCGACCAGTCCTCCTCAGGTAAAACCATCGAACACAACTCCCCTCAAGGGACTTCGCGAACAAGCAGTCGTGTCAGAATTCCAAACCTCGTCGCCCAAAAAAGCAAAGCCCTCGACACCCAAAAAAGCAAAGCCCTCGACACCCAAAAAAGCAAAGCTCTCGACACCCAAAAAAGCAACAATGGAAAGTAATGTAAAGTATGGATTAATCTTGGATTCATTTATCTTCCGAGGTGTATTTCATAATCTTACTGAATTCGTGGATGAAATTGGATTATATAATTTGAAAATTAAACTGGCAAAGAAACCATCTCGGCATAATCCAAGGTTTGATTCAACGTATACTGGGGAGATTATTTTTGTAGAATCTGGAAACCCATCTCCACAGGCAACTTTCACTTTTACACTTAAAATCGAAAAGAAGAATGAAGAAAAGAATTTACCTGATAAAGTTCTAACTCTAAGGGAAAATGGTTTTGTTTACCTGCCAATAGCAACGGCGACACGAAAAAAAGATACTCAAGAAGTGTTGCAGAATTTGATTCTATACTTAGTTGATCAAATAGTGGAGTGAAAAAGATGGTCTTGAATCCTGGTGACTACATACACGGTAATAAAACAGGTGAAGACTATGAGGTCAAATTAGAATTAGCTCAAGGGGGGTTTGGAAAAGTCTACTTGATTTCGAGGATAAGTGATAACCGGGACTTTATTGCAAAAGAGCCAATAGACCTAGATCAAAAGAAGGTAAAAGCACTGAATTCAGAATTTTCAGTTCTTGAAACTTTAGAAAATAAAAATATTCCTTATGTCGCACGAGCAATCGAAATAACTGATTATCAAAACCAAGTTGGAAATAAGATTCCTGTATTGATTCTAGAAAAAGCAAATGGACAAGGCTTAGATTCGCACATGGCAAATGGCCCAATTGCTGAAAAAGATTGTCTCGAAATAATCACTAAAGTTGCGGAATCACTTGCAGAGATTCACAAAGCTGGTTACATTCATCGTGATATCAGCCCCGACAATATTTTTGTTGAAGATTTAGGTGGTTTGAATGAAGTCACAATTATTGATTTCGGTATCGCAGCACTAAAAGCGGAGCATGATACACATGTCATGGTCTCGCTTATCGCAGGTAAAGGGTTTTATTCTCCTCCAGAACAATTAGACAGTGGGCGCGGTGCACAAGTTTCAATTGGTAATGATATTTTCAGCACAGGTGCCACAGCAATCGCTTTACTTTATGGGGAACCAGATTTTTCTGAGCATCGGAGAAATGCTCCTTCGACGCCTTATGATGCTCACAATAAAATTTCAACATTAGACCAACATTTTAGAGATGTAATCTACAAGAGTACATGGACTGAACGTAGTGGAAGATTTGCGACGATGGAAGACATGGCAAAGGCACTTGGAGGAGGGATTCCTGATGAATCTTTACCTCGAATCATTGCTGATGGTAGAGCATACACTTTAACCGGAGACGGGCCTTGGATTATCGGAAGAAAAAATGATTTAGATCAGCCGGCAGATATTGCGGTTTCAGAAACATCCATTCATAAAAATTACATCTCAAGAAAGCATGTGGAAATTAAAAAATCTGGAGAAGGTATCTTTTCGTTAACAAACATCGGTTTGAATGAGATCAAAGTCAAGAATAACCAACGCTGGTTACCCACGCCTCCCCAGGGATTCCCCTTGGGTGCAAGACATGTTGAAATTGCCCTCGGATACACAACCACTCCACCTGATGAGACTGATTTGGATGGAAATAAATTGCAACCTGGCCCTTACAAGGTCATCGAATTTTTCCCTCCATCTGGTGATGGCACTGCTATAATTTAAGGCTAAGGCATTTACTGAGAGGATTAGCTATTACGCAAAAAATATAAATATGCATAGGTTGCTCTTTTTATGGACTCGATTTTACCAACTTATGATGGCGAATTATTTAATTCAGTTATCATTGATGGGTCAAATGTTCTCGATGCAACAAGGGAGAAAAATGAGAAGAGGTATGATGTCGAACGACTTCGAAAAACAATTCAAGCAGTGGAAGCCCTTGGTTGGAAAACCATGGTATGCATGAAGCTAGGAACCTTTGATGCTGCTATGGGGAAGTGGAAAGGCGTTTCATCAAATCTTACAGATAACCAAAAAAAAGTATTACAGCAAATGGTTGATGTGAAAGAAATAACGCTCATAGAACGTAAAGAATCTGATCCGAAAAGTATTGATGATATCATCATGATTCGTTACGCATTAGAGAAAAATTCCTGGATCTTGTCAAACGATCAATTTAGATCAGAGAAAAAATCATTACAGAGTGAGAACCACTTAAAAGAAATTAATGAACTTAACAAGCGACATGTGAACTTAAGATGGGGTCCCGGAAATTCACCAATATTTACACTTCCACGAAATAATTCATCTTATGAAATAACAAAAATTGTAAGTGATACATTATCACGCAAATTAGATGATTTAAGTAGAGGGTGTAATCTTTTAGTCAACGATTCAGAAGGCTTGGAACTTGAGGTATTATTGCCTTTACGAGAACCACTTGGAAGAAAGCAATTGATACTTGCTGGAATTCCTGAAGCGCACCCTTCTCTTAACAAAATATCTCGCTCACATTTCAAACTGGATTGGGATGGCACCTCATTCTATATCACTGATTTAGGCTCCACAAATGGGACCTATCAATCTGGGATGAAATTACCTGCCAATTCTCCTGAACCGATGTCAGACAGTACGGTTTTTTGGATTGCTAACCGCTTTTCACTCAAGATAAAAGTGGATTACTGAAATTATTTGTAAATGCGTTTTTTGCCTCGAAAGTGGTCCCCGCTCCCATGAGAGAGGAAACAACAAGAAACGCTCAACCTCTCGATTTAGCGGGGACAATCCGATGCTCTGCAAATTGAGTCCCCGCTCCCATGAGAGAGGAAACAACAAGAAACGCTCAACCTCTCGATTTAGCGGGGACAATCCGATGCTCTGCAAATTGAGTCCCCGCTCCCATGAGAGAGGAAGCAAATGAAAA
>Ga0115571_1001924_pt1 | contig 14112 bp, 11 predicted proteins | sample COGITO_mtgs_1205_FD_87293 | JGI IMG/M metagenome (GOLD analysis project Ga0115571, IMG submission 87293) | Pelagic marine microbial communities from North Sea - COGITO_mtgs_120531 | ecosystem: Environmental > Aquatic > Marine > Epipelagic | place: Germany:Helgoland, sampling site Kabeltonne...
TGGAACGACTTAAAAAATCCCAAGGATAAAAGTCCTATTGTTTTAGCTGTCTTTTAATCTCATTAAGTTTCATCAATGCCTCAATGGGAGTAAGGGTATCTATGTCCAAATCCTTAATTTCTTTCCTTAGATTTTCCAGTAAAGGGTCATCCAGATTAAAAAAGCTCAACTGCATTTCATCCTTACCCACTTTAAGACTTTCGGCATTGGTTTCGACGGTATGTGACTTTTCGAGAACCTTGAGCTTTTGGCTGGCCCTATGAATTACAAATTCGGGCATCCCTGCCATTTTAGCAACATGGATTCCAAAGCTGTGTGCACTACCTCCAGGCACCAATTTACGTAAAAACAAGACCTTGTCTTCCAACTCTTTGACCGAGACATTAAAATTTTTGATCCTTGGAAAATCATGGGTCATCTCATTCAACTCATGGTAGTGGGTGGCAAACAATACCTTAGCCTTAGCAGGATGTTCATGTAAAAATTCAGCAATGGCCCAAGCAATAGAGATGCCGTCGTAGGTGCTGGTACCCCTACCGATCTCGTCTAGTAACACCAAACTGTTTTCAGTAATATTATTCAGTATAGAAGCCGTTTCGTTCATTTCTACCATAAAGGTTGATTCTCCCATCGAGATATTATCACTGGCCCCTACTCTCGTAAAAATTTTGTCCATCACTCCAGTTTTAAGGGAGGTAGCAGGAACAAAACTGCCCATCTGTGCCATCAAAACCAATAGGGCCGTTTGTCTGATTATTGCCGATTTTCCTGACATATTAGGTCCTGTAATCATGATGATTTGTTGGGTATGGGGATCAAGTAATAAGTCATTGGCAATAAAAGGTGTTCCTGCTGGTAATTGATGTTCAATCACAGGATGCCGACCCTCTTTGACCTCCAATACTGTTTGGTCCGAAAATTCGGGTCGCGTATAGTTGTGCTTAATCGCTAAAGAAGCAAAACACCACAATACATCCAATCGGGCTAGTTGACGAGCGTTGACTTTTAGGGGTTCAATATGGGCTTGCAATTCCGTCAGTAATTCAAGATACAATCGACTTTCAATGATCTTGATCTTTTCCTCTGCACCCAAAATTTTGGTTTCGTATTCCTTTAATTCCTCTGTGATATACCGTTCAGCATTCACCAAGGTTTGCTTTCTGATCCAATCCTCTGGCACTCTATCTTTGTGGGTATTCCTTACCTCTATATAGTAGCCAAACACATTGTTAAAAGCGATTTTCAAGGATGGAATTTGGGTGCGTTCGCTCTCTCTTTCCAACATTTTATCCAAATGCCCTTTACCCGATCGCAGGAGTTCCCTCAATTCATCCAATTCGCTATTGACCCCCTCAGCAATGACACCTCCTTTACTCAGTAAAACAGGTGCTTCAGCATGGAGCGTCGACTGAATCAAGTCAGTAACTTCTTCGGTATCCAAAAAACCTGCAGCTCTTTCTTTAAGCGCCTTGTTTGAATGTTTGGATAAATAGATTTTGATCTGTGCGATTTCTTGGAGCGATTTACCCAATTGCACCAAAGCCCGCGGACTGATTTTTTGGGTGGCAATTTTAGCCACAATTCTTTCGATATCGACCATCTGATTTAGGTGATGGGCAATTTGGTCGTAGGCCGCTGTATCTTTTACCAAAGCAGCTACGGCATCCAAACGCTGCTCGATAACCTTAAGGTTCCGCTCTGGAAAAGCCAATCCGTGTTTGAGCATTCTCCCCCCCATGGCCGTCAGGGTGTGATCCAAAACATCGATCAAAGCCACCCCATTGGGGCTGGTCGATTGAAACAATTCCAAATTACGCATCGTAAAGCGATCCATCCAGATATATTCCTCTTCAAATATTCTTCTGATGGCCGTAATATGAGGAATTTGATTATGGTGGGCTTCCTTGAGATAATGCAATATGGCTCCCGCTGCAATCACTCCTGTGTCCATACTTTCTATTCCAAAGCCTTTTAAGCCCAAAGTCTTAAAATGGGCCGTTAGTTGCTCCAAGGCATAACTGCTTTCAAAAATCCAATCTTCAAGGTAAAACACATTGAATTGTCCACCCATTTGCTCTGTGAAAAATTTCTTTAAAGGTTTGGCCACCAAAACCTCCGAAGGGGCAAAATTTTGTAACAACTGTTCAACCTGAACATAAGTTCCCTCCGAAACCCAATAATCTCCTGTAGAAATATCCAAAAAAGAAATCCCTGATTTGGATTTACCAAAATGTACCGCTGCCAAAAAATTATTTTTTTTCTGCTCCAGTACCTCGTCATTGAGAGAAACTCCTGGGGTGACCAATTCAGTTACACCACGCTTGACGATTTTTTTTGTCAGTTTAGGATCTTCCAGTTGATCGCAGATGGCCACCCGACATCCAGCCCTTACCAATTTAGGTAAATAGGTATTCAAAGAATGATGTGGAAATCCAGCTAACTCAGTTTCACTGGTACTCCCCGCCCCTCTTTTGGTTAAAATAATACCTAAAATTTTTGCTGCTCGAACGGCATCAGCACCAAATGTTTCATAGAAATCTCCAACACGAAACAACAACAAAGCATCAGGATACTTTACCTTGATTTGGTTGTATTGTTTCATTAAGGGGGTTTCCTTGCTCGACTTGGCCACTGGGGAAAGGGATTTGTACGAATGTAATTATTAAAAAATTCTTTCGGGAATACGATTTTAAAAATTTGTTAACAAGCTTGGCACCACTGATTATTTACTAATTTTATGTCCATGCGAAAATTAAAAAACAGCGAACTGGATCGCAAGTCGGTCGAAGCTTTTAAGGTGTCCTCTAAGACTCCTTTAGTATTAATTCTTGATGATGTGCGCAGCCTGAACAATATCGGATCTGTTTTCAGAACCGCTGATGCTTTTTTGATTGAAAAAATCTACCTCTGCGGTATTACTGCAACCCCACCCCACAAAGATATTCACAAAACAGCACTAGGGGCTACAGAATCTGTGGATTGGGAATATCAAAAAGAAGCCTCTGAATTGGTAAAACAACTCCAATCAGAAGGGGTAATAATCCATGCCATTGAACAAGCAGAAGGAGCCCTATCGCTAGAAAATTTTAAAATCCAACAAAATAAAAAGTATGCTTTTGTACTGGGCAATGAGGTCAAGGGAGTGTCTCAGTTGACAGTTGACCAATGTGATGATGTTATTGAAATTCCTCAGGAGGGCACCAAACATTCCTTGAATATTTCTGTAGCTGCTGGCGTTGTACTATGGGATTTTTATCAAAAGTTTAAAACGCTTTGATGCGTTGCAGAATTATTTGATAGGCCATTTCTTCATTTACAAAATCCAAATCGGTCAAATCGATACTTTGGAAAGAAAGTCCCCTTTCTGCTTTCATGTGATTTTCATATCCCATTGCTATCTTTTGTAAATATTTCTCAGAAATATTTTGTTCGTAGGGTCTTCCCCTGCTTTTGATTTGCTCCATGAGTTTGTCGATCGATTGATGAAGGAAAATCACTTTATTAGGTTCAGCCCATTGCAAAGAGAGTTTAGTATAGTTTTTCTTAAAATCCACAAAAGCGGATGGAGAAAGATTGATTTTTGCAAAAATCAATGATTTAAACAAGGAATGATCCGCCACTGCAACTTTTTTGGAAAGGGGTAATTTGGAAAAATCATAGAACTGACGGAACCGCTCTTCCAAAAAATACTTTTCTAAAGGGAGTGCAAAATGCTCTGGCTGATCATAAAATTTTTCTAAATAAGGATTTTTATTAAATTTTTCTAGTAATGCTGTGACTTGATAATTTTCTGCTATTTTTTGCGAAAGTGAGGTTTTTCCCACACCGATATTTCCTTCAAAAACCAATAATTGATTCTCTGAAAATAAATCTGGGGACCACTCCGATAAGGGCATTTTTTGGGGTTGAGAGGTGTCAGGACAAATCTTGGATAATGTTGTCATATTTTTCTCCAAACGAGGGTGTACAAGGTCAGGAGCCAGTTCAAGCATAGGAAACAAAATAAAGTTTCGCAATTCCAATCTTGGATGGGGCAATATCAGATCTTCACTTTCTATAATTTGGTCTTCATAAAACAGTAAATCCAAATCTATAGTTCGGGAACTGTAGCCAGATTCCGTTGATCTTACCCTCCCCAGTTGCTCTTCAATTTCCAATAATTTATGAAGTACCTTTATAGGGCTTAAATCTGTTTTTATACCAATACAAGCATTAAGGAAATCGGGACCCTGAAACCCCCAAGCAGGCGTTTGGTATAATGAAGACAAATCGGTCAAAATTCCAACTTTTTTTTGAATTTGAACGACCGCCTTTTGGATATTTTTAAAACGTAGACCCTTGTTGGATCCCAGTGAAATGTATATTTTATTCATTTTAATACTCCGCCTAAATTTCGTAAAACAATTCCACAAACCCTATCTTTGAAAAGAAATATGTTTGTCAAAAATTCATAGTTGAGTGAAAACCACAAAATGAATAATAGAGTAATAGATAATAAGCGATTTAACAATAAACACTAAATGATGAAATTCTTTAAAAGTTTTTTGGCTTCCTGTTTAGGAACATTTGCCGCACTAGGATTGGTGAGTATCTTTCTTTTTATGGGCATAGCGACCATTGCCACCTCCGTAAATTTTGAAAAAACTGAAGGCACTTGGATCAGTGAAAATAGCGTTCTTGATTTAAATCTAAATACAAGCATCATTGACAGAAGTCCTGCCTTCAATCCTTTGGAAAATTTTTCAGATTTCGATACTGGTGTAGTAGGAATGGATAAAATTCTGGGCAGTATTCACAAGGCTAAAAAGGAGGATAAAGTAAAAGGTATTAAAATACAATCTGGTTTAATCAATTCGGGTTGGGCGCAAGCACGAGAGATCAGAAGTGCCCTAGAAGATTTTAAAACTTCTGGCAAATTTATTTATGCCTATTCCAACTATATGTCGCAAAAAGGCTATTATGTTAGCTCCATAGCCGATAGTATTTTTATGAACCCTGTGGGTATGATGGAACTCAAAGGACTCTCTTCGGAAGTTCTTTATTATGGAGATTTTCAGAACCAATATGGCGTCAAGATGGAAGTCATTCGACATGGAAAATACAAAAGTGCTGTAGAACCCTATCTTCAAGATCATATGAGCGTGGAAAATCGTGTGCAAATACGAAATCTCCTAGAATCAGTATGGGGAACCTTAAGAGATGAGGTGGCCCAAAGCCGAGAAATGTTACCCAGTACAATCGATGCTCTAGCCGATGACTTGGTGATTACCGATGCCGAAGAGGCTCTCGCTCAAGGTATAATTGATGGGTTGATTTATGAAGATGATTTTGAAAATAAAATCAAAACTGCTTTAAAAATTGAATTGAAAGAAGAACTCAACACTATTGATTACAGCAAGATGAATGTGCGCATCAAAGAATATGACAAGAATATAAAAGACCGTATTGCCATAATCTATGCCCAAGGTCCCATTTTGTATACAAAAGGAAATGAGGATATTATAGGAAAAGAATCCATAAACAAAGCCTTTCAAGAAGCGTTGGATAATGTAAACATCAAAGCAGTAGTGTTACGCATTGATTCTCCTGGAGGGGATGCTTTGACCTCCGAAATTATTTTGAATGCCTCCAGAATCCTCAAGGGTCAAAAGCCTTTGATCGTTTCCATGGGTAATGTCGCTGCCTCTGGAGGTTATTACATCGCCTGTTTGGCCGATAGAATTTTTGCTGATCCAATGACCATAACGGGTTCAATTGGCGTATTGGCCGCTTTCCCGAACATAAGAGGAATGACCAACAAGATTGGGATCAATGCAGAACAGGTTAGCACCCATGAAAATGCAATGGGATACAGTGTTTTTGAACCCCTAAGTGATGGTTTTGAAAAAAGTACCAGAGCCTCCATTGAAAAAATATACCATACCTTCAAGTCTCGTGTTTCTGAAGGTCGTTCCCTGACCATGGATGTTGTTGAAGAAATCGCACAAGGAAGAGTATGGTCGGGAAAAGACGCCCTTGAAATTGGATTGATTGATGCTCTAGGCGGACTGGAAGATGCCATTGCGTCAGCAGCAGAATTAGCAGAGTTAAAAACCTACAATCTCGTGGATTATCCAAAGTATGAGGATGATCTAGAAAGTATATTGATGGATGCTTTTACCCAACTGAAGACAAACGCATTACAGCACCCCTTAGAAAAATACGCCTCAGAATTTATCGAACTTAGCCAGCTGGAAGGGATTCAAACCAGAATTCCTTATTCGATAAAAATGGAATAAATGAAACCACAACAGCGGCAACTTGCAGCCAAGATCTATTTGTATTTGGCGGCATTATTCATTACCTCATTGGTAGTGTCTAATCTTATTTTTCAAAAATTCTTCTATTGGTATCCTTTTGAAGGAGACATTTTTGGCAGTCGTTTGTTTGAACTATCAGTGGGCATATTACCTTATCCCCTTACCTTTTTGATTACAGATTTGATATCGGAGATTTATGGAAAAAAAGCAGCCAATCAAGTCGTTACAGCGGGAATTTTCGCCTCTTTTTTTTCGATGGGAATATTACTGATGGCCGATTTTGTCCCCGCCATGGAAAGCTCTCCCGTGGACGATGCAACCTTTACCAAAGTATTTTCACTTTCCCCACTGGCCGTGTTGGCCTCGATGATCGCCTATCTTCTTGCTCAGTTTGTCGATATTAGAATTTATCATTTTTGGAAAAAATTGACTGGTGGCAGAATGCTATGGTTGCGGAATAACTTTTCTACTTTTGCTTCACAGTTTCTGGACACCTTTTCCGTTGTTCTATTACTAACTCTATTTGGTATTTTGCCATGGGACTTGTTTGCAGGACTAGTATTGTCTGGATTTATTTTTAAAATCATCGTCGCTGCTTTGGACACCCCCCTGCTCTATTTATTCGTTTGGCTGTTCAGAAAAAAATTCGATTTAAAACTGGGGGAAGAAATCAAGTTATAAAATGGAAAAAACAAACCTTACCCGAATCAATAAATACCTAAGTGAAATTGGCTATTGCTCTCGAAGGGAAGCCGATAAACTGATCGACAACGGAAGGGTTTTAGTGAATGGAAAAAAAGCCGAAATGGGCGTTAAGGTAAGTCCCGAAGACAAAATTACGGTAAACGGAGAAATGCTAAATCAACCCAAAAATAAAAACGTTTATCTGGCTTTCAACAAACCTAAAGGAATTGTTTGTACCACCGACACCCGTGTCGAAAAAGACAACATCATCGATTTTATTAATTACCCCAAAAGAATCTTCCCTATTGGAAGACTGGACAAACCCAGTGAGGGACTTATTTTTTTGACCAATGACGGGGATATTGTCAATGAAATACTTCGCGCCCGAAACAATCATGAAAAAGAATATATCGTAACGGTCAATAAACCCATTACTAACGATTTTATTCAAAAAATGAGAAATGGAATTCCCATTTTAGATACTGTTACCAAAAAATGTTTTGTAAAACAGACCCATAAGAATCAATTTAGAATCATTCTGACCCAAGGATTAAACCGACAGATCCGCAGGATGTGTGAATATCTAAATTATAGGGTAACTGACCTTAAAAGGGTGCGAATTATGAATATAAAACTGGATGTAAAAGTGGGCAAATGGCGTTATTTTAAGCCAGAAGAATTGAAAACACTTAAACAACTGTTGGGAGATTCTTCAAAAACACAATATTAATCGATCACCATCTCCACAACCGTTCCTTCATTGGAACGAATATTGTAAACCGTTTGGTCTTCAAAAATTAAGTATTGTCCCTTGATTCCTTTTAGCACTCCAGAATAGCTGTTTTCTTTTTCCAGATTCAAACTTTTGACTTTTTCAGGATATTGTAATACTGGAAATTGCAATTCGGTTACTAGCTGATCTCTAATGATATGAGGTTTTAAATCTTTAGGAAGTGCATCTATGGCTTGATTAATGGCAGTAGTCCACAATATTTCTTCATAATCATTTTGTAACATCTTTCGCCAATTGGTCTTGTCAGAGAAATGTTCTTTGAGACTTACCTCTGCCACTCCTGCCAGGTATCGATTAGGTACCTCCAGTATACCAACAGCTTGATGTGCTCCTTGGTCAATCCAACGCGTAGGAATTTGAGTTTTTCTTGTAACGCCAACTTTGAGATGACTACTCAAGGCCAGATACACGCTATGGGGCTGTAACTGTACTTTTTTTTCGTATTCCAAATCACGATCTTCCTCTCCCAAATGGGCTTTACTCAATTCTGGGCGCATGATCCAATCTCCAGCCGAAGGATTTTCAAAAAAACAATTTTTGCAGAAGCCCTGCCTGAAAATGGGTTTTGAATCATGACAACTCAAACACTCAGTCCCCAGAAAATTAATTTTTACGGTTTGATTTAAAAGTTGATTCATTTCCAAAAAGTCACTTTCCAGATTCAGGTAATAACGAATTGGACTTCCTATTTCTGTAATCATTTTCTTTAAAACTCCTTTGAACATCTTTGAACTAAAGTTTATATTTTTGTCTTAAAGATACATTTTTCTTATGCCAATCCCCCTTTTCAATTCTGTCGCTTCCTGGTTTCTCAAAAAACGAATTCATCAAATGGAATTGTTTATGAAATATCCCAATGAAGTGCAGCAGGAATTATTACACGGCCTCTTGAGCAGTGCCTCAAAAACAGAAGTGGGGAGATCAAACGGTTTTGAATCCATTAAGCATTACGCGGATTTTAGAAATCGCCTACCCATTGTGGGTTATGAGGACATTGTCGATCAAATTGAACGCTGTAGAAAGGGAGAGCAAAATATATTTTGGTCATCCCCCATTAAATGGTTTGCTAAATCCAGCGGAACTACCAATGCCAAAAGCAAATTCATTCCCATCAGCAATGAATCCCTAGAGGATTGTCATTACAAAGCAGGAAAGGACATGCTTTCGATATATTACAACAACAATGAGGATGCGCAGCTGCTGGCTGGTAAATGTTTACGTCTGGGAGGGAGTAGTGAATTATATCAAAATACTGATACCTATTTCGGGGACCTTTCGGCCATTATCATTGACAACCTTCCCTTTTGGGCAGAACTGGGCAGTACCCCCAGTCAGAAGGTATCACTGATGTTTGAATGGGAAACCAAAATGGAAGCCATCATCAACGAAACTCTTGAAGAAAAGGTAACCAGTCTTGCAGGAGTGCCTTCATGGATGATGGTTTTACTGCAAAATGTGCTTAAAAAAACACATAAAGCGACCATTACTGAAGTATGGCCGATGTTGGAAGTTTACTTTCACGGAGGTGTAAGTTTCCATCCTTACCGACAACAGTTTAAAAGATTATTCGAAGGGACCGATCTCAATTTCTTTGAAATATACAATGCCTCCGAAGGATTTTTTGGGATGCAAGATCGCAATGATTCTCAAGAACTACTCCTGATGCTTGATTACGGTATTTTTTATGAGTTTATCCCTATGAATCAATCGGATCAGGATGAATCTGAAACCATCATACCCCTCGGCGAAGTCGAACTTCATAAAACCTATGCCATCGTCATTACCACCAATGCGGGATTATGGCGATATAAAATTGGAGATACAGTAAAGTTTACCAGTTTAAGTCCCTACCGAATCTTGATTACTGGGAGAACCAAAAATCACATTAACGTATTCGGTGAAGAATTGATGATTGATAATGCAGAAATAGCCCTGAGCAAAGCAGCCAAAATAATGGACTTGGATATTGTGGATTACACCGCCGCTCCGATTTTTATGGAGGCCAACATGAAAGGGGGTCATCAATGGTTAATTGAATTCAAAAATCCACCAAAAGACAGCGCTCAATTTATTTCACTTCTGGATCAATTTTTAAAAGAAGAAAATTCTGACTATGAAGCCAAAAGGTATAAAAATCTGACTCTGGGTCTCCCTAAATTGGATATTGCCAAGAAAAATCTATTTTATAATTGGATGGCGCAAAAAAACAAATTGGGAGGACAACACAAGGTTCCCAGATTGTCCAATAAAAGAGATTTTTTGGAGGAACTTCTTAAAATAAACAACTAATTTTTCAAGAAACAACTTTCAAAGCAGGCAACTCTATCTTAGCCAATCTTTGTTCTGCATAGCCTTTGGTTACTTTCAAAGTTTTGACCTCTGATTCGGGTAATTCAAACATGGCATCGTTGAGAACCGCTTCGCAAAGTGAGCGCAAGCCTCTGGCTCCCAGTTTGTATTCCAATGCTTTCTCAACAATAAAATCTAAGGCACCCTGGGTAAATGACAACGCAATACCATCCATCTCGAAAAGTTCGGTGTATTGTTTTACCAAAGCATTTTTGGGCGTTGTCAAAATGGTACTCAAGGTTTCTTTGTCTAAAGGACTCATATAGGTCAATACTGGCAATCTTCCTATGATTTCTGGAATCAATCCAAAAGACCTGATATCGCGAGGGGTAATGTATTGTAAAATATTTTCCGCATCTACTTTTTCCAATTCTTTATTGGTATTATAACCAATGGCCTGTAGATTTAATCGATTGTTTATGGCGCGTTCAATACCATCAAAAGCTCCTCCTGCAATAAATAGAATATTTGAAGTATCTACCTCAATAAATTTTTGATCAGGGTGTTTTCTACCTCCTTTGGGGGGAACATTAACGGTGGTTCCTTCCAACAACTTGAGAAGAGCTTGTTGTACTCCCTCGCCAGAGACATCTCTGGTAATAGAGGGATTATCGCCTTTACGAGCAATCTTATCGATTTCATCAATAAATACAATTCCACACTCTGCTTTGTCCACATCGTAATCTGCAGCTTGAAGCAGTCGAGTCAAAATACTTTCAACATCTTCTCCTACATAGCCCGCTTCAGTCAAAACAGTGGCATCGACAATGGCCAAAGGAACTTTGAGCAGTTTGGATATGGTCTGGGCCAAGAGGGTTTTTCCTGTGCCCGTTTGCCCCACCAAAATGACATTGCTTTTTTGTATTTCAACCTCGCTTTTGGATTTGGAATGATTGATTCTTTTGTAATGGTTGTAAACGGCAACAGAAAGTATTTTTTTGGCCGACTCTTGACCAATCACATATTCGTCTAAAAAAGCTTTTATTTTTTTGGGAGGGTGTAATTCCACATCGAATTTAGTCTCCTCCTTGTCTTCGGATGTTTCTTCTTTGACAATACCATGGGCTTGAAGAATACATTTGTCACAAATATGTGCATCCAAACCCGCAATAAGCAATTGCGTTTGGGGTTTGGCTCTACCACAAAAGGAACAGTTTAATTCTTCTTTACTCATGGAAATTTATTTAACAGCTCCCAAAACTTCATCAACCATACCATAGGTTTTGGCCTCCTCAGCTTTCATCCAATAATCTCGATCACTGTCTTGATTGACTTTTTCTACGCTTTGTCCAGATTGTTTCGCAATGATCTGATACAATTCGTCTTTCAGCTTTAGAATTTCCCTTGCGGTAATTTCAATATCAGAAGCTTGACCTTGGGCTCCTCCCAGAGGCTGGTGTATCATCACTCTGGAATGAGGCAACGCAGATCGTTTTCCTTTCTCTCCTGCACAAAGTAACACTGCTCCCATGGAGGCTGCCATTCCTGTGCATATGGTTGCAACGTCGGGAGTAATGAACTGCATAGTATCATAGATACCCAGTCCAGCATATACTCCACCCCCTGGGGAGTTGATGTACATCTGAATGTCTCTTTTGGCATCAGTACTCTGTAAAAACAAAAGTTGGGCTTGAATCACATTGGCTACACTGTCATTGATGGCTGTCCCCAAAAACATAATCCTATCCATCATCAATCTTGAAAAAACATCCATTTGAGCCACATTCAACTGGCGCTCCTCAATGATGTAAGGGGTCATACTGCTAACAATTTTGTCATAGTACATGGAGTTGATCCCGTGATGTTTAGTCGCGAATTCCTTAAACTCTTTTCCGTAGTCCATTTCTAAATTTCTTTATATAAAATTAATCAAAAAAATTAGCTCTGCCCATAAGCCTCTTTTACAAATGCGTCAAAGGATAATTTTTTCTTCTTAAGTGAAAGGTTGGTTTTATAAAATTCCAAGAGTTTTTTGCTCATTAGTTGTTCCGAAAGCTTGCGTGCCTCCTCTTGGTTTGACATTACTCTGGCTACAATTCCTTCCAATTCTTCATCGGGCAATCCCGCCTGACCATATTGGGCCATTTGCATGAGAATCATCTCTTTTGCAAATTGTTTTAACTCTTCAAATTTGATTTGAAGATCGTGTTCATCTATAATTTTTCCTTCAATCAACTGATAGCGAATCCCCTTTTCTGAACGTTCATATTCTTCTGAGGCAGCTTCGGGAGAAAGGGGTTGTTCTCCTGAATTTTGCATCCATTTTTTTAAAAATTCGGCAGGTAAATCAAACTTGGTTTTAGCGACCAAATATTCCGTAACATCATTAAGTAGCTTTTGATCGGACTGCTGTTCGAATTGTTTTTCGAACCCTTCCGTAATCTTGGCTTTCATTTCATCTTCAGACTTAACGGTGTCTGGGCCATAAATTTTATCAAAAAACTCTTGATTCATATCGGCCATCACACGTTGGTTTATTTCTTTGATGTCGATACTAATTTCTCCTTCAATTTCTTTCAATTTCTCTACCGACACTCCCAACACTCTGGTGGCAGTCGCTTCGTCTTTAAAAAGATTTTTAATCTTTAGAGTAACAACATCTCCTACAGTGGCTTTTCCAAGAGAAGCAAGATTGGATTTACCCTTAATCTGACCGAGGTCAAAAGTATGGGTTGTCTCGATTTCAGCAGCTTCATTTTTAAGAACTGCGGTGATTTCAAAATCGTCTTTAGCATTTTTTTGGGCCACCAATTTACCGTATTGTTTACGATAGTGTTTTATTTGGTCATTGATCATCTCAGGGCTGGCTGTGATCTGATATTGTTTCACTTTATTCTTTTCGGTAAGTTTTACCTCAAATTCTGGCGACAATCCCAACTCAAAAGCAAATGAAAGCTCGGAGGCTTTCCAATCCAACTCTTCTTGCATCACAGGAAGTGGATTGCCAAGAATATTGAGTTTTTGTTCTTTAAGGTATTTTTCTAAGTTTTCTTGTAACAACTTATTGACCTCATCGGCAGTTACAGCTGATTCATATTGTTTTTTGATCATGGCCATTGGAACATGACCTTTCCTAAAGCCTGGGATATTAGCTTTTTTTCTGTAATCCGAAAGCACTGTATTGACTTTTTCTTCAAAATCATTGCGTTCGATATCGATCGTTATTAAAGTATTTAGGGCATCGTTGTCTTTCCGTGAAATCTTCATATGAATTGGCAAAAATATGGGCGCAAAAGTACGTTTTTTATACTGGTTTGACAAAGGGTTTGGTTGACATACTTGCTCGTTTACCATTAATTCTGGTTTGAAGTTGATATAAATTGGGTTGTAGTTGTTTTGTATTTGAAATATTATACTAAATTTGCACCCCTAGAATTAATAATCAGGAGGTCGGGAACTTCCACAAATTAATATGATATGCCTGTAAGAATAAGACTTCAAAGACACGGAAAAAAAGGAAAACCTTTTTATTGGATCGTAGCGGCTGATGGCCGTGCCAAAAGAGACGGTCGTTATTTAGAAAAATTAGGAACCTACAACCCCAACACTAATCCTGCTACAGTAGAATTGGACATTGACCAAGCTGTTGTTTGGTTAGAAAATGGTGCCCAACCCTCCGATACCGCCAGGACATTATTGTCGTATCGCGGTGCTATGATGAAGCATCACCTCAACGGTGGGGTTAGAAAAGGAGCTTTTTCTCAAGAAGAAGCAGATAAACGTTTTGCCACTTGGTTGGAAGATAAACAGGCTAAAATTCAATCAAAAATCGATGGTTTGGACCAAGTCAAGGCCAAGGATTTAGCCAATCGTTTGGAAGCTGAAAAAGCGGTTAATCAAAAAAGAATAGCTGATCTTGTAGCAGAACCAGAAGCTGAAGCTACAGCTGAGGAAGCTGAAGGAGAAGCTGCTCAGGCCGATGAAGCAGTTGCAGAAACTACAACTGAGGAAGCTGCAACTCCCAAGGCTGAAGCTACTCAAGAAGAA